>FLSC01001884.1_pt2 | contig 9292 bp, 14 predicted proteins | sample 1550561 | NCBI WGS metagenome assembly FLSC01 (sample SAMEA4031775, study PRJEB14383) | metagenome | biome: human; feature: oral; material: saliva | place: Philippines | collected 2014 | reverse complement strand
ATGGAGCTTTTGGAACGCGTCGGCTTGGCGCATAAAAAAGACGCGCTGCCCGGCCAGCTTTCCGGCGGTCAGCAACAGCGTGTGGCGATTGCACGCGGTTTGGCGATGGAGCCGCGCGTAATGTTGTTTGACGAGCCGACTTCCGCGCTTGACCCTGAAATGGTCGGCGAAGTATTAAAAGTGATGAAAGACTTGGCGGAAAGCGGCATGACCATGATGTGCGTAACCCATGAAATGGGTTTTGCGCGCGAAGTCGCCGACCGTGTAATTTTTGTCGATAAAGGCCAGATTCTGGAAGATGAAACGCCGGAAGAATTTTTTACCAATCCGAAACACGAGCGTGCCAAACAATTCCTGCAACAGGTGATGACACATTAAACTTGGGCCGTCTGAAATTTCAGACGGCATGATCGGTTTGAATGATTTTGAAAGTTGAAAATAATGTATTTTGTTGACCGTACTGCTGTTGTGCTGAAGCCGACCGCCCGTTTTTTGGAATGGCTGAAATCCGCCGATAAAAATATGCCCGACCTGACTGTCGAGCAACTGCGCACCAACTGCTCCGTATTCCTTGTGCCGCAATTTGACGAACCCGAATCCGTCATTTCCTATTTTGACGAACGTTACCAGCAGATTTTTGAAGCCGAATTGGCCGGCTGGGACATCGATAAAAGCAAATGGCCGCAAGACATGAGTTTGAAGGCTTTTTGGGAATTTTTCGATACCGAAATCCACGATATGGTTTTGGATATGGAAGAGGCGGAATTGAACATTACGCCTGTTTTTGACAATATGATGTAAAGCCGTGAGAAGTTTTCAGACGGCCTTAAAGCCTTCGCGTTCTTTGAAAATTCTGATTGTCTTCTTACACCTTTCGGCGTTGGCCTTATGCCTTGCCGAGTTTTACGGCTGGATGATGTGGCTGGGTTTGGCGGCATTGGCCGGCAGTTTTGCCTATGCTTGGCGCAGCGTTAATTTTCACGCTCAAAATGCGGTCAGAAAAATCATCATCGACCGCCAATACCGTGCGACGGTTTACTTGAATGGCGAGGAAGAGGGAAGAAGCGCGGTTTTACAAGACAGCAGTATGTTGACGGTTTACGCTTTGTTTTTGCAATGGAATGTTGACGGAAAAATGGTCAAACACTGCATCCTGCCCGATATGGCCGACCGCGATGCCTACCGCCGTCTGAAAGTATGGGCGCGCTGGTGTCGGGAAAAAGAAGACAAAGTAGAACTTGCGGCAGATATGGATTAAACGGCTGTTTCAGACGGCCTTTTGAAGCGATCAATACAATGAAAACATTACAAGACTGGCTTTCTCATTTGGAGACTGCCCATAGTTCCGGCCTGATCGATATGGGTTTGGAACGCGTGGGAGAAGTGAAAAAACGCATGAATTTGGTGCCGCAGTGTCCTGTCATCGTGGTGGCGGGTACCAATGGCAAAGGCTCTGTATGCGCCTATTTGTCGCATATTTATAAAGAAGCCGGTTTTAAAGTCGGTACGCTGACCAGTCCGCACCTTCTGCGTTACAACGAACGAATCGCCATCAACACTCAACCGGTTTCAGACGACCTGATTGTTTCCTCATTTGAGCGCATCGAAGCGGCACGCGGTGAAATTTCGCTGACGTATTTTGAGTTTAATGCTTTGGCCGCCGTCGATATTTTCATGCGTGAAAATGTGGACGTCATGATTTTGGAAGTCGGTTTGGGCGGACGGTTGGATGCCGTGAATGTATTTGACGGCGACTGCTCGGTCGTTACCAGCGTGGATTTGGACCATCAGGCATTTTTGGGAGATACCGTCGAGCAGGTCGGTTTTGAAAAAGCCGGGGTGTTCCGTAGCGGCAAACCAGCAGTGTGCGGCCAAAACCCTGCGCCTGAATCATTGGTCAAACACGCAGAAGAAATTGGCGCAAAACTGTTGATGGTTCAGCGAGATTTTGATTTTGCGTCAATGGAAAGCGTACAGTGGAACTACCGCTTCCATCCGCAATCTTCAGACGGCCAAAGCCGTAACCGCAATTCTTTGCCGTTTCCTGCTTTGCGCGGCGCGTATCAGTTGTCCAATGCCGCGTGCGCACTGACTGTTTTAGAGTGTCTGAACAATCAGCTGCCCGTTGACATCGGCGCGATTAAACGCGGTTTGCTGTTGGTTGAGAATCCTGGACGTTTCCAAGTTTTGCCCGGCCGTCCGCTGGTGGTCTTGGATGTCGGCCATAATCCGCACGCAGCCCGTGCTTTGCGCCGCAGTCTGATTAACCTTGCCTTTGCCCAAAAACGGACCGCCGTATTCAGTATGTTGTCCGACAAAGATATTGACGGCGTGCTGGAAATCGTTAAAGACCAGTTTGACGAGTGGAATATTGCGCCTTTAGATGTACCGCGCGGCATGACTGTGGAGGCTTTGCAGGCCAAATTGGCAGAACACGGCATTGACAATGTAAATGTTTTTGAAACCGTCGCCGCAGCCTACCGCGCTGCTTTGGCGAAAGCAACCGAAAATGATAGAATCGTTGTTTTCGGCTCATTCCATACTGTTGCCGATGTAATGGCTGTTTTGAAAGAACACTAACGAGGAAATTATCATGTCCGACAATAAACAAAAAGAAACTCCAAACGGATACGATTTAGACGGTTACGAACAACTCAAACGCCGCAATCGCCGCCGCTTGGTTTTGGCCTCCGGCTTGGTGGTGGCTTCAGGTATGCTGTTCGGTCTGGCGCTGACATCGGGCGACGATAAAAATTCACCGTTTAAAGAAGCCCCTGTCGGTCAGACTCAAGTCAAAACGGCTGATGAGTCCAGCAAGGCTGTTGTCCTAGAGCCGAATAAAGAGGATGTCGCGATGGCTGAAGAGGCAGCCCGCCATGCGGATGCCGAAGCGCAAAGCAAACCTCAAAATGCCGGCGACGAAGAAGACAATGCACCGGTCGAAGTGCTGAAGCCGAGCCGTGAATCTGCTCCCGAAGATGTCGGCGAGCCGTTGGTTTTGATTAACGATACTTTGGATGACGGCAATATTAAAGGTTTGGAAGAGTCTGAGCGTATTCAACGAGCAGAAGCCGCCAAACGCGAAGCTGCCGAACGCCGAGCCGAGGAACGCCGCCAACGTCAGGCTGAACAACGTGCTGCGGCACGCAAGGCACAAGCCCAACAGGAAGCGGATGAAAAAGAAAACGCATTGGCCGCTAAAAAACGCGCACTTCAAGCGCGCGCTGAAAAAGCAGAGCGTGAAGCCGCTGCCGAGCGCAATAAATTGGCTCAATTGGAAAAGGCAGAGAAAGCCATTGCCGAGCGTAAATCTGCCAAAAATAGCAAAGACAGCGTAAAAGACAAGGCCGAACCTGCTAAGAAAGCAGAAGCCAAAGTTGAAAAACCAAAAAATGAAAAGGCTAAACCGGAAACAGCCAAAGCTGAAAAAGCAGATAAGGTAAAAACTGCCGAGAAGCTGTCTGAAAAAGCCAAACCGAAAGCTGAAAAAGAAAAAGCAGAAGCCAAACCTGCGAAAAAAGCCGCCATTCAGGCTGGTTATGCTGAAAAAGAACGCGCACAAAGCCTGCAACGTAAAATGAAAGCCGCAGGTATCGATTCGACCATTACTGAAGTGATGACCGATAAAGGTAAGGTGTATCGCGTGAAATCAGCCAGTTATAAAAATGCACGCGATGCCGAGCGTGATTTGAACAAATTGCGTGTACATGGCATTGCCGGTCAGGTAACCAGTGAGTAATTTGCCTGTCGCCGATTTGTTGGTTGCCGCCGTTATCGTTATCTGCATCATTATCTCGCTGACACGGGGGATTATTGCTGAAGCAGGGGCGATGGTGGCGTGGGTCGTGTCGTTTATTGCTGCCAGAACGCTTGCCGTGCCGTTTGCCGATGTGGTCTTTAAATCGGTTGAGCCGCATGCTTTGGCGGTTGCCATGGGTTTTGCCGCTGCGTTTTTTCTGGCGTGGCTGTTGCAGAAACTGGCACGGTCGCTGTTAAGCAGTTTGGTGTCTGCCGTTGGTCTGGGAAGCATCAACCGTTTGCTTGGCGGTGTATTCGGTGCAGTGAAAGGTGTGATTTTGGTAACGCTGGCTGTGATGGTTTTTTCGCATACCGATTTGCCGAAAACGGAAGAGTGGCAAAGTTCTCATACGATTCCGTATTTTGAATCGCTTGCCGATGCCGCAATGCCGTATCTGCCGGGAAAAGAAGATACGCATGAGGAAGCGGATGATTGATGTTAACGGTTTCAGACGGCTTGAAGGTCGTTTGAAACCGTTTTTTATTTGTCTGAAGGTAGTATTATATTGTCAACAATTTGGGCAAACTCCTCTAAATTATTTTATAATGACGCCTTACCCATTTAACCCTAAAACTCGGAGAGTCTCGATATGTGTGGTGTATTAGGTTTGGTCAGTCATGAGCCGGTCAATCAGCTGCTGTATGATGGTCTGCAGATGCTGCAGCATCGTGGTCAGGATGCGGCAGGCATTGTGACTGCAGAGGGCAGCACGTTTCATATGCACAAAGGCAAAGGCATGGTGCGTGAAGTGTTCCGTACCCGAAACATGCGAGACTTGGTAGGTAATGCCGGCATTGCACATGTCCGCTATCCGACCGCCGGCAATGCAGGCAGCAGCGCAGAGGCCCAGCCTTTCTATGTCAGCTCTCCGTTTGGCATTGTTTTGGCACATAATGGTAATCTGACCAATACCGAAGAGCTGTATGAGAATGTGTGCAACAAACACCTGCGCCATGTTAATACCAGCTCCGATTCCGAAGTATTACTCAATGTATTCGCGCATGAATTGCGCCGCGAAGTCTCTAAAAATACAGTTCCTTACCAACTCACCATCGACAATATTTTCAACGCCGTTTCCGAAGTACAACGTTTGGTGCGCGGCGCATACGGCGTAGTAGCCATGATTGCAGGATACGGCATGCTGGCTTTCCGGGATCCTTTCGGTATCCGTCCGTTGGTTTTGGGTTCGCAAATTGACGAATCCGGCAAAAAATCTTATGCCGTTGCCTCCGAATCCGTTGCCTTCAATGCGCTTGCCTATGATTTGGAACGCGATATCCATCCGGGCGAAGCCGTATTTATTGGTTTTGACGGTACGATTATTTCCCGTCAATGCAGCGATAAAGCCAAATTAAGCCCTTGTCTTTTCGAATATGTTTATTTTGCCCGCCCGGACTCCGTCATCGATGGCGTTTCCGTTTATCAGTCCCGTATGGATATGGGCGTATCTTTGGCAGAAAAAATCAAACGCGAGCTGCCTGTCGACGATATCGATGTCGTGATGCCTATTCCCGATACCAGCCGGCCCAGCGCGATGGAGCTTGCCGTCCATCTCGAAAAACCTTACCGCGAAGGTCTGATTAAAAACCGCTACATCGGCCGCACCTTTATTATGCCCGGCCAGGCAACACGCAAAAAATCAGTACGCCAAAAGCTCAGCCCGATGGAAACCGAGTTTAACGGCAAGAGCGTTTTATTGGTGGATGATTCCATCGTACGCGGTACGACCAGCCGTGAAATCGTCGAAATGGTACGCGCGGCAGGCGCACGCAAAGTCTACATTGCTTCTGCCGCTCCCGAAGTACGCTATCCAAATGTATACGGCATCGATATGCCGACCCGTGAAGAACTGATTGCAAACGGCCGCAGCGCGGCAGAAATCGCAGCCGAGATTGGCGCGGACGGTATCGTCTTCCAAAACTTAGAAGACTTGGAAGCAGTAGTCAAAGCACTCAACCCAAAAATCGAATCCTTTGATTCTTCATGCTTCAACGGTGTTTATCAAACCGGCGATATCGATGAAGCATACCTAAACCGCCTCTCTGCCGAAAAATCAGGCTGTGGCGGCTTAAAAGTACATCCAAGCAAAATGGAACACAGCATCAGTATCAGCGATAGCGATGATGAAGAATAAAGTAAATTGACTTACAATAAAGGCCGTCTGAAAATTAACGTTCAGACGGCCTTTAATTATGTTTTAAACGCATCATGAGTACCGAAACCAAAAATTACATCACGCCTACCGGCTGGCAGGCATTGAAAGACGAACTTTATCACCTGGTTAACAAAGAACGCCCGGAAATCGTCCAAATCGTTAACTGGGCGGCAAGCAATGGCGACCGCAGCGAAAACGGCGACTATCTTTACGGCAAACGCCGCATGCGCGAAATTGACCGCCGTATCCGCTTCCTAACCAAACGCTTGGAAGCCGCCGTCGTCGTCGATCCAGAAGCGCGCGAAGCCACGGACCAGATTTTCTTCGGCGCAACCGTTGGCTTACTGCGCGGAGACGGTCGAGAACAAACCGTCAAAATCGTCGGCGTAGATGAAATCGATACCGCTAAAAACAAAATCTCATGGATTTCCCCTTTGGCACGCAGCCTGATTAAAGCACGCGAAGGCGACGAAGTTGTCTTGAATACGCCGGAAGGACAGGAGGTTATAGAGATTTTGTCAGTAGAGTATATTAAGATTGAATGATTATGTGTGAATAAAAGCTATTAAGGCCGTCTGAAAATAGATTTCAGACGGCCTTTTATTGATTGTATCTACACTTTTAAGATTTTCCGGCTTTATCCCCGATTTTGCTTTCTTTGCCTTGAAGCAGATTTTGAATATTGCTTTTATGGCGGTACAACACCAATGCGGCAATGAATACGGTTGCCCATGCCCAAGAGGCGTGTGGCATCATAAAGAAGGCGAAAATGGGTGCGCAGACGGTGGCGATCAGGGCAGCAAGGGAGGAAACTTTGAAACCGAACGCCATGACCAGCCAAATCAAGGTGCAGAGCAGGGCGGTTGCGGGGGAGAGGGCGAGCAAGACGCCCAATGCGGTGGCTACGCCTTTGCCGCCTTTAAAATTGAAAAATATTGGCCACATATGGCCGACCAGTGCGGCAATGGCGACCAAGGCTATTGTTGCATCAGACAAACCTAAAGCATTTTGCAGACAGCGCGCCAAGATGACGGCAACCAAGCCTTTTACTGCATCGCCGAGCAGGGTCAGTGCGGCCGCTTTTTTCTTGCCGCTGCGCAAGACGTTGGTGGCACCGGGATTGCCGGAGCCGTAAGTGCGCGGATCGTCCATGCCGTAATATTTTGATACGATGACGGCAAAAGACAGGGAGCCGATAAGATAGGCGGCAATAATGGCGAGTACATTGAACATTTTGGGTGCTTTACTTAAAATGGGAATGGTTATTCTATCAAAAAAACGGACAGGTAAATGGATAAAATCTTTTTGTACGGCATGAAAGCCGATACTTTAATCGGCGTATATGATTGGGAACGCGAGCGTAAACAGACTTTGATTTTGGATTTGGAAATCAGTGTTCCCGAGCGTACCGGCACGAGCGACGATATCGGTGACACCATCCATTATGGCGAAGTATGCGAAGTCGTACGCAGCAGCCTTGCCGAACAGGATTTTTTACTGCTGGAAACTTTGGCGGAACATATCGCCCAATTGATTTTAAATGATTTTGGTGCAGTCAAAGTGCGCGTCCGTATTGTGAAACCGGGCATCTTGCCTGATGTGGCGCAGGTTGGTATTGAAATTGAACGTACTCGGGAATAAACCATAAATATATAAATTTTTAGTTTTAAATAAAAAAGAAAACGTCATGATTGAACAAATATTGGGAAGTATGTCAGGTATATTTTGGATTTTTCTAATCATTATTCCTTTGCTTTTATTCAAAGCACTGTTGAGAAATCCTAAAATAAAGGGAAGCATGGGGGAAATAGCAGTTCGTTCTGTAATTGGAAAAAATTTAGATGAGAAAACTTATTTTGAGTTTCACGATTTAATTATTCCATCTCGAGATGGTACGACACAAATTGATCATATTTATGTCTCAATTTTTGGGATATTTGTGATAGAAACTAAAAATTACACAGGTTGGATTTTTGGTAGTGAAAAGCAATCTAAATGGACGCAAATCATCTATAAACAGAAACATTATTTCCAAAACCCGTTGCGTCAGAATTATGCTCATATCAAAGCATTGTCAGAACTATTGCAATTTCCTGAGGAGAAGTTTCATTCAATGGTAGTTTTCTTAGGTGATTGTGAGTTGAAATCGAAAATGCCACCCAATGTTTGCCGTATTAGGCAGGCGGCGGCTTATATTAAGAATTTTCAGACGGCCTTATTACTTCCTCATGAGGTAGAGGCAATAGTTGCTGTATTGTCTTCAAGTGACTACCAAGCAAATAGTGAGAAGCTGCGAACACATACGGAGCGTTTGCAACAACGACATCAGCGGTAACTATTAGAAAAGTCATCCTCTGAGTTTATTTCTGTAAAATTTCAGACGGCCTTTAATATTTAATAATTTGGAAATGAGGTAAAAAATGGATTTGAAAGAAACTAAATTAAGCAGCGAGCCAATCTACGAAGGTTCTTTTGTTACCATCAGCCGCGATCGGGTTCGCCTGCCCAATGGCAATGAAAGCCAACGGGTTGTGATCCGTCATCCGGGTGCCGCGTGTGTAGTGGCAGAAACGGAAGACGGCAAAGTTGTTTTGGTGCGCCAATGGCGTTATGCCGCCGATCAGGCGACATTGGAATTGCCGGCGGGTAAATTGGATATTGCAGGTGAAGATCCTGCCGAATGCGCTTTGCGTGAGTTGGCGGAAGAAACGCCATACGTTGCCGACAGTGTTAAATTGTTGTACAGCTTTTACACGGCAGTCGGTTTTTGTGATGAGAAAATGTATCTCTACCAAGCGCAAGGCGTGCGTCTGGGCAGCAAGTTGAGCAATGATGAAGATGAAATTACTGAAACCGTCTTGATGAGCAAGGAAGAGGTGCACGCTGCATTGGCAAACGATGAAATCAAAGATGGTAAGACTTTGATTGGTTTGCAGTATTGGTTGACTCAGAATTGATATGATAAGCAGAAAATCCTTGATAGATTTCTGAATACTTGAGCCTAATATTTGATAATAAGGTTTTCATACAAACAAGGCCGTCTGAAAAAGCTTTCAGACGGCCTTGTTTTATTTTGTAGCCGGATTTTAACCTAATAAAGCCGGTGCGAACCGTATGATCGTGTCGCGTAAAACAATGAGTTTGCCGTGGAAGAAGTGGGACGAACCGGCAATGGTCACAACAGGCAGGCCTTGGGGTTCTGCCCATGTCAGGGCTTTGTTGATTTCGACGACTTCGTCTTCCGCGCCATGGATCATCAATGTTTTGGCGACATCGGGAACGTCGGATGGTTCCGGGCGGTCTTTGTAGTGATGGACGGCTGCGCCCATCAGCAACAG
>FLSC01069147.1_pt1 | contig 9320 bp, 4 predicted proteins | sample 1550561 | NCBI WGS metagenome assembly FLSC01 (sample SAMEA4031775, study PRJEB14383) | metagenome | biome: human; feature: oral; material: saliva | place: Philippines | collected 2014 | reverse complement strand
AAAGGCAACGCCAACTTCGCTTGGCTGCAACACATGATTTACCACCTCTCGCCCAACGGCAAAATGGCATTATTGCTGGCCAACGGCTCTATGAGCAGCCAAACCAACAACGAAGGCGAAATCCGCAAAGCCATCATCAATGCCGACTTGGTGGAATGTATGGTTGCCCTGCCCGGCCAGCTCTTCACCAACACCCAAATCCCCGCCTGCATTTGGTTTTTAAACCGTAACAAAAAGCGCAAAGGCGAAGTGTTATTTATCGACGCCCGCCAAATCGGCTATATGAAAGACCGCGTATTGCGTGATTTCACCGCTGACGACATCGCCAAAATCGCCAATACCCTCCACGCTTGGCAAAAATCAGACGGCTATGAAGACCAAGCCGCTTTCTGCAAATCCGCGACTTTAGAAGAAATTGCGGGCAACGACTTCGCCCTCACACCGGGACGCTATGTCGGCACCGCAGAACAAGAAGACGATGGCGTGCCTTTTGCAGAAAAAATGCAAAATCTGACCGCTCTTTTGAAGGAGCAGTTTGCGAAAAGTGCAGAGTTGGAAGCAGAGATTAAGAAAAATTTAGGAGAATTGGGGTATGAGTAATTGGCAAACGGTAACACTAGAAGATGTAGCTGAAAGTATTAATACAGGATTAGATGCTATTCGTAGAGCGCCGATTGTTGAACATCAAACAAATTTACGTTGTTTGAGAATACAGGATATTTCTCAAGATAAACCTTTTAACGAATGGGGATTCACAGAAACAAAAAAATCTGATTACGAAAAATATAAATTAACTTCTGGCGACATTATTATTGCTAGGACGGGTGGCTCTATTGGTGTTAATAAGCTAATAAGAAATGATTTAGAGTCTGTTTTTAATAATGGATTGGCAAGAATTAGAGCAAATAAAAATTTTGCTACACCCGAATTTATTTATTGCGTTATGCAATCTATTAATTTCAAAAGTCATATTAATGCTATTTCAAGCGGAACAGCTGCACAACCTAATATGAAAGTAGGTGATATGGCTAAGTTTGAATTTAAATTACCCCCATTAAATGAACAGAAAAAAATTACAGAAACAATTTTTGCTTTTATAGACAAAATCCACCTCAACACCCAAATCAACCAAACTTTGGAACAAATCGCCCAAGCCCTGTTTAAAAGCTGGTTTGTCGATTTCGATCCCGTGCGTGCCAAAGCCCAAGCTCTTTCAGACGGCTTGAGCCTTGAACAAGCGGAACTGGCAGCCATGCAGGCAATCAGCGGAACCCCCCCCGAAGAACTGACCGCACTTTCACAAACACAACCTGAACGCTACGCCGAATTAGCCGAAACCGCCAAAGCGTTTCCGTGTGAGATGGTGGAGGTTGATAGGGTTGAAGTGCCGAAGGGGTGGGAGGTTAAAGAACTCGGCTCATTAATGACAATTAAACGAGGGGGATCTCCTAGACCGATTAAAGATTTTATATCAGATAAAGGATTAAATTGGGTAAAAATATCCGATGCTACAGCAGAAGATAATCCCTTTTTATTTTCAACTAAAGAATATATTAAATCTGAAGGTTTATCTAAAACTGTCTTATTAAAGAAAGGAAGTTTGATCTTATCTAACAGTGCAACTCCTGGCTTACCAAGATTTCTAGAACTAGATGCTTGTATTCACGATGGCTGGTTATATTTTTCTGATATTAAGCGCTTGACTCAGGAATATCTCTATTTTTTCTTTTTAAATATCAGAAATGATTTAGTTGCACAAGGAAATGGCAGCGTATTTACTAATTTAAAGACAGATATAGTGAAAGCTCAAAAAGCTATCGTTCCAGATGAAAGAGTAATTTGTTATTTCGACAAGCAAGTTAAATCAATTATGAATTTAATAAGATATAACACCGCTAACTCAATCTCATTAAAAGAAACAAGAGATTTATTATTACCTAGATTGTTAAATGGTGAACTCAATGGATAGAACTACCGATTATTTAGATTATTTAGAACGACTTTTCATTGAGGAACTAAACTCAGAAGGTGAAGTAAATATCAGAGGAATCTGCTTTTTTAGAGATGAAATTTTATCCTCTCTCGATCCTGATGCTTATAAAGAGGTTTTTGAAAATTGGAAAACAGAAAGAAAACAAAGAAACTTAAATGAAGCCAATAGAATATTAGATATTACTTCAGATAATCGAAATCGATTTTTTCGATTAAAAGAACTCTTCAAAGAAAAAAAGATTATCCCCTTTATTGGAGCTGGGATGTCAATATCTACTGGTGTACCTTCTTGGGGCGAATTTCTGCGTAGTGTTCAAAAAGAAACTAGAACTGATCGTTTCTATTTTGAAGAGCTCTTATCTCAAGGTAAATTTGAAGAAGCTGCTCAGTATCTAGATGACTGTAGTCCTTCACACTTACAAGAGCAGTTAGATAATATCTTTGGTCGGAAATATCTATTTAATGAAATAAATGGTGTAGTTTGCCTTTTACCCAAAATTTTTAATAACACTCCTATTATTACAACAAATTATGACAATATACTTAGCACTGTTTATCAACAATGTAATTACCCATTTTCTGATGAACTAAATGGGTTATACCTAGAAGACCTTTATAATAAACTTCTAGATAAACAAAATTTCTTATTAAAGATACATGGCACTTTTGATAAACCACAAAATCGAATACTAACAAAAAATGACTACGATAAACACTACAATGGCCAAACTAGTAAATTGAAAAATTGTGTAGAAAGCTTATTTTCAAGTTCTCTATTATTTATCGGTTGTAGTTTAACTATTGATCGCTTAATTAACGCTCTAGCCGAAGTTGTTCAAGAAAAAGGCAGTGAAAATCTACCTAGACATTATGCTTTTTTATTTTCAGATCCTGAAAAGGACGATGTGAATAGAATTAAAAGAAAAGAAGAATTAGCAAAATCTAATATTTTCCCAATATGGTATAACGGTGATCATGATGAAAGTATTGAAGCCTTATTGGAATTATTAAATGATGGAGAATCATAAAATGCTCAACGAAAACGACATCGAACAACTCACCCTTCAACAACTGCAATCCCTCGACTGGGAATATCGCTACGGTAAAGGCTTGCCTGTTCATGAGGGCGAGTTTGCCCGTAGCGATTTGAGCGGTGTAGTCTTTATTGAGCAACTGCGTGAGGCGGTGCGCAAACTTAATCCGCAGCTGCCTGAAAGTGCGGTTGATTCTGTGGTGAAATCCGCGACGAAAAGCGATATTGGCGACTTGGTGGTGCGTAATCAGGCGTTTTATAAGCTGCTGCGTGATGGCGTGCGGGTGGAATATCAGGCTGATGGTGAGCAGAAAATCGAGATGGCGCGCTTGGTGGATTTTGAGCATGTGGAGAACAACCGCTTTGTTGCCGTCAATCAGCTGGAAATCCGCAGCCGTAAAGGGGGCAAGCGGATTCCTGATATTATCGGCTTTGTAAATGGTCTGCCCTTGGTGGTATTTGAGCTGAAAAATCCATTGCGTGAATCGGCGGATTTATTGCAGGCGTTTAATCAGTTTGAAACCTATAAAGATGAGATTGCCGAGCTGTTTGTTTACAACCAAACCCTAATTATTTCAGACTGCATTACCGCACGCTTGGGCTCGCTTTCGGCAGATTTCCAACGCTTTACGCCGTGGAAAGTGGTGGATGAAAAAAATCAAAGTGCGCGATTATATTTTGCCAATGAGTTGCAAAACCTACTTAATGGCTTGATGAAACCTGAGGATTTATTGGACTATATCCGCTATTTTGTCTTGTTTGAGCGGGATTCCAGCGGCAACCTCATTAAAAAAATCGCCGCTTACCATCAATATTATGGCGTAAACGAAGCGGTGGCTTCCACTATTCGGGCGACTTCGGAAAAAGGCGACCGCCGCATTGGCGTAATGTGGCATACGCAAGGTTCGGGTAAATCGATTTCTATGTTGTTTTATGCCGGCAAACTGCTTGCGCAGCCTGAATTGAAAAATCCCACCATTGTAGTGGTAACCGACCGCAACGATTTGGATGGTCAACTTTTCCAAACCTTTTCTTCAGGCAAAGATTTAATCAAACAAACACCGCAACAAGTGGAAGACCGCGATCAACTGCGCCAACTGCTCGCGCAAAATGAAGTCGGCGGCGTATTTTTTACGACGATTCAGAAATTCGCCCTAAATGAGGAAGAAAGTCGCTTCCCTGTTTTAAATGAGCGCAGCAATATTATTGTGATCAGCGATGAGGCACACCGCAGCCAATATGGCTTTACGCAAAAATTGCATAAAGGCAAGTTTCAAGCAGGCTACGCCCGCCATTTGCGCGATACGCTGCCTAATGCTTCGTTTATCGGTTTTACCGGTACGCCGATTAGCCTAGAAGATAAGGACACGCAAGATGTGTTCGGGCGCTATGTGTCGATTTATGACTTACAAGATGCGGTGGAAGACGGTGCAACCGTGCCGATTGTGTATGAAGCGCGCCAAATCCGCTTAAACGAAAAAGAACACGATGAGCTATTCAAAGAAATTGATGATTTGCTGGAAGAGAAGCAATCCCCTGCCCTGCGTTTGCAGGAAAAATTGCTGGGTTCGCAAGCCCGTCTGGCTGATTTAGCCGCGGATTTTGTGCAGCATTTTGCCAAACGCAATGAAGTCGTCGACAGCAAAGCGATGATGGTGGTTTCCAGCCGTCAGATTTGCGTGGATTTATACAATGAAATCATCAAACTGCGCCCTGAATGGCATTCGGACAATATTAACGAAGGGGCGATTAAAATTGTGATGACGGGTTCTGCTTCTGATGCGCCGGAAATGCAAAAACACGTTTACAGTAAACAGGAAAAACAAACGCTGGAACGCCGCTTTAAAGACCCGAACGATCCGCTGAAAGTGGTGATTGTGTGCGATATGTGGCTGACGGGCTTTGATGCGCCTTGTTGTAATACGATGTATATCGACAAGCCGATGCAAGGACATAACCTGATGCAGGCGATTGCTCGGGTTAATCGTGTATTCCGCAATAAAAGTCGAGAAAATGGCGGCTTGATTGTGGATTATGTCGGCATTGCCGAAAAACTCAAAGAAGCGACCCAGCAATACACCAATTCGCAAAGTAAGGGCAAGCTGACTGATAACGTAATTGATGTGTTCTTTAAAATGAAAGAGCATTTGGAACTTATCCGCAACCTGTTTGCCACGCCAGTTGAAGGGAAAACCTTTGATGTTCAAGCCGCTTTAGAGAAAGGCGAGCCACATGAATTACTGATGGCGATCCGTTTTGCCGCTAACCATATTTTAAGCCTCGATCAATTACCTTTTGATGGCAAAGCGCACGAGCAACATTGGTTTAATAGAAAAGAAACCGAGCCACGCAAAAAAGACTTTTTGGAAAGGGCGAGATTGGTGAAAAAAGGCTATATGCTGTGCGGCGTATTGGCTGAAGTTGAGCCATACAGCCAAGAAATTGCCTTTTATGATGCCGTACGCGCTATTCTCACGAAGCGTGAACAAAATGGCACGGGTTCTAATGAAAGGCAGATTTTATTAAAAAAATTGGTCAATCAAGCCGTCTATTCCGAAGGAGTGATTGATTTGTTTGACCTACTGGAAAAACCGCAACCACAAATTAGTCTACTTTCTGAAGAGTTTTTGCAGACTATTAAAAACAGCCCGACTAAGAATTTATGGGTTAGCGCAGTGGAGCGTTATTTGGCAAGCGAAATCAAAGCCAAATCAGGCGTAAACCTAACATTGCAAAAAGACTTCGAGCGGCGTTTGAAAGAGGCCCTAAATCAATACCACAACCACAATTTAAGCGTGGTAGAAATTTTGGATGAGCTCTTCAAAATGAGCCAAGACTTCCAAGAACGCTTAGCTTTAGGTAAAAAGCTGGGGCTGAAAAAAGAAGAACTCGTCTTCTACGAAGCCCTCGCCAAAAACCAAAGCGCCCGTGAACTGATGGGCGATGAAGTATTGAGTAAACTTGCCAAAGAAATTACCGATACTTTAAGACGCTCAGTGACCATCGACTGGCAATATAAAGAAGGCGTTCGCGCCAAAATGCGTATTCTCGTAAAACGAGCTTTACAGCGTTATAAATACCCGCCGGATAAACAGGAAGAAGCCGTGAGCTATGTGATTAAGCAAGCAGAGGAAATTGCGGAAGATTTAACCGCTGAAAAATCACTATAGCGTTAATTACATATAATAAAAAACCGAGCTATTTAGCTCGGTTTCTTTTTTACTTATACCCTATTTTGCTTCTGCTTGGGTCTTTTTCTCTTCCAGCTCTTCCCAACGGAGGAAGGCTGTTTCAAGTTCTGCTTCGGCGTCCGCTAATTCCTTAAGCTTCGCATCCGTTACATCATGGGCTTGTTGGAAAAAGTGAGGGTCACCAATTTCAGCTTGAAGTGCGGTGATTTTCTCTTCCAATTCTTCCAATAATTGTGGTAGCTGTTCTAACTCACGTTGTTCTTTATAAGAAAGTTTAACGGATTTCGGCTTTTGAGAAACAACGTCATTTTTAGCCGCACTTTCTTGTACTTTTGGTGCTTCTTTTTTGACTTTTTGAGCTTCTTGCTCTGCTTTCATCGCAAAGTAATTGGCTTGTTGTCCTTTCGCATCAAAGAAACCACCCACGTATTTATTCAATACGCCGTCGCCTTCAAAGAAATAACACTCCGTCGCGACGTTATCAATAAACTGACGATCATGGCTGACAATCAATAAGGTGCCTTGATAATCGGTGAGGATTTCTTCCAATAATTCTAAGGTTTCTACATCCAAGTCATTGGTTGGTTCATCGAGAATCAGCAAGTTATTCGGTTTCAGTAATAATTTAGCCAATAACAAGCGATTACGTTCACCACCAGAAAGGGCTTTGACAGGTGTCATGGCGCGTTTTGGTGGAAATAAGAAATCCTGCAAATAGCCCAACACATGACGTTTTACACCATTGACCTCAATATCCTGCTTGCCATCAGCAACGTTATCCATCACTGTTTTTTCTGGATCAAGATCAGCACGATATTGGTCAAAATAAGCAATGTCTAATTTTGTACCACAATGAATGCGACCGCTGGTTGGTTTGATTTCACCCAATAAAAGTTTAATAAAGGTGGTTTTTCCGCAGCCATTTGGGCCAACCAATGCAATTTTATCGCCACGTAAAATGGTCGTACTGAAATCTTTGAGAAGTTGTTTGCCTTCAATTTCATAGCTTACATTTTCCATTTCAAATACGATTTTGCCAGAGCGACTCGAGTTATCTAATTGTAACTTAGCGGTGCCCATCACTTCACGACGTTGGCGACGTTCTTCACGCATCGCTTTTAAAGCTCGCACACGGCCTTCATTACGCGTACGACGCGCTTTAATACCCTGACGAATCCAAACCTCTTCTTGTGCTAAACGCTTATCGAAAAGCTCGTTCTGTAACGCTTCGACACGTAAGTTTTCTTCTTTCGTGGTGAGGTATAAATCATAATCACCAGGATAAGACACTAATTTACCGCGGTCTAAATCCACAATACGAGTAGCCATTTTGCGGATAAAAGAACGGTCATGAGAAATAAACACAATGCTTCCGGTAAATTCTAATAAGAAGTTTTCTAACCATTCAATTGCATCCACATCCAAGTGGTTAGTTGGTTCATCTAATAACAAGACATCAGGATTACATACCAACGCACGAGCAAGAGCGGCTTTACGCAACCAACCACCAGATAAATCCGCTAATTTAGTATCGGGATTTAACTCGAGCTTTTGCAGGACTTCATTGATTTTATTTTCAAACTGCCAACCGTTGGCATGCTCTAATTTAGCCTGCACTTGTGCCAGTTGATTAAGAATTTGGTCACTGTAATTTTGTGTCAACTCTTGTGAAATATGGTGATATTCCTTTAACAAATCCGCTAAATGCTCAATCCCTTCCGCCACATAATCAAATACATTCCCTTCAGCGTGGCGAGGCGGGTCTTGTTCTAAACGTGAAACCACTAAATCTTTTTCATACTGCACTTTACCGTCATCCATCGTGACTTGCTGTGCAATAATTTTTAATAAAGTCGATTTACCTGCCCCGTTACGCCCCACCAAACACACGCGCTCATTCGGTTCAATATGCAGTTCAGCGTGATCAAGTAGGGGATGGTCACTAAAAGAAAGATAAGCGTTAGTTAAACTAATTAATGCCACAAAATTGTCCTATAAATTCAAAATATCAATAAAAATAACCGCACTTTAGAGCTGATGATAAACCTTTAAGGCATAAGCATCTGACATGCCTGCGATATAGTCACAAATAATGCGTTTTTTACCCTGCTCCGGTGCATTTCTCCAACGATTAGCCGTATTCGTTGGCAATAAACGTTCTGGGTCCGACTCAAAAATCTGGAACATTTCAGTAAGAATTCGTTGTCCTTTATATTCAATACGTTGTGTTTCCACATGACGAATCACATATTTCCAGACAAATTTTTTGAACACATTTAATGCAGCAATCACATCTTGTGGTAGTTCCGCGTTATAACGTAACAAAGGTTCATCAAAATTACCGGTGACTTTCCAACGTACATGGGTAATAAAGAAATTCACTAATGCACCAATGGCATTTTTACGTTCAAAATGATAATTGGAAAATAATCGTTGGCTAACTTGCTCTATATTTTTTGCCAACCAATCTGAAGGAATCGATTTAAGTTCAGCCAATGCTTCTTGCCATTGATGTTGATTTACTACACCGGTCACAATCGCGTCTTCTAAATCATGCACGCCATAGGCAATATCGTCTGCCAATTCCATAATGCTGCAATCTAACGATTTAAATTGTGTTTTTAAAAACTCGGCAGGATTTGACCGTACTTTTTGAAATGAACCAAACAAAGTGCGGTCATTTTCAGAAAGATTTTGCAACAGCCAATCAAACATTGTGACGTCATCACGGAATAACCCTTTTCCTGGCTTCCAATCACTAATTTTGACATAACGCGGATCAGCGTTTTCAGTATGCGGCAACTGGGCATATTGAGGGGAAGATAAGTCTAAAATATTCGGATATTTCACCACGCCTAAAATAGCACGACGCGTTAAATTCATCCCTGCCGTTTCAGTATAAGGCTCAAGTTTAGTAATGATACGAAATGTCTGCGCATTACCTTCAAAACCACCGTGGTTACGCATCATATAATTAAGCGCCACTTCCCCACCATGACCAAATGGTGGATGGCCAATATCATGCGCAAAGCACAAACTTTCAATTAAATCATTACTTGGTAATAAAGGCTTGAGTTGTTTCTGTAATTCACTTTTTTCAATAT
>FLSC01482922.1_pt1 | contig 9340 bp, 7 predicted proteins | sample 1550561 | NCBI WGS metagenome assembly FLSC01 (sample SAMEA4031775, study PRJEB14383) | metagenome | biome: human; feature: oral; material: saliva | place: Philippines | collected 2014 | reverse complement strand
TGAGCATTTTGACGGATTGATTGATGATTTTTTCTTGTTTTTCAGTCATTGAATCTGTCCTTTAAAAATTGGGCTGAATCATATCACAATATCCCTGGTGATAATAGCAAGAATGCCTTGCTAATTTAGCCCCGAATGTGGATAATAGAGCGTCTTTCTGTGCCTAAAATTTGGCATTTAGAAAGCGATTTTGTATGTTGGTCAAAACTCAATGCAGCGAATGGCATAAGACATTGATAATCAACATATTTTTCTTGAAGGTTAACGCTTCCTTGCAATGCGTAATTAACACACCGCATTGTTTTACGAAAATTGTCTTAGATAACAATTGAGTATGCTATCAATGCACCCAGCAACACACAGTCGTGAGATTGACTGTTCGCGAGAAACACGAGGTCGATGGCTAAGGTCAGTAAATCTGTAAAGTGCGGTTAATTTTCAAGGTATTTTAGATAATTCAAACGAGAAATTGACAATGAAAAGAATGTTAATCAATGCGACTCAAAAAGAAGAGTTGCGCGTTGCGTTGGTCGATGGCCAGCGTTTATTCGACTTGGATATTGAAAGTCCGGGTCATGAACAGAAAAAAGCCAATATTTACAAAGGGAAAATCACTCGCGTAGAGCCGAGTCTAGAAGCAGCCTTTGTGGATTATGGTGCAGAGCGCCATGGCTTCCTTCCTTTAAAAGAAATTGCCCGCGAGTATTTCCCTGCTGATTATGTGTTCCAAGGTCGTCCAAATATCCGTGATATTTTGACTGAGGGCCAAGAAGTGATCGTTCAGGTGAACAAGGAAGAACGCGGCAATAAAGGCGCAGCCTTAACCACTTTTGTTTCCCTTGCTGGTAGTTATTTGGTGATTATGCCAAACAATCCGCGTGCAGGTGGTATCTCTCGTCGTATTGAAGGCGATGAACGTATCGAATTAAAAGAAGCATTGAGTTCTTTAGATGTACCAGAAGGCGTTGGCCTTATCGTGCGTACAGCGGGTGTGGGTAAATCACCAGAAGAATTACAATGGGACTTGAAAGTACTTTTACATCATTGGGAAGCGATCAAACAAGCTTCACAAAGTCGTCCGGCGCCATTCTTAATTCACCAAGAAAGTGATGTGATCGTTCGTGCGATCCGTGATTACTTGCGTCGTGATATCGGTGAGATCTTAATTGATAGCCCGAAAGTATTTGAAAAAGCGAAAGCACACATCAAACTTGTACGTCCTGATTTCATCAATCGTGTGAAACTGTATCAAGGCGAAGTACCGTTATTTAGCCACTATCAAATTGAATCTCAAATTGAATCCGCCTTCCAACGTGAAGTACGTTTACCTTCTGGTGGTTCGATTGTGATCGATGTAACAGAAGCGTTAACAGCGATCGATATTAACTCAGCGCGTTCGACTCGTGGTGGCGATATTGAAGAAACCGCATTAAATACCAACCTTGAAGCAGCAGATGAAATTGCTCGTCAATTACGTTTACGTGACTTAGGTGGGTTAGTGGTCATCGATTTCATCGATATGACACCTGTTCGTCACCAACGTGAAGTAGAAAACCGTATCCGTGATGCGGTACGTCAAGACCGTGCGCGTATTCAAATTAGCCGTATTTCTCGCTTCGGCTTATTGGAAATGTCACGTCAGCGTTTAAGCCCATCACTAGGTGAGTCTTCTCATCATGTGTGTCCACGCTGTCAAGGTACGGGTAAAGTGCGCGATAACGAAAGCTTATCGCTTTCAATCTTACGTTTAATCGAAGAAGAAGCATTAAAAGAGAATACCAAACAAGTACACACTATCGTGCCGGTACAAATTGCGTCTTACTTACTTAACGAAAAACGTAAAGCAGTAAGCAGCATCGAAAAACGCCATGATGTAGAGATTATCGTGGTGCCAAATGAAGCGATGGAAACCCCGCACTTCAGCGTGTTCCGCGTACGTGAAGGTGAAGAGCTGAACGAATTAAGCTACAACTTAGCAAAATTCCATGAAGCACAAGACGATGCATTCGTACCAGAAGAATCCCTTGTTTCACGTAATATTGAAACAGCAGCCGTGACATCTGAACAAGTGATGGAAAGTGCTGCAGTATCGCTATCGATCCCAACGGCAGCACCTGCACCAGTTGAGCGTAAATCCGAAGGTCCTTCACTGTTTGCGAAAATTGTTGCAGCAATTAAAGGTTTATTTGCTTCTGAGCCAAAAGAAGAAGAGAAAAATCAAAACAATCGTAATAATCGTAACGGCAATCGTAATAATCGTCGTAATCAAGATCGTCGTAATAATCGTCGTTCTCGCAACGAAAATAGTGACAATGCGAAAAATACAGACGAAGAAAATGCACGTCCAACTCGTGAGCGTGTGAATAATCGTCGTAATCGTCGCAACGTTAATGAAGAGGTTATTTCAGAAAGTGCGGTTAATTTAGCGAATGTTTCTGATGATAATCGTCAAGAAGAAAAAGCAGAGAAACCGGTAGCAGAGCGTCGTCAACGTCGTGATTTACGTAAACGCGTTCGTGTTGATGACAGTGCAAATAATGCAAATGAGAATGTGATTGAGGCCGTTGAAGTTCCTGCGATTGAAAATGAAGTGGTTGAAAACAACATTGTTGATAATACAGAAGATAAACCACGTCAAGAACGTCAGCGCCGTACACCTCGTCATTTACGTGCATCGAATAATCAACGCCGTCGTCGTAATGAAGTGAAATCTCCAATGCCATTATTTGCTGCGGTGGCTTCACCAGAATTAGCAAGCGGTAAAGTATGCGTCGATTATTCTGCTGTGAATGCACCGAAAGAAAATAATTTCTTATCGGTGGATGAGTTGCTTGAGCAAGAAAAAACGAAAAAAGGTGTGATTACGCCTGCAACAGGTATTGTTGTGGAAGAGAAATCAGTTGAAGCACAACCTGCGTTAGATTTCATTACTCAACCGGCAAATGAAGCGGTTCAACAGAAAGTGCAAGAATCATTAGAACGCTTGCATCATAAATCAGAGCCTGTTGCTCAAGTCGCAACTGCGGAAGTTGAACCACAAGAAAAAGCAAAATTTGTAAGTTCTTATGTGTTCACTGGTCGTGCAGGTACTATTTCAGCCGTACCACATACAAAAGCAGCCATGACATTAGCGAAAGCACCTGATGATGAGTCTAAACCATTCCCAATTGTAGAATGGACGGACTCTCGTTATTACTTTAATGGTAAAGGCGCGGCAGGCCATCATAGTGCAATTAGCCATATTTATTCTGAACCTACACAAGCGAAAGCAGAGTAATATCCTAATAATAAAAAACGGAACCAATAGGTTCCGTTTTTTATTTTGTGTATTTTTAAAACATAGTGATTTAAAAGTAGTCAGTCAGATAATTTTTTTATTTTCTTGCTTGACGGGGTGGGGGAAAAAACGTATTATTCACCTCGCTTAAATCACGGAGGAATGGTCGAGTGGTTGAAGGCACCGGTCTTGAAAACCGGCGAGGGTTTACGCCCTCCGTGAGTTCGAATCTCACTTCCTCCGCCATCAAATTCAAAAAATCCCTAAGTCGAAAGATTTAGGGATTTTTGCTTTTCAGTCTATTTCAAAAAAATCTTATTTCTTGACCGCACTTTCTTGGGATTCTTTGAAGGCAAGATATTCTTCTAAGGTCTCAATGGCTTCTAAACATTTTTGACGACGTGTTAAATAAATCGCGGCTGTTTGTTTATGCATATCTCGCTGAATGTCTGTTTGTGCTGTATTCGCTAGTGCTTTAGCTTCTTCATATTTTTCCGTGAGTTGCTGTAAGGCTTCATAATATTTCTCTAAACGCTCTCTAGGAGGAAGCCGATGAATGCTATGTTGTGATTTACTGCTTGTAACTGGTTGTTCTGTTTTCTTCTGTTGAATGGGCTTTCTATGCTTGCGATTCATAGCCTCAGTCAATGCGGTACATTGCCCTAAAAGATGTTCAGCCATAAATACAATTTGTTCTTCATTTTGATGAGGAATTTTACATAGCTTAGTTAAGCTTTGCTGGATTTCTTTGAGATAAAAACCGACGGTTTCAAAATCTTCGGTAAATAAAGTGCGGTTAAATTTAGCGTTGATTTTTTTATCAGAGTCAGCCTGATAGGCTTGAGTCAGTTGCTGTACTTTTTGCTCGAGCGTATTGAGTAATGATTGAATAGACATAAAAAAATCCCCGCATAATGTATGCAGGGATTATAACGATTAAAGGGTCATGGCTGCAATCCAACCGAACGCTAATAGTGGGATATTGTAGTGAATAAAGGTTGGCACAACAGAATCCCAAATGTGGTCGTGTTTACCATCTATATTCAAACCGGATGTCGGCCCAAGTGTTGAGTCAGAAGCCGGTGAACCCGCATCCCCTAATGCTGCTGCTACACCTACGATAGCCACTGTCGCGAGAGGTGAGAAACCAAAAGAGAGACAAAGTGGTACATAAATTGAGGTAATAATTGGTACAGTTGAGAAAGAAGAGCCAATCCCCATGGTAATCAATAACCCCACGAGTAACATTAATAATGCCGCAACGCCTTTACTTTGAATCGCACCGGTTGAAAGTGCATCAACTAACTCTTTCACACCGCTTGTGGTATTAATCACATTAGCGAAACCTGAAGCAGCAATCATAACAAAGCCGATCATCGCCATTAAACGTAAGCCTTGTTGGAAAATGTCGTTACTTTCCTTGAGTTTGAAGATACCGAATACACCGAAAATTGTTAAACCGACTAAACCACCAATAATCGTAGAGCTTGTGAAAAGCTGTGTGGCAAAAGTGGCTACAATGGCGACCGCACTTGCAGTAATTTGAATAGGTTTAATGTTCGCAATGTGCTGTTCAATTTCAGTTGTAGTGGGTTCTGCCGTTGTCACAACATACTCGCGTGGTTTACGATAGGTAACAAACACAGCAGTGAGTAAACCAAGAATCATACCAATAACAGGGATAAGCATAGCGAAAGAAACTTCACCAACACTAGTTTGTAAACCGAGTGGAGCGCCAGCCAGATTGATATTTTTTACTAAAACGCTTTCGATAAAGATTTTCCCGAAGCCAACCGGCAAGATCATATAGGTTGCGGTTAAACCAAAGGTAATAATGCAAGCGACTGCACGACGATCGATTTTTAAACGGTTAAAAATAGAAAGTAAAGGCGGTACCACAATCGGAATAAACGCAATGTGCACTGGGAGCAAGTTTTGGGATGAAATTGAGAATAAAAGCAAAATACCAAGTAGCATATATTTAAACCAAGCTAAATTTTTGCCGGTTGGTGTTTTGTTCATTCGAGTAATAATTTTATAAGCAAGCAAATCAGTGATGCCAGATTTTGAAATTGCAATGGCAAATGCACCGAGCATCGCATAGTTCATTGCCACTTCAGCACCACCACCTAAGCCGCCTGTAAAGGTTTCAATGGTTTTGCTTAAACCTAAGTCGCCGCATAAGCCCGCTGTAAGCGCGGAAATTACCAGTGCGATAACCACGTTCACGCGCAGTAGGCTTAATGCCAGTAGTACGACAATTGAAATAACAACGGGATTCGATAGCATATTGTTGTTCCTTATTGATTAATTAAACTTAAAAGGTCGCATAAAAGAAAATTGATTTAAGGTTAAATGTCGCATAGTAATAAACTCCTGTAAATTAATAATAAAACAAAACCCCTCGAAAGTTGCCTTCCGAGGGGTAAGATTTTTTTGATCTTTATCTTGTCAGCTCGGAAGAAATCTTCCAAGCACGCCAACAGCCTGAAAGATTATTCAGTTGAATGGCGATGATGGCGACGAAGAATAAAGTTCATTTGAAACTCTCTTATTTAGATAATCAGATAACTAAATCGAATTGCTTTTTAAAATACGGTAAACCGAAAATGATTGCAAGCCTTTTTTCTAAAAAATTTTGAAAATTAAAGTGCGGTCTGATTTTTTGTTGTTTTATTGATAACTTCAATTTGAAGAATTACAATAAAAAAATGTTTCTAGAGGTTTTTTTAAGCATTGGTTTTAGCAAGTTTTTTAGATTTGCAATATTAGTAATAGGATGAGGTCTAGGGATAGAATGTCATTTGTAAAATTTGGATTAATTATATTATGCAGTTTTCTTAGCATGGAAACTTTTGCAAGGGTACAATGCAGTAATTTTGCTACCCAAGAAGAAGCTCAACGTTATTATGAGAGAAATGGAGCAACTTGGCTCGATAGAGATCGTGATGGCGAGGCTTGTGAGTGTTTACCTGGTGGCAGTAAATATGGCTCAAGTAAATGCCGAAAATATTAATATGAATGACCGCACTTTAAAGTGCGGTTTGATTTTCAGCTGTTTTTTCTACTTCATCTGTTTGAGCAATATGGGGAAATCCACCAAGATCTTTTAAGTGATTGACCATATAGCAGAATAATTCCGCAGTGCGTTCGGTGTCATATAGCGCAGAGTGTGCTTGTTTACCATCAAAAGGGATTTTTGCTGCTTGGCATGCTTTGACGAGCACTGTTTGTCCAAACATAAAACCGGCAAGCGTTGCGGTATCAAACATCCCAAAAGGGTGGAATGGATTGCGTTTTACGCCTGTGCGCTCAGCCGCCGCCATCACGAAACTTTGGTCAAAAGCCGCGTTGTGTGCCACGATGATAGAACGCTGACATTCAGCATCTTTTTGTCCACGACGCACCATTTGGAACAACCCTGTGATGGCATCTAATTCAGATACGGCACCTCGTAATGGATTGTGAATATCAATCCCATTGAATTTGAGAGATTCGGGATTAATATTTGCCCCCTCAAATGGTTCAATATGAAAATGGCATTTTTGGTCAGGTTGTAAATTGCCATTTTCATCCATTTTTAAGGTGATTGCCGCAAGCTCTAAAAGTGCATCTTTTTTGGCATCAAACCCAGCCGTTTCCACATCAATAATGACAGGAAAATAGCCACGGAACCGATTTTTTAATTGATGGTGATAAGGAATTTCAGGTGTATCTGACACAATGTATTCCTTAATTCCCTAAAGCTGATTTTGCACTTTTGTTTTCGATAAACTCGATCTTATAACCATCTGGATCTTCAACGAATGCAATCACGGTTGTGCCACCTTTAACTGGGCCAGCTTCACGAGTGACTTTACCGCCATTAGCACGTACTGCTTCACAAGTTGCGTAAATATCATCTACACCAATAGCAATATGCCCGTAAGCATTACCAAGATCATATTCAGTTACGCCCCAGTTGTATGTTAACTCAATTTCAGTTGCGCTTTCGCCATCTTCATAACCTAAAAAGGCCAGTGAATATTTATACTCAGGATTTTCACTTGTACGTAATAAACGCATACCTAAAACATCTTGATAAAATTTAATAGAGCGGTCTAAATCACCTACTCGAAGCATCGTGTGTAAAATTCTCATGTCGTTTTCCTTCTTTAATTGGGTTCGCTAAATTATGCCATAGAATGCGATTTGGCGCGAATTAATCTTCAATATAGGGTAAATTACATCACATTTTTTAATTGATTTATTTACCTTACTATTATGCTAAGATAATACCAATCTTTTTATAAAAAGGAAAAAATGAATGAATACAACTGGCCTTTTTAATCTTTCTTGGCAACGTTATTTAAATTTACTGTGTTTATTATTAACCGTAGGTTTTTTAACGAGTGGAGTAGTCACGTTAATTGCAGCTAATTTAGATTATTTTTCTGATTTAGCCAAAATTTATGGCTTACAAACATTGCTTGTGGTGACAGTAGTATTAGGTATTTATTGCTTTATTCGAGAGAGTCGTCGACAAGCCACAGAAAAATTAAAGTGGAAGACATATAGCCTCTTTTTTGTTGTTTCTGTCTTGATTGGCGCTTTATTTGCCTTAGTTGGCCAAACCTATCAAACGGGGGCCGATGTATGGCAGTTATTTGCTGTTTGGACACTTTGCCAACTTCCATTTTTATTATTATTTCCGAATGTGGCCTCTGCATTATTATTTACCGCCACTGCGAATGTTGCGTTTTATTTATTTAATGAACAAAACGCCTATAACTCAATGTGTTATGCCGTGCTGATTAATACTGGATTCCTCGTGGTATCTGAATTATTCAGTAAAGCTTTTCATGACCAACATTGGCGCATTTTACCTAAAGTATTTTTAGTGCTGACTTTTGTTAACCTATTTGGTTTAGCAGTAAAAATTCATGATATGTACTTTTATGCTTATGCTTGGGGTGAGCTTGGTAGTTCATCACTCAGTTCTTTGCTAATTGCTATTCCTGCCTTAATCGCACTTTATGTATATCACAAATATCGCTTTGATTTTATTAATTTAATTATTTCAGTCATAGCCTTACTTGGCGCTTATTGCTTTTTGGCATCTCTTTTGATTCGTGGTGTAGAAGAGGGGGTGGTTTTAGGATTGATTGGCTTTATTTTCACAGTCATGGCAATCAAGTGGTTGGTGAAACGCTATAAACAAGAATATCCAAATAATAAGAGATTCCATTGGGCGATTTCAATATTATGGGTGGTTGCCTTATTGATAGCTGTCGTTACTATAGGCGTTTGGTTCTTTTTTGCTTTAGGTTTATCAGAATCTGGTGCATTAATCTTTGGTATTCTTTTATTTGGTATAGCTTGGGCGATTACCTTAAATAAAGATAAAAATGAATACACTACAATTTTAGCAGGTTTATTTTTTCTAATCGCAAACAGTTTTTTAGGATTCTATTTGCTTGTTAAATTTGATGATTTTTTTATTTTATTAGGATATGAATTTAGCGAGGATTCAAATTTCGGTATCTTTATCTCCGCACTGATTTTTCCAGTTATTATTATCGTTAGCTACAAATTGATGCCGAATTCTTTAGTGAGAATTCTTCTGGTTACCCAGCTTCTCGTTTTTTGGCAAATTTCCTATAATCTATATTTCCATAATTACAGCTTGAATAACACATGGTTTAATAACGCATGGTTTAATAAAATCCAGCTCCTGAGTTCGATTGTACTCTTTTATTGGGTCATGCGACCTAATCAATCAGCGCGAATTCATTTAAAGCCTATTGCTTGGGGAACAGTATTATTCTCTCTATGGATCTCTGTGCCGTCGTATATGACGATTCCTTGGGTAGATTATGGCCTTATTGATACAGATGTTTCAAGTGATGTCATGCCAGCAGACGCGATGAGTCTTGATAATGTGTTGCAAGTTTTAAGTAGACAATTTTGGTCACACTTCCAGTTTGATGTTAGCCATATCTTATATTTACTTGTCTGTGCATTACCATTAATTGTCTATGCATTAATGAATAAGCATAGTGAATCCAAACACACAGAAGCAGT
>FLSC01453836.1_pt1 | contig 9538 bp, 4 predicted proteins | sample 1550561 | NCBI WGS metagenome assembly FLSC01 (sample SAMEA4031775, study PRJEB14383) | metagenome | biome: human; feature: oral; material: saliva | place: Philippines | collected 2014 | reverse complement strand
GTCGCCGGTCAGGGCGGCGCTCAGATCGCCGGCTGGACGTACTACATGTACGGCACCGTCGACCTGAACGACGAGGTCGAGATCACCGTGGAGCGCGTGGGCCGCGTTGTCGGCGGCGGCCTGTCCCTTGAGGTCACCTGCCGCATCAACAAGCAGGTCGTCTCGCGCGCATCGGCCTACACCTTCGCCCCGAAGGTCGCCTACGTCTACCCCGGCCAGGGCATCCAAAGCGCCGGCATGGGCCTGGACGAGCGCACCAAGTCCAAGGCCGTGGACGAGGTCTGGCGCCGCGCGGATGCACACACCCGCTCGGCAATGGGCTTCTCCATCCTCGCTATCGTGCGCGATAACCCCACCGAGATCGTGGCACGCGGCGTGACCTACCGTCACCCCGAGGGCGTCCTGAACCTCACCCAGTTCACGCAGGTCGCGCTCGCGACCCTGGCGATTGGCCAGACGGCCCGCATGCGCGAAGAGGGCGTCCTGGTCCCCGGCGCTGCCTTCGCCGGTCACTCCCTCGGCGAGTACGACGCGCTGGCAGCTTACGCGGAAGTGTTCCCCCTCGAAACCGTCCTCGACCTGGTCTTCCAGCGCGGTTCCACGATGCACTCGCTCGTGCCCCGCGATGAGAATGGCCGTTCGAACTACCGCATGGGTGCCCTGCGTCCCAACCAGTTCGGCGTTGACGACGCTCACGTCGTGGAGTACGTCGACTCGATCGCTCAGGCCTCGGGTGAATTCCTCCAGATCGTGAACTTCAACCTGGCCGGTGCACAGTACGCGGTCGCCGGTACGGTCGCGGGCCTGAAGGCCCTCGAGGAGGACGCCACCAAGCGCGCTGCCGAGCGCGGCGGCAAGCGTCCCTTCATGTACGTTCCCGGCATCGACGTGCCCTTCCACTCCACCGTCCTGCGCAGCGGTGTGGCGGACTTCCGCACGAAGCTCGACGAACGTATCCCGGCCGAGATTGATCCCGCGAAGCTCGTGGGCCGCTACATCCCCAACCTGGTGGCCCGTCCCTTCGAGCTCACCCGCGAGTTCGCTCAGTCCATCCTCGACGTGGTTCCCTCCGAGACGGTGCGCGAGCTGCTTGAGGTCCCCGGCGCGTGGGACGCGGCCCTGGCCAACCCGGGTGCCTTGACCCGCACGCTGCTCATCGAGCTGCTGTGCTGGCAGTTCGCCTCCCCGGTGCGCTGGATCGAGACGCAGCGCGTGCTGCTCTCGACCGAAGAGGCCGCCCCCGGCGTCGCTGGCCTGGGTGTCGATCAGGTTATCGAGGTGGGCCTCGGTGCCGCCCCGACCCTGGCCAACCTGGCTGCCCGTACTCTGCTCGCCCCCGAGTTCGCGCTCTCGCGTGTGGATGTCTTCAACGTTCAGCGCGACGAGTCTCGCGTCTACGCGACCGATGTCGCCGTGATTGAGGACGAGGACGACGAGGAGATCACCCCGGATGCTGCCGCCGCCGAGGCTGCTCCCACGCCCGCTCCCGCCGCCCCCGCGACCGAGGCCGCTCCGGCCCCCGCCCCCGTGGCTGCGACCGGTGGTCCTTCGGGCGCCGACGTCGCGGATCTGCCCTTCACGGCGTCCTCCGCGATTCGCGCCCTGCTGGCGCTGTCCGCGAAGATCCGCATCGACGAGGTCGGCGCCACGGACACGACCGAGTCGCTGACCAACGGCGTCTCCTCGCGTCGCAACCAGCTGCTCATGGACATGTCCTCCGAGCTGGGCCTGAACTCCATCGACGGTGCCGGCGAAGCCGACGTGGCCACGCTCTCCGCGACCGTCGACAAGGCCGCCAAGGGCTACAAGCCCTTCGGCCCGGTCCTGGCCGAGGCCGTCAAGGAGCGCACACGCAAGCTGTTCGGTGCTGCCGGCGTCAAGGCGAACCGCATTGCTGAGCGTGTCACGGGCACGTGGCAGCTGGGTGCCGGCTGGGCCCAGCACGTTACCGCTGAGATCGTCCTGGGTACCCGTGAGGGAACCTCGACCCGCGACGGCGACCTGGCGACCCTGCCACTGGACGCACCGACGAACGCCGCAGGCGTCGATGCCCTCATCGACGCGGCCGTGGCGGCCGTCGCAGCCCGCGAAGGCATCGCCGTGTCCCTGCCCAGCGCAGGCGGCTCCGCCGACGGCGTCGTTGACTCCGCCGCGCTGGATGCCTACGCCGCGTCCGTGACGGGTGAGGACGGCGTCCTGGCCAAGACCGCTCGCACGATCCTGTCCGAGCTGGGCCTGAACGCTCCCGCCCCCACCGGCGAGGATTCCTCCGATGACGCGCGCGTCATCGATGCCGTGGCCGCCGAGCTGGGGTCGGGCTGGGTTGACCTGGTCGAGCCTCGCTTCGACGCCGCACGCGCCGTCCTCCTGGACGACCGCTGGGCCTCCGCACGTGAAGACGTCGCCCGCTACGTCGCCGAAGGCACCCTCGCCGAGGGAGCGTCCTTCGTGGGCACGGGCCGCGCCGTGGCCGAGCAGGCCTCGTACTGGGCGAACCGCCTGCGCACCGAGGGCGATCACGAACGCGCCGCTCGCCTGGAGCAGATCGCATCCGACGCTCTGGCGTCCTCCGAGGACCTGCCCTACGCGAATGACGTCGCCGTGGTGACCGGCATGACCCCCGCCTCCATCGGCGGCGCGGTCGTGGGCGGCCTGCTCGCCGGTGGCGCGACCGTCATCGCGACCTCCTCGTCGATTTCCGCCTCGCGCCTGGCCTTCGCCAAGGAGCTGTACCGCACGCATGCTGCGGGCGGTGCGAAGCTGTGGCTGGTTCCCGCGAACCTGGCCTCCTACCGCGACGTGGACGCGCTCGTGGAGTGGATCGGCACCGAACAGACCAAGTCCGTGGGTGCCGACGTGAAGGTGACCAAGGAAGCCCTGGTCCCGACGCTGTTCTACCCCTTCGCGGCCCCGCGCGTCTCCGGCACGCTGGCTGACGCTGGCCCGGCCTCGGAGAACCAGATGCGTCTGCTGCTGTGGAGCGTCGAGCGCTCCATCGCCGGCCTGTGCGCAATCGGTTCCGACACGCACGCCGACCACCGCCTGCACGTCGTGCTGCCCGGTTCCCCGAACCGCGGCATCTTCGGCGGCGACGGTGCCTACGCTGAGGCCAAAGCCTCCTTCGACGCGATTGCGACCCGCTGGGCAGCCGAGCCGATCTGGGGTTCGCGCGTCTCTATCGCTCACCCCCGCATCGGTTGGGTGCGCGGCACCGGTCTCATGGGCGGCAACGACCCGATGGTCGCCGCCGTCGAGGCTGCGGGCGTGCGCACGTGGTCGACCGAGGAAATGGCGCAGCAGCTGCTGAAGCTGTCGAGCGCCGAGGTTCGCGCTCAGGCTGCCACCGCTCCTGTGGACGCCGACCTGACCGGCGGCCTGGACTCCTCCATCGACCTGCGCGCGCTGCGCGCCCAGGTGGAGGTCACAGCTCCCGAGACTGAAGCCACCGAGCCGGTCGCGACCGTCTCCGCGCTGCCCTCGCCCTCCCAGGTCGCCGTCCCCCATGTCGACCCGTCGCAGTGGGGTCACACCACCGCGTTGCTGGCCGACACGGTCGTCATCGTCGGTCACGGCGAGGTCGGCCCGTGGGGCAGCGCTCGTACCCGCGTCCAGGCCGAACTCGGTATCCACACCGACGGCACCGTCGAGCTCACCCCTGCGGGCGTGCTCGAGCTGGCGTGGATGACCGGCCTGCTGACCTGGTCGGACACACCGGTGGGCGGCTGGTACGACAAGGACGACCAGCTGGTCCCCGAGTCGGAGATCTTCGATCGCTACCGCGACGAGGTCGTGGCCCGCTCCGGCGTGCGCTTCTTCCACGACGACGGCCCGCTGCACGACGGCTACACTCCCGAGTCGGCCATGGTCTTCCTGGACCGCGACATCACGTTCACAGTCGAGGACGAGGACGAGGCCCGCTCCTACGCCGAAGCCGACCCGCAGTTCACCGTGGTCGAACAGACCGCGTTCGGTGAGTGGCAGGTGACCCGCAAGTCCGGCGCCCAGGTGCGTGTGCTTCGTCGCGCGACCCTTAACCGCCGCATCGGTGGCCTGTTCCCGACGGACTTCGATCCGGCCCGCTGGGGTATCCCGGCCTCGATGCTGGACTCGATCGACCCGATCGCCGTGTGGAACCTGGTCTCCGCCGTCGACGCGTTCGTGTCCGCTGGCTTCAGCCCCGCCGAGCTGCTGCGCGTCGTCCACCCGGCGACCGTTGCCTCCACGCAGGGCACCGGCTTCGGTGGCATGCGTTCGATGCACAAGCTGTTCGTCGACCGCTTCCTGGGCGAGGACTACCCGCAGGACATCCTGCAGGAGACCCTGCCCAACGTCGTGGCTGCGCACACGATGCAGTCCTACGTGGGCGGCTACGGCTCGATGATCAACCCAGTCGGTGCCTGCGCAACCGCCGCGGTGTCCATCGAGGAGGGCGTCGACAAGATCAAGGCCGGTAAGGCTGACTTTGTCGTGGCCGGCGCCATCGACGACATTCAGGTCGAGTCGATCGTGGGCTTCGGCGCGATGAACGCGACGGCGAACTCGAACGAGTTGCTCGCTCGCGGCATCTCCTCGCGCTTCGTCTCGCGCGCCAACGACCGCCGTCGCGGTGGCTTCGTCGAGGCGCAGGGTGGTGGCACCGTGCTGCTGACCCGTGGCTCGGTGGCCCTCGAGATGGGCCTGCCGGTCCTGGCGGTCGTCGCACACGCACAGACATTCAGCGACGGCGCGCACACCTCGATCCCGGCCCCCGGCCTGGGTGCCCTCGCGGTGGCGCGCGGCGGTCGTGACTCGGTCATCGCTCGCAACCTCGCAGAGCTCGGCGTGGGTATCGACGACGTGGCCTTCGTGTCCAAGCACGACACGTCCACGAATGCGAACGACCCGAACGAGTCGGATCTGCACACCCGCGTCGGCATGGCGCTGGGCCGCACCCCCGGTAACCCGCTGCTTGTCATCTCGCAGAAGACCCTCACGGGTCACGCGAAGGGCGGCGCCTGCGTGTTCCAGGTCGGTGGCATCATCGACGTGTTCCGCACGGGCCTGATCCCCGCGAACGTCGCGCTGGACTGCGTCGACGACGCGATGGAGCAGTACGGCCCGCTCGTGTGGCTGCGGTCCCCGCTCAACCTGTCCTCGCGTGGACCGGTGCGCGTGGCGTTCGCGACCTCGCTCGGCTTCGGCCACGTCTCCGGCTTCCTGGCGCTGGTTAACCCGACCGCCTTCGAGGCAATCGTGGAGCGCGAGGTCGGACGCGAGGCCCTCGACGCGTGGCGCGCTGCCTCCGACCGTCGTCTGCGCAACGGCCAGCGTCACATCGAGATGGGCATGCTGGGCCACGCCCCGCTGTTCACCTCGGTGGAGGGTCGTCGCCTGCCCGACGACCCGACTGCCGGCGCTGCGGGTGACGCGCACGAGGTGGAGGCCGCGATCCTGCTGGATCCGAGTGCACGCCTCGGCGCGGACGGCTTCTACCACCTGCCGGAAGGCAAGTGAGCGATGCGCGGACTCGGCGTTGACCTGGTCTCCCTCCCTGAGTTTGCCGCTCAGGTGCGGGAGCCGGGATCGGCCTTCCTGGCGGGAGTGCTCACGCCCAGGGAGGCCCGCCAGGTCCGCGCCCGCGCAGCCGCCGCCTCCGGTGCTCAGCCCGGTTCCGCCCGCTTCGAGGAGGCCGTGGCCCGCCACGCGGGCGGTCTGTGGGCCGCGAAGGAAGCTTTCATCAAGGCCTGGTCGTGCGCCCTCTTCGGTACTCCTCCCCTTATCGGGGGCGACGCCGTCGACTGGCGCGAGATCGAGGTCACCCACGACGAGTGGAACCGCCCCTCTATCGCGTTACACGGACACGTCGCGGCTGCGTGCGAGAAATCGCTGGGGCCCTCCTCATCCTGGAGGGTGCTCGTCTCAGTCAGCCACGACGGGCCGTGCGCCATCGCCCAGGTGATCATCGCGGACGCGCCCGCCTAGAGATCGTCGAGCGACTCAGGTTCCTCCGGATCTTCCGGGGCTTCCTGAGTTCCTTCCACCGCCGAATAGTCGAAACGGGACACCCCCACACACGGGTCCGAGGAATGTTCCTCGGACCCGTCGTGCGTATGCGGGGCCTGACCGACAGGCGCGCATCCATCGCGCAGCTGCGGGGAGTGGGCATCCGGCGTGCCTCGCGACGCCCAGTCCGTGATATCGCACGTGTCGTCGGTCGGCGCATGGACCGAACCTTCAGCGGCCGCGAAGGCACGCTGCGGCTCCGCGCCCACCACCCCGAGCGCACCCTCCCCCGGAGCTTCTCCCACCGGCATGGGGGCGACGCTGCCCGCCGCCGCCTCAGCGCACTGACCGTGCGGAGGCTGCCCAGGCCTCGTCGAAAAGGGATCATCCGGGCTGCCGCCCGCCGGTTCTCCCGTGCTGTGAACCCCGTTCTTCGTGTAACGCGACGTGCCCTTCGCCATGTCGTGCCCGACCGCGCTGGCGCGAAACACGATGGAGGAGCGAATCTGTCCATTCGCGTCCACCCAGGCGTTCGGGACAGGCCGGGCAACCACAATCACCGGGTCGCCCTTACAACAGCAGCGAACCACGTTGTCGGCCAGCTTGTCCCACGTTTCAATCGTGTACCAGTACGCTCCGTCTTCCACATAGGAGGCGTTGCCCGTGTGCGCGTCGACCGTGAAACGCCAGCGGGGAATCGCCAGACGGAATGTTGTCACGCACGTATCACCCTTGATGTGTTTCATCGTCGGGACAGAGCCGATACGCCCCTTGAGGGTCGTCGAAATGTCCTGCATCATTGCATCCCTTTCCGATACTGCCCGGCGAGCGCCGGATGTATCCAGGAAACCCCCGTCCTCCCTCGCCCTTCAAGCGCGCTGGCGAGACCTGTGGATGGGCGCGACACGAGACATCCCGCTGTGGATACGCCCGACACGAGCGCACCCCCTGTGGATGGAACGACACCGCACATATACGCGAAAGGCGGCACTCCCCTACCGGGGTGCCGCCTTTCGCGAAAAAGAGCAGAAATCAGGCCTCGGCCTGCTCGCCCATGGTGGGAATACCGAGGGCAATGACCTCGCGCGCCACCTCACGCGCCCGCTCCGTCGTCACCGGCTCGGACGGGAACAGCACGCGGCGGTAGTACTCCAGCTCCTGGATGGACTCCAGGATGTCCGCCAGCGCGCGGTGACCGCCGTGCTTCTCAGGCGATTCACTAAAGGCAGCGCGGTACCAGCGCTTCGCCAGCTCCTTAATGGAAGAGACGTCCACCAGGCGATAGTGCAGGTGGTTGATGACCGAGGGCATGTTGGCCTCGAGGAACATCTTGTCGGTACCCACCGAGTTACCGGCCAGGAGGGCTTTACCTTCCTGAGGCACGAAACGCTTGATGTACGACAGGACCTGTTCAGTCGCTTCCTCCATCGCCACAGCGTCAGTCTTGAGCTCCTCCAGCAGACCGGAGGAGGTGTGCATGTGACGCACAAAGTCGTTCATGTTCTCCAACGCGCCTGCAGGCGGCGTGATGAGAACATCCATGCCGGGGTCAACGATAGTCAAATCGCCATCGGTGACGACGACGGCCACCTCGATGAGGGCGTCACGCTCGACGTCCAGGCCGGTCATTTCGCAGTCGATCCAGACCAGGGGATCTTTCAGAGTTTTCACGCCCACTATGTTAGTGCGCTCCTCGTCATACGGTTGGCTGGGTCGCTCGGGCGGTGGCCACCACTACACTGGAAGGGTATTGGAAGGAGTTTTCATGTCCGCTAGTTCTCACGTGACCACGCCCAAGGACATCCGTCAAGCCGCATCCGCTCTCGAAGGGGTGGCCGTTCGCACGAACCTGGAGCGCTCGGAACGCCTGTCCGCCGAGGCTGGCGTCGATATTCTGCTCAAACGTGAGGATCAGCAGAAGTGCCGTTCCTTCAAAGTGCGCGGCGCGTATGCACGTATGTCGCTACTGTCCCCCGCCGAGCGCGAGCGTGGCGTCGTGTGTGCGTCGGCCGGTAACCACGCCCAGGGCCTCGCCTACGCGTGCGCTCACCTGGGCGTGCGCGGAACCATTTACTTGCCGTCGAACACGCCCCGTCAGAAGCGCCGCCGCATCGCGACGATTGGCGGCACGTGGGTCGAGCAGGTCATCGTGGATGGCACGTTTGACCGCGCGAATGCGCTGGCCCAGGAGGCAGCGCGCGCGACGGGCCGCACGTACGTGCATCCCTACGACGATCCCTACACCATCGCTGGACAGGGCACGATCGGTGTCGAGCTTGAGGAACAGATGCCTGAAAACACGTCCGCTGTGCTGATCCCCGTGGGCGGCGGCGGCCTCGTGGCGGGCATTGCGACGTGGCTGCGCGCGAACCGCCCGGAGGTCAGAATCATCGGTGTGGAGCCCGCGGGCGCGGCGTCGATGCACGCGGCACTGGAGGCCGGTCAGCCGATATCACTGGCGAAGGTCGATCCTTTCGTGGACGGTACGGCAGTAGGCCGTGCTGGCGCGCTTCCCTTCCACATCGCTTCCCAGTTCGTTGATTGCGTGCTGGTTGTACCCGAGGGCGCGGTGTGCACGGAGATGCTGGAGCTCTACCAGTCGGACGGCGTCATCGCTGAACCCGCTGGCGCGCTCGCGTCCACGGCTGCGCACGTATACCTGACCGATCCCGCGGATCGCAAGGCCCTGCTGGGCCGCTCCGACGGCGCAATCGTGTGCGTCGTGTCGGGCGGTAATAACGACCTGACGCGTTACGCGGAGGTCATGGAACGCTCACTGCGCCATGAGGGCCTGCGTCACTACTTCCTCGTGACGTTCCCGCAGCAGCCGGGTATGCTGCGCATGTTCCTGGAGGATGTACTGGGACCCGCGGACGATATCGTGCACTTCGAGTACACGAAGAAGAACAACCGCGAACTCGGTCCCGCCCTCGTAGGTATCGATCTGACGAACCCGGATGATATCAACGGGTTGCGTCACCGCATGGAGGCTTCTCCTCTGCACGTGGAGGAGCTGCCGCTGGATTCGGAGATTACGCGGCTCGTGATCTGAAAGATACACGCAGCGCTGGAGAGGGGCGCGGTTTCGCCGAACGAGGCCGTGGCCCCTCTCTCCGTGTGTCTATCCCAGGGTGCGTGGCCGCCTGGGATGGTCGCTTGCCTCACGCGCACGGTGGCGCAGCTGGGGTGACAGCAAGGGCCGTCGCGAGGGGTGTCAGGCAGCGAGGGTGACGGGGCGGGTAACGCGCACGCGGACGGCAGGCGTGGAGTTGAAGCGGTAGCCTGCGCCGCGAACCGTGGAGATCAGGTCGGGCAGGATGGAGAGCTTCTTACGCAGGCGGCGGATGTGAGCATCCACGGTACGGGAGTCGGAGCCGAGTTCTGCGTGCGCCCACACGGAAGCGAAGAGTTCGTCGCGGGTGACGGCACGGTCGGCGTTGGCGGCCAGGTGGGCCAGGAGGTCGTGTTCCTTGGCGGACAGGCCTGCGTCGCGTCCGTCGAGGGTGACCTGTCCGCGGTCGATGTCAATGTCGATGCGGGAGGAGCTCAGTCGCAG
>FLSC01000241.1_pt1 | contig 9549 bp, 10 predicted proteins | sample 1550561 | NCBI WGS metagenome assembly FLSC01 (sample SAMEA4031775, study PRJEB14383) | metagenome | biome: human; feature: oral; material: saliva | place: Philippines | collected 2014 | reverse complement strand
CCTCCAGTATTCAGATTATAGCTTCGCTTACAGTTGGAACATGTTGCGATACCTGTACCGTTTATCTTCAGTTCATACGGACGCAGGGGTAACGCATCGGGATGAAAACAATTCGGACATTGCAGGTCGTAAGCAAAAAACACTGCTGGATTATCAAGATTTCCATAACCAACAATAAGCCCATTGTTCATCCCCACATGTCTCCAACTCTCTAATTTGAGGTCTATAGCATCAAACCATACTGGCGAAGAGGACTTCAATCCCTGGTTATTCTCAAATGAAAAGCTATATCGACCACTGACATAAGCATACTTAATAATACAGAACACACCTGGCGCTTGTGAGTTCAGTGCTGTTGACAATACAGCATCCTGATGCGTATCATTGTGGAAATTGAAGTATGGATGATAATCACTATACTCGTAATCAAAGCTATCACCGCAGGATGTTACCAACAGTGTAGCTATAAAGAACAGGAAATAAAACAATCTTTTCATACTGATCATTCTTTATTTGGCAGTCTTTACACTGCTTTTCTCACCTTGTTAAAAGCCAAGGTAGCTAATATTAGAGTCATCAAAGTCAACACACTGTCATCCCAAAGGAGTTCTAAAGTCCCTTTATACGTATGACTTTGATGACTATTTACCTTAAACAAACCTAACAAAACCTCCATACTTGTCTGCACATAGGCATCCCTGAAGGGCGGTTTTGAGGTTCAGAGACGGTTCTTTATGTCTACTCGAACGGAATCATTGCCAGTGCATCAGCTATCTTTTCGATACCTTCTTGCAAAGGTTTTGATACCATTCCCTTTGCAAAGAACGGGATATCGGCATCTATTGTCAGCTTCATTTTCGATGAATTGTCGCTGACTGGCAGTATCTGAATCCAAAAGTTGAATGACAACGGAGAGTTCTCACTCTCAAATTTTATGGTTTTTGGCTCATCACGCTCAATGATACGCATAGAGATTTGTCCCACAGGATCAACGCTGATAGAAAGAGAATCCTGATCAAAGGTAAGGTTTTTCAGTTTGTCTTTCACCTTATCCATATCTGCATTCCCCGTATCTCCATCAGGCAAACGGTCCTTTAAGCGTTGTACATTGCTCATATCGCTTAAAGTATTATAGACGCTTTGTTGTGAATGGGGTATCTGTTTTACACTACTTTCAAACTTAGTCATATCGCTTTATATTTAGAAAAGTTAAAGAAACGAGAGGAGTTTACACAAAAAAGGAGCCATAGGAGTTACAGCCAACAGCTCTTTCAGCATATTGACGGAAGGAGATTGCCACGATATTCAGCATAAAACTCCTCCTGAAAGAGTATTGTCTTTAATTCCTATAACTCCCTTAGCTCCAGTAAATCCCTTCAAATTACATGTCTTTCTTCCAGTTCGCAGGGTCCTTACGCCACTCATGTAGCATCGGAACATCGGTCTCTTTGATGTAACCTGTCTCAAGAGCTTTCTCTACGACATGCTCATAATCTGTCAAAGTAACCAACTTCACACCTGCTTCACGGAATGCTTCTTCAGCTACAGGGAAGCCGTAAGTGTAAGAAGCAACCATACCTACGACTTCAAAACCTGCTTCACGAAGGGCTGCTACTGCCTTTAATGAAGAACCACCTGTTGATATAAGGTCTTCCACAACAACCACTTTTGCACCCTGAGGAAGCTCACCTTCAATCTGATTTTTCATACCATGATCCTTTGGTTTTGGGCGAACATAAGCATAAGGAAGTGCCAGTTCGTCAGCCACCAACATACCTTGAGCTATTGCTCCTGTAGCAACACCAGCCACAGCTGTAGCCTCTGGGAAGTTCTTCAGTACTGCATGAACAAGCTCTAACTTAACAAATGAACGCACATCATGGAACGATAGCGTCTTACGGTTATCACAATAGAAAGGTGATTTCCAGCCACTTGCCCACGTAAAGGGATCGTTTGGCTGCAACTTGATAGCTTTGATACCGAGCAATTTGCCCGCAAAGACCTTCTTTAAATCTTCCATTTTGACAGTATTTTATTATAATATAAGTGCAAACTTAAGCATTTTTTCTGAGATTTATTGGTATGATACATGAAAAAAGGCTGTTAAGTTCTGTTTAGGATATAATCATTTAGGATTATTTTAGTTGGATATCGTCATGTATAACACTTCGTTACATATTCTTGGCAAAGCCCAATGAGAGTACACTAACCTTCACATTATCCCCTCGTAGGACTTCCTTGGCTGCAGCAGTGAGCGTTGCACCAGAGGTAATAATATCATCAATGAGCAGGATATGCTGGTGACTGACAGCCCCAGCGTCAACAAGTCGAAAGGCTTTCTCTACGTTTTCATTACGCTGCCAACGGTCTTTCTTTGTCTGACTACCATAGAAAGTAACACGTTCCAAGGCTCTTTCCAACAATGGAAGACCTGTCACAGAGCGTATACCACGGGCTATTTCAACACTCTGATTATACCCTCTTTGTCGCTGACGTTGCGTTGTCAATGGTACAGGAAGTAAGGTTGTGATACCTTCGAAGAATCCTTCTATGGCAAACTCTTCGGCAATCATCTGCCCAAGTTGTTCCCCAATCTCAGCGCGTCCACCATATTTCAACCGATAAATAAGCCTACTTGTATCGGAATGTGGCTTATAAAAGAAGAAAGATGCAGCCCGTTCGATGGGTATTCTACCCCAGAAAAGACGTGCAAGGTCGTTATCATAAGCTGACGAAGCATACCCTGTACGGGGCAAAAAGAGGTTACAATGTCCACAGATAACCTCCTCCGACACAGCCAGACGCTTACCACACATCACACAAGAACGTGGTGCTAAGGTGTCAAGGATACGAGAAAGAAAACTAATCGTCCTCTCCATCATCAACAAAGTCTATACTGTCATCAGCCTCAACGACCCCTTCGTCAATACATTTCCGTATCAAATCTATCGTAAACCCACGTCCCATAGCGAACTTTATGAGCTTCATGGAACGTTCATAGTCGCTCTCTGCTTTTATAGTTGGATACTTACTCGCTAACAAAGGGCGCAGAACTTCCAAGTATTCTTCATCTTCTACAGCGTCAAGCACGGGGGTTGAGATACTATTGTCTACCCGTTTCTGCCATAAAGCCTGCTCTATCTTCCTTCTACCCCACCTATTATAGCGTATCTTATCATGTACAAAGAACTCCGTATAACGTGCATCATCAATGTACTTCATCGTGGTGAGCTTCTCCATAATACGTGCTTGAGCATCTTCAGACAGCCCCCATTTACGCATTTTCTCTAACATTTCACCAGAGCAATGCTCACCTTTAGCACACAGATCGGCAAGTTTCTTCAAAGCTTGTGGCTCTAACATGGGTCGTTTTTGTATCATGATCGGGTGGCTTTTACGAACCGTTGCTTACCAAACTGGTCGGTTCTAAGTTCTACATGTGTATAATTTAATGCCTCAAGCATAGCTTTCACATTATTAATATAGAGTGGGTTGGCCTCAAAATAAAGTGTTCCTCCACTGTATAAAGCCTTTTCTCCATACTCTGCAATAACCCTATAGAAGCGCAAAGGGTCATCATCTGGTACGAAAAGTGCCGTTTCCGGCTCGTACTTCAGCACGTTTTCTGCCATATCCGTACGTTCTTTATCACATATATAAGGAGGATTGCTGACGATAATATCAAACTTCAGTTGTTCTGCAGTAGCCGAAAGATGAAGCACATCCTCCATCATCAACTCCACATGTGCACCCCATTGATGCATATTCTCACGTGCAATGAGCAACGCATCAGCTGATATGTCCCACGCTGTAACGGCAGAATTATACAAGTCCAAGGCCAGTGTAACAGCTATACAACCACTACCCGTCCCCACATCCAGCACCCGTAGTGGGACAGGAGGTTGCAAAGCGCAATAAGGATGATTGTAGTCTGCTTCTATCCAACGGCACAATTCTTCAGTTTCCGGGCGAGGTATCAACACACCTGGGGCTACATGGAAAGCCCTACCACAGAAAAACTCACGTCCAAGAACATACTGTACAGGCTCAGAACGCTCTAAACGGAGCATGATTTTATCTAATTCAGCAACGTCTTCTCGCGATAATTCATTAACTTTGCCTGTATAAATATCAGTCAGTGTGATGCCAAACTGTGCATCAAGCACCATCCGTATGATGGCTTGCGCCTCACGTTCTTCATACAAAGGGATGAGTCTTTGCCATAATTCTTGGTATGTCATAACTGCAAAGATAGGAAATAAAAAGAGATGAAACAAGAAGAACTTGATGAAATATACATGCGTCGATGCCTCCAACTGGCACGTAATGGACAACAATTAGCCAAACCTAATCCAATGGTTGGAGCTGTTATTGTGAGCAAAGAAGGACGAATCATTGGTGAAGGGTATCATGTTCGTTGCGGAGAGGGTCACGCTGAGGTCAATGCCTTCGCCTCTGTGAAGAAAGAAGACGAGCCTTTGCTACACGAATCTACCATCTACGTTAGTCTGGAACCATGTTCTCATTACGGTAAGACACCACCTTGTTCTGACCTCATCATACGCAAAGGGGTAAAAAGAGTTGTCTGTGGATGCATCGATCCCTTTGCTAAAGTACAAGGAAGAGGCGTGAAGAAGATTCGTGAAGCAGGCATCGAAGTAACTGTTGGAGTATTGGAAAAGGAGTGCTTGGAGCTTAACAAGCGCTTCATAACCTACAATACACACCATAGACCCTATATCATTTTGAAATGGGCACAGACTGAAAACGGATTCATTGGACTGAAAGATAATCAGGTTTTAAGCATATCTTCCCCCTTTACCAAGATGCTTGTACATAAGCTAAGAGCTGAAAACGATGCCATTCTCGTGGGGAAAAAAACTGAAGAACAGGAGCATCCACAACTCACAACACGGGAGTGGAGTGGTCCAAACCCAGAGAAATTAGTGCTTACAAGCCATCCTACAAAGGACAAAGAATACGCAACTCTTTCAGAAGTGCTTTCCCATTTATATACGGAAAAGAAGCAAAGTCTTATCGTTGAAGGGGGAAACAAGACGTTAGAAAGCTTCCTGAAAGCAGGATTATGGGATGAGATACGTGTGGAAACGGCTCCTTTCACCATTGAAGATGGCGTAAGAGCACCGCAACTTCCTCATGATATCCATATTGTAAGTGCAGAAGAATACGGCAATAAGATTATCACTTACGAAAGGAATTGAGCCTTCTCGTGAGTGATTCAAACATGCAAAAACAAGCACAGACAGCCTCTTCTGACTTGTAAACAAGCTACATTGCAAAAAGAAGAGGGCATCTCCCCCTATAGAACTGTTGCTATATAGGTATCGGAGATGCCCTCTTCTTATTTCGTGCTAACGCTCAGCACATATGGTGCTGACGCCCAACTCACATCGTGCTAACCCCCAACACATATGGTGCTGACGCCTAACTCACATCGTGCTGACGCCTAATTCTTATGGAATTGCAAGCTAACACAACCGTAAAAGGTTAGTTACACTTATTGGTCATGATGTTTAATACCATGTCATCAGTGTTACACATGGCTTCTTTTCCTATGCTTGTCAGGTTCCGGATAGACTTATCCACGTCATTGTCAATGATTCCTTCAGCCGCAGTAACGCACTTCCCTTCCATTGAAAGGGTAGCTGAAAGGATTGCTGTTGACACACCTGAGGATATCTTCAACGAACAACTGGGCTTTGCACCATCACAAATCATACCTGTAAGGTTAGCAATCATGTTCTTAACAGAGTTACATACGTTTGCATAATTACCTCCCATAAGATACGTAATGCCACAACTTGACCCGATACTAGCCACAACACAGCCGCAAAGTGCTGACAATGCACCAAGACTTTGCTTGATATAGATGGCTGTAAGATGACTTAATATAAGTGCACGGACCAACTCTTCCCTCGTATTCTCATTCTCTTTGGCAAAGACAACTACAGGATTTGTCGCACAAATGCCTTGGTTTCCTGATCCACTATTGCTCATAACAGGTATCAAAGCCCCTCCCATACGAGCATCACAGGCTGATGCTGTCTTTGCAATGATATGCGAGAAGATGCTATTTCCAAAGATTCCACGACTCAAAGGACGGTCCATAATCTTTCCAAGACAGTGTCCGTAGTTACCTTTCACGGCTTCTGCAGCTGCACGAAGGTTATAACGCTTTGCCTCAAGGATGAAATCTATCTCCTCAATAGGCGTCGTCATGGCAAAATCCCACACTGTTTGCAGATTCAAACAGAGTGGAGTGGCTTCTGAAACGGCTGCTTCTGGATTGCGTTTGTCAACAAGTACGTTGTCATCAACCTGCTCAAAGACTATATGTGTATGACTTCCAGCAATGATAACAGTTGCATTATGCTCGCCAGACACGCATGTCACCTCTATATAAAGCTTCTCTGTGATACCTTCTTTCAGGCTGATATCAATCCTATTCTCGCTGATATAGGTCTTCCCTTGCTCTAAAGTAGCAGGAGTAAGGTCCTTAATAACCTCCAACTGATACTCTGATTTGCCTATCAAAGCACCTAAAGCAATAGCTATAGGCAGTCCTATCATCCCTGTTCCGGGTATCCCCACGCCCATAGCATTCTTCAGAATATTAGCTGAAAGACGCACATATATATGTTCGGGACGCTGATTTAACAACTCAGCAGCACGTGCTGTACACAACGCAACAGCCATAGGTTCAGTACAACCCACAGCCGGTACCACCTGACAGTGTATCAATTGGATAATCTGTTCTCTAATATTAGTTTCAAGCATATTGATTGTTTTAGGTTCTTTTTATTAGTTTCTGGCGTATCTTCTCCATCCTTTGCCGACGGTTTATAGAGAAGGTTGAGCCGTTTTCCTCTATATAATCAAAGAGACTGTAAGCCTTTTCCAACAGCATCTGTCGCAAAGGGTTTGCCTTAAAGCATGCTTCTACATAAAGAAGTTCAGCCAACATATTCAGTTTGTCCATCCTTTCGCCTTCCTTCCATTGCTCATTGGCATAAGCTATAGCCTCGGATAGCGATAGATTACGTAGATCATTATAATCTCCAACATACTGACGGTAGAGGTCTTTCAGGTCTTTGTCACGCTCTAAATCATCTTCTTTCTTTACTAAGAAACGTGAGATTGCTGCACAAAACTCCTCTATCATCCTCAGGAAATAATCTCGTTGTAACATTATTATTCTGTTTTTATGCTACAAAAGTAAATAAAAAAAAGGAGAATAGAACTGTTTTCCATATTTATTACATGAAAAAACAGCCCCTCTCCTGTATCCTTTCATTACTCTTGGTCTTCTTTTTCGAGAGGATGAGGTAGGCTTTCCCAAAGTTTCTTATAGAACGGATGACGGGTCAAAGTAGCCACATTACCCAGAATAATAAGCTTCATACGAGCACGAGTGATGGCTACATTCATACGACGGAGGTCATTCAGGAAGCCAATCTGCCCTTCTTCATTCGACCGAACAAGGGAAATCAGAATCACATCACGCTCTTGTCCTTGGAAACCATCCACTGTATTCACACTAATAAGGCTGCGATAAGGTTTGAAAAACTCTCGTTTCTTGATCAAACTACGAAGATATTGCACCTGAGCACGGTAAGGTGAGATGACGCCAACGTCTATTCTCTCATCTAAAATACGCTGCTTACCAATCTTCATGAAGTACTCCTGCAATGTTTTCAGCGTCAGTTCAGCCTCCCCTTTATTGATTCTTCCAAAGCTTTCCCCAACAAACTGCTCCTTAGAAAGCTCATCTGAAGTGTCTATCCAGACCATAGGATTATCATAATCAAGGATACCACGATATTTAATCTGTGGTGCACTGATGATTTGACCATGGTAAAACCAATCGGAAGAGAAGCGCATAATCTCTTCATTCATTCGATATTGCACCTTCAGAAGCGTCACTACTTCGGGCTTATTCTCCACGATTCGTTCCATTAAAGTCTTCCCTAACCCACCTCGCAGGGCTACTATGCTCTTCACCGTGGGAGGTAACTGACAGTGGTCTCCTGCAAAAATAACCCTTGAAGCCCTACGAATAGCTATCCAACAGGCTGCTTCCAAAGCCTGTGCAGCCTCATCAATGAACAAAGTGGTGAACTTCTGCCCTTCCATTACCCTACTGTTAGCACCTACCAACGTAGAGGCTACGACACGAGCTTCGCCAAATAGCTCTGTATTAATACGTATCTCTAACTCCGTAGCACGACTTTTTAGGCGGTCCATCTTCTGATGATAGCTCTCAGAACCGCGTTTCCGGTTGTTCCTTAATTCGCGAATTGCTTTCCGTATGGACCACAACTGCGGGTAATCAGGATGTGCTTCGAACTTCCGTTCATAAGTAAATCCGAGCATTTTATCGTTTACACGTGTTGGATTACCTATGCGCAACACATTGATTCCACGGTCAACAAGCTTCTCACATATCCAGTCTACAGCCATATTACTTTGTGCACAGACCATCACCTGGCTCTCTCTCATCAGTGCTTCGTTGATGGCTTCAACCAGCGTTGTGGTCTTTCCTGTACCTGGAGGACCATGAACCACAGCCACATCCTTTGCCCACAAAACCTCGTTCACAGCCTTTTCCTGTGTTGGATTCAGCCAAGGCAGACGAATAGGAGCGAAAGAAAACTTCTCAACTTTTTGTCGGGAATAGAACAAATCACGCAGATAAGCAAGTCGATTGCCCCTTGCTTTCATCGTACGATCCAATGCATCAAACATCATTCGATAGCTTGTTTCATCAAATCCTAACTGGCAACCAATCTGTTCTGAAGCTGATTGTAGGTCTAACAAGGGTGCGGAATCGGGGACAGCAACAACCATTCTGTCGCCCTCTACATACGATACCGTACCCGTAAAGCCATAGTATTTCAGCTTAATCGCTTTATTCGGAGTACCTTCCTCTTTCGCAATAAACTTAAAGAAAAGGAGTGGACGACCACATTCAAAGTTATGTTCGATATCCCCATCCTGTGTACGAAACACCTCAATGCACAGTTGATTGAGCCCATTATAAAACCGTTTACCCACTCTTAATGGGAACCAAGCGTCACCTCGCTTCACTTTCCGCTGCATACCAGTAGTCTCTGTCTGCTTTCTAAAGGCTTCTTTCTCGGCATAATACTCCATTTGAAGCAGTAAACGCTGACGTTGTAAGAGTTGTATTGGACTTTCCTGAAGCATATCTTTTTGTAGTTGACAAGTAAACGAGTAGACGAGTAAACAAGTTATATCTTTTTGTAGTTGACGAGGTTACAAGTTGACGAGTTTATTGCTTTATCTCTGTTTCAAACACGTTACAAATATAATATTTTTTATCTAATATCGATTCTACAACGAATAAAAAACAGAAAGGGCTTAACAACTGAAGTCATCCTCTATCTCTGCGACTTTACCTATTTGCAAACCAGGGGGCGCACAAGATGATAAGAACAAGGCAACACGGAGTTCCTCATAATCTGTAGGTAAGGAAAGAACAAGGTCTAACTTCCCATCTCCATCCAA
>FLSC01482835.1_pt1 | contig 9607 bp, 7 predicted proteins | sample 1550561 | NCBI WGS metagenome assembly FLSC01 (sample SAMEA4031775, study PRJEB14383) | metagenome | biome: human; feature: oral; material: saliva | place: Philippines | collected 2014 | reverse complement strand
CCTCCGCCGGTCGGAATCACTTTATCCAACCAAATTTCAATGCCGTGCGGCACGCTTGCATGAGGCAGTAATAATTTAGCCGCCCGATAAGTCAAGTCTTGCTCAGGCTCAAGTCCTTCAACCGGCGTATGCAGAATAATCTGCCCATCGGTACGCATTTTCAGATGAACGGTATCGTATAAGCCGATCAAACAGAAAATACTTTCCAAATTATGATAACCATCGCTCCTGCGGCCGGTAATCCTCAAATCCAAATTTAATTTGGCCGGCGCTGGAAAGGCTTGGATTTCCGCTGAAACAGACATGGTATCCTCTATTTGCGTGCTGCGCATAGGGTTTGTCCATTCTTATCCAAAGAGTGGTTTACCGTGTCGAACACCAAGCGGATATTAAACTTGGCATTTTCAAGTTGAAGCGTTTTGGGCTGTCCCGAGCTATTTAAAGTACGCGATATCGTCCAGTCAAACTGCTCCAGACGGCCGTCAGGCAGGATTTTGTATGGCGCATTGGCAACGCGTTTGCCATCTGCCCAAATATGCAGATATTGAACCGGCAAAGCAAAGCCTAAAAGCTGTCTGCTCAATTCTTCAGCTGTTTCCGCCTGATAAACCTTACCCTTACTGTCTACTGCCAATACGCCTTCGCTGTCTTGACACAGTTGGCCTACGGTATTGCCCAACGGTGTATTGACATCAATGGTTTGAACCGCGTTCTGATAAGTCCAGTCAAAATTGGCATAAGAGCCTTTACCTTCCACTTTGACAGCCAAGCGACCGTCTGCGCTAAAATCCTGCACCTGCTCGGCCGCTTGCCAACTGTTTTGCTGAGGCAAGTTTGGCTGCGCACAAGCGGCTAAAAGCAATAAGGCAGCAATCGATGATAATTGTTTTAAATTCATGGATATTCCTTCATAGGCCGTCTGAAATCAAACGCTTTTTAGACGGCCTGTTGGTTTTATTTGTGTTTTTGAATATGCGGTTTGCCAGATGTTATACCGAATTTGGACATTGTCTCTTTCAATACTCGGAGATTGCTTCCGCGTTTCAAGCCGTCATTCCAGATTTCTTTGGCCTTGTCTTGGTCACCAAGCGTCCATAGGACTTCGCCCAAATGCGCGGCGACTTCGGCTTCAGGTTCTTTTTCATAGGCATATTGGATATATGGAAGCGCCATTTGCGCATCACCTTTAAGATAATAAGCCCAGCCTACACTATCATTAATGGCTGCGCTTTCCGGATCCATCTGATAGGCCGTCTGAACCATTTTGAAAGCCTCATCCAAATCCTTGCCGTTGGACAGCAAGGTATAGCCCAAAGCATTCCAACCGTGTGGATTATCCGGATACAGCTCTACCACACGGCGTAAATCGGCAATCGCCTTGCCTGGCTGATTCAGCTTCTCATAAACCATCGAACGCTGATACAACACATTGGCAAGCAGCTCGGGAGAAGCTTGGGTTTTCAAGGATTTTTCGGTGGAACTTACCAAGCTGTTCAAAGCGCTCAACGATTCTTGAAGATTGGTATTTTTAGACAATACGAACAAAGCCGTACTCAACAAATCCTTAGCTTCAAAATAACGTCCTCTTTGCTCGGGCATTTTTTGTGCGCGTTGTACCAAAGCCCAAGCCTCTTTATGGTTGCCCTGTTTGGCTTCGATGGAAGCGGCCAAAATGGTTTTATCAAATGTATAAGCCGTAGCCGTTACCTTATCCAACCATTGTTTGGCTTTGGCCAATTCTTCAACATCATTATAAGAAACTGCACCAATCAACGCCGCACGGCTGCGCTGCTCTTCCGTACCGGCTTTATAAGCCTTTTCCAGATAGCTGTTTACCACAGAAATATTTTCCGTCTTGCTGGCGGACAATAAGGCGGCCTGAATATACAAATCAGGGTTGGGATTTTCTTCCAACAAAGTCTGCAACCGCTTGAATGCCTTATCATTTTGACCATGAGCGATCAAATTGGCGATATCCAACTCCTGCCAAATCGGAGATAAGGTTTTAGTGTCTGTCTCTTTGAAGAAGCCGTCCAAAATATCAGGATGCCGTTGCGCCATCAGACGCAGAGTAACAAAAGTCGGCGGCAGAATTTCGTTGTCCAACTTGGCCAATCTCTGCAATGCGGCAATGGCGTGTTTCTTTTGACCGTCTTGTGCACTAAAAATTGCATCCGCAATCGCCGCTTCTGGAAAATCTTTATAATTCAATGCCGTTTTATGTACCTGTTTGACTGCATCGCTGGTCAGATTCGGCTGTTGGGCTGCGGTTTGTGCCAAAAGCAGGAATACGCGCTTTTGCTCATCTTCACTACCGCCGGCAATCACCTTGTCCAATCCGCTCAAATTCTTATCGGCTTTACCCAGCAGCAAATTGCGCAACCACGTCATGCGCTTTTGTGTTTCACCAGGCTCCGGCTCGATTTCGCGCCATTTTTGGTAAATGGCTTCAGCCTGTTCAAACGCGTTTAACGAAACCGCCATCTCCAAAGCACGTTCGGCCACTTCGGGAGATTTGGTGCGATGCAAAGTCAAAATATAAGTAAACAGCGCAGAAGCCGCATCACCCTTTTGTAAGGCCAGTTCTGAATTTAACAAAGTGAAAACCTGCGATGTGCGGTTTTGTATACCCAACAAACGTATCCGTTCCTGCTCGCGCTCTTCAGGAGAAAAACGGTCGGCACGGCTTTTCTTTTTAATAATCTTAGCCGATTCAAAAACAGCCTTTGAATCGCCGGGCGCGGCAAAAGTTTGTGTAGCAAACAACATCATGACAGCCGCAGCTGCTACTCGAATACGGGATGGGGAAAACAACATAACTATCCTTTTTGAGAACCTGCCGACATTTTCAGACGGCCTAAGCACTTGCAGAACAGACGCAAAGCTATATTTATCATTCAGGCATAACTGTAACACACGCACCCTATTTTGTTGACACGGCAACCGTAAACCTTGTGTAATCTTCATCTGCATAAAACCATCAGCATCAAAGATGAATACCGACCACCTTATCCATTTCCTCACTCAAGCTTCACACTTCAGCAGCCGTATGCAAGCAGAGCGCAATCAATTATTTACCGCCCACACGGTCAAAGAAGCAGCCGTTTTGGTCGGTATCGTCTTGCATGAAGGAACGTGGCAAATTTTACTGACCAAAAGGGCCGAGACCTTAAGACAGCACACAGGGCAAATTGCCTTTGCCGGCGGTCGCAAAGATGCCCAAGACGACAGCCTAACGACAACGGCGTTAAGAGAAACTTATGAAGAAACCGCCATTCCGATTACCGCATGGCAGACTTTTGCGCCGCTACCCTTTTATGACACGCCTTCCGGCTACCGTGTTACGCCTGTTCCAGCAATTTGCGTCCAGCCCGTCAACCCCAAAGCTAATCCCGACGAAGTAGCTGAAATTTTTTATCTGCCCTTGGATTTTGCCTTAAACCTGCAAAACTACACATTCCGCCAGCTTCATCACAACAATCAAACCCTCGCCCTCCCCGCCCTGCCTTTCCAACACTACGACATCTGGGGGCTGACCGCACTCATTCTATACAGACTGGCAGAACGTTATCAGCAATATTGCCAAGCTTTTAAATAAGGCAAGGCCGTCTGAAACCAATATTCAGACGGCCTGATTTAATCAATTTTCTTTATGCGGCTTCTTTGAAATATTCGATACCTTCTCCGAACCATTTCATCTCATTGCGCAGGGCAACCACTTCGCCAATTACCATTAAAGCCGGACGCTCCGCTTCGGCAGCCAGCAAGCCCAAATCTTTCAGATGGCCTGTCCGCACGGTTTGATGCGGTAAAGTCCCACTAGAAATCACGGCAACAGGCGTAGAAGGCTGTCTACCATAAGCCATCAGTTTTTCCGCAATCTCAGTCGCTTTAAGCGTCCCCATATAGATTACCAACGTTTGGCGGCTTAAAGCCAAAGTCTGCCAATCGGGCTGGCTACCCTCGTGTTTGCTGTGGCCGGTTACAAATAAAGCACTTTGCGCACAATCACGATGGGTTAACGGAATACCGGCATAAGCAGTGGCACCAAGCGCGGCAGTAATGCCCGGTACAATGCGGTAAGCAATTCCGGCCTGATGCAGGGTTTGCACTTCCTCCCCGCCGCGCCCGAATACAAACGGATCGCCGCCTTTCAGCCTCACCACACGCTCGCCTTTTTGAGCGTGTTCAACCAATAAACGGTTGGTTTCTTCCTGCTGGACATGGTGCGCACCGGCGCGTTTACCCACGCTGATTTTCACCGCATCTTTACGCACCATCGCCAAAATTTCATCCGACACCAAAGCATCGTAAAACACGGTATCCGCAGCCTGTATCGCCTGCAAAGCATGTATGGTCAGCAAGCCCGGATCGCCCGGCCCTGCCCCCACCAAAACCACTTCGCCGCCAAACGGCGTTTCCCGGTTCAACTGCGTGATCAATTCGCGTTCCGCCGCCTTGATATTGTTTTGAGCCGCAAAAATACCGAAACGGCTGTCAAACAACTTTTCCCAAAAATAACGGCGTTGTTCGACATTATTCAGCGTTTGCTTAACCTTTTCGCGCCATTTGCCGGCAATACGCGCCATCGTGCCCGTATGCAGCGGAATCAATGTCTCGATAATCTGCCGCCATTTCCGAGCCAATACAGGCGCAGTACCGCCGCTGGATATGGCTATCTTCAACGGCCCCCTATCCACCACGGCAGGCACGATAAACGAACACAAGTCCGCCGTATCCACCGTATTGCACAATTTCGCCCGTTGTTCCGCCGCTTCAAAAACACGGCGGTTAAACACACCGTCATCCGTCGCCGCAATAACGAAATACACCTCGTCCAGCATGACTTCTTCAAACAAGCCGCCAAGCCAAACTATTTTCCCTTCATCCGCCCATTGCTGAAACTGAGGATTTAAAGTTTCCGCAACAACGCGCACGCGCGCTCCGGCAGACAACAGGCTTTCCGCCTTGCGCTCGGCAACCTTGCCCGCGCCTGCCAGCAAAACAGGGCGGTTTTTCAAATCGGCAAACAAAGGATAATGGCTCATGGTCGTGCTCTTGCTTTATCAATGATTGTCCGTCGATATTAAAGGCCGTCTAAAAAAATAGGAAAGAATGGTTTCTGATTTTCTTATGGTGTTTGGTTATATGCCTGCAAAAAACCGTCTTTCGAATAATAAAGCATTCAGACGGCCTTTTTTGAATTTCAATCATAAACCGAATTATTTTAGATATTTGCTATCAAATGGGGAACTTATTTTCCGCTCTTCCTACTAAAAAGTCTTAACAATTATCCATATCAACAACTTAAGTGATATTAATTTGTTAAGGTAATTTCAAAATATAATATTTAGAAGCGAATATACAGCATGACAACTGAAGCAAAAACAGCCCCTTTACCGACTATTCTCTTTAACAAGGCAGCCTATACCAACGGCGATGATGTTATTCTGAACATCTCCAATGCGACAGACAAAATCACCTCTGTTACCGTCAGCCATTTGGGTACGGAAATCCAAAAATTGGATCATCTGAACTCAACCTCCGTCAAACTTTCTTCCGATATTTTTTCACCCAATTCAGGCTACGTCGTCAAAGTAGAAACCGTTGACAACACCGGCAACCACACCAACAAAACACTGGGATTGTCTGTCGAAGACGACTGGACCATTTTTCCCCGCTATGGCGTAGTGGCGGGGTCTAACGATAATTCGGCAGAACGAAACAACTCCATGACCAATGACCAGCTCAAAGGCTATCAAAACAATATCGAGCAACTGGCACAAATGCACATCAACAATTATTTCTTCTATGATGTGTACGACACAACCTCCAATCCATTTCCAAACGTCAACAGCTTCAAGCAAGAATGGGCGACTTGGGCTGTCGACAACGGCCAACCCAACCCTCCCCAAATCGATACCCTGCTGATTAAAAACCTCGTGAACAAAATTCACGAAAAAGGCGGCAGTGCCATGCTCTACAATATGCTTAACGCCGCCTCCAATGACGAACTCGATAACCCGGCCATCAAAGACATTTTAAATAATGTCAAACTCTACAATGCCCAAGAGCATTCCAACTTCGGCAAGGCCGGTGCAGAAACCAAAACATCCGTACAACAATTCGTCGATCCTGCCGACAAAAGCTGGCAAAACTATATCGTCAACACCATGATTAAAGCCCTGAAAACAGGCGGCTTCGACGGCTGGCAGGCCGATACCATGGGTGATAACCTCGTTTATAAAATACAAAACGGCCAAAAGACTGAAAACTTCAGAATGTCTGACGGTTATGACGATTTGTCAGCCGCGGCTGCGGAAAAGTTACACGATTACGGTCAAACTTATATGATCAACGACATCAGCACAGGCAGGGCCGATGTCTTATCCACCACCGGCATGGATGTTCCTTACTCAGAAATCTGGCCGCGCGATTTTAAAGATACAGCCGGAAATACCCATTATGAAAACAACAACTATGCCGAGCTTAAACGCTTGGTAGGCCGTCTGTACGATTACAATCACGTTTCCCCGATTATTGCCGCCTATACTCAAAAAGGTACCCACCCGGAAGATCATGCTTCCGAACTCAATCCGGACAACGAATTGCTGGTTGATGCCGTTATCGCAGCGAGTGGCGGCTACCATATGACTGTTGCCGCATTAAACAACCACCCGGATAAGAACGCACATGGTTTTGGTATTTTGCAAGATCCATACTATCCCGCTCAAACGCTTAAAACCAACGAAACCCTGGCCAAATCAGAATTCAACTATCAACAATTCATTACCGCCTATGAGGAGCTGCTTCGCGGCGAAGGCTTGGTTGAACTCAAAGACAGTCATGCCTCCATCGTAGCATCCGACGGCTACGACATGACTTCCACCTCAGGCGAAGAAGGCAAAGTTTATACATGGACCAAAGCCACCGCAGACGGCGGCCGAGTTGTCCAATTAATCAATCTCGCAGGCCTCGACAAAGACACCAATTGGAACAGCTCCAACCACCACACGCTGAAACTCGACAACCCTAAAGTCAGAATCCCGTTTGATATGGAAATCAGCGCAGAACAGGCCGAGCAAGCCATCGTACAACTGGCTTCCCCCGACTCAGACGATATATCCATGCACACATTGGAATCTTCCGTCATCTATGAAAACGGCAAACCAGTGGCACTGGAAGTCACCGTACCAAGCCTGGATGTCTGGGATATGCTTTATGTTAGCAATTTAGGGCAGGCAAGCGTCAGCCAAACCTTTGCCGACGGCAAAACCACATTCAACGGCACCCACGCCGACGACCATATCAAAGGTACTGAAAGCGAAGACATCATCTACGGCAACCGGGGCAATGATGAGATTCACGGCGGCAGCGGCAATGACAAATTGTCCGGAGGCACCGGCGACGACGTCATCAACGGCGATGCCGGCAGCGATATTCTCTACGGAGACGGTGGCAATGACCATCTGAACGGCGGTTTAGACAATGACACGCTATATGGCGGCGCCGGTAACGATACTATGTTGGGCGAAGCAGGTAACGACATCCTTCACGGCGGTGCAGGCAACGACACACTGTTCGGCGGCTTAGGGGACGATATATTGCGTGGCGAAGCCGGTAACGATACCTACGTATTCAATCGAGGCGAAGGCCATGACACCATTTTCGACCATCACGGCACAAACGCCATCCAATTCGGCGCAGGCATTTCCCTCTCGGATCTGTCGCTCGAAACCGTCAACGAAAAGGACGGCACGACTTGGAACATCACCATTCGTGGCGAAAACAATCACAACGACCTCATTACTATCGACCACCAATATTCCGACATCCATACCGACGCCCAAGGTCAAAAAATCCCCTCAGTCAGCGAATTCCGCTTTGACGAAGGTACGTTCAACATTGATCAGTTAATGCATATTTTAGGTTAACCATTAAAATATCGAGCATCCCAAAGCCGGACTTTCAAAAAGAGTCCGGCTTTTCTTGCCTGCAACGCCACTTCCATTTTTCAGACGGCCTTTGCCTGCGTATAATATCGTTTTGTCTACAATTTGAAATCCTGACCAATGACCGAATCCATCCGCCTGCCCGCTTCTACACTCAAGCCCTCCACCGTTGCCCTGCCCGGCTCCAAAAGCATCAGCAACCGCACGCTGCTCTTGGCTGCACTCTCCGACAACGTTTGCGAAATCCATTCTTTGCTCAAATCTGACGATACCGACCGAATGCTTGAAGCACTCGACAAACTCGGCGTGCAAATTGAATCTTTACCTGAAGGCCGTCTGAAAGTTCATGGCACCAGCGGCCATTTTCCCAACCAATCCGCCGATTTGTTTTTAGGCAATGCCGGTACGGCATTCCGCCCCTTGACTGCCGCACTTGCCGTTTTGGGTGGCGACTATCATCTGCATGGCGTACCGCGTATGCACGAACGCCCCATCGGAGATTTGGTGGACGCGTTGCGCATTGCCGGAGCGGACGTACAATATCTGGGGAATGAAAACTATCCGCCGCTTCAGATCGGCAAACGCCAAGACAACGGCGAGCGCGTTATTCCAATTAAAGGCAATGTTTCCAGCCAATTCCTGACCGCCCTGCTGATGGCTTTACCCTTGACCGGACAAGCATTTGAAATCCACATGGTAGGCGAGTTGATTTCCAAACCTTATATCGACATCACGCTCAAGCTGATGGCGCAGTTCGGTGTGGACATCATTAATGAAGACTACCGTGTATTTAAAATCCCGGCCGGTGCCAAATATCATGCGCCCGAGCATTTATATGTAGAAGGCGATGCCTCCAGCGCATCTTATTTCTTGGGCGCAGGCCTGATTGCAGGTACACCCATCCGCGTAACCGGTATCGGCGCACACAGCATTCAAGGCGACGTTGCCTTCGTACGCGAATTGGAGAAAATCGGTGCGGATATCATTTGGGGCGAAAATTTTGTAGAAATTTCCCGTCCTGCCGAGCGCAAGATTCAGGCTTTTGATTTGGATGCCAACCATATTCCAGACGCGGCCATGACTCTGGCCATTGTTGCGCTGGCCACCAAACAGCCCTGCACCCTGCGCAATATCGGTTCATGGCGCGTCAAAGAAACCGACCGTATCGCCGCCATGGCAACCGAACTGCGCAAACTGGGCGCAGAAGTCGTTGAAGAAGCCGAAGCCATCCATATTACGCCGCCCGAAACGCTTACCCCCGATGCCGTCATCGATACTTACGACGACCACCGCATGGCCATGTGTTTCTCGCTGGTTTCGCTTTTGGGCGTCCCCGTCATCATCAACGACCCGAAATGTACGCATAAAACTTTCCCCGACTATTTCCAAGTTTTTGCATCATTGACCAACTGATTGATTATTCAATATTTCAGACGGCCTGTTGCATACAAAAAACACAGGCCGTCTGAAAAACAAAAATAAAACTATACTTTTTCTTAATTTATGCGATAATAGCTAAATAAATTCTTAGCGATTCATATTTCCTTTCGGAGAGAAAACATGTCAGACGAAAAAAGCAAAGCCTTAGCCGCCGCCCTTGCCCAAATCGAAAAAAACTTCGGCAAAGGCTCCATCATGAAAATGGACGGCAGCCA
>FLSC01008058.1_pt1 | contig 9635 bp, 10 predicted proteins | sample 1550561 | NCBI WGS metagenome assembly FLSC01 (sample SAMEA4031775, study PRJEB14383) | metagenome | biome: human; feature: oral; material: saliva | place: Philippines | collected 2014 | reverse complement strand
TAACATATAAGAGCTTGTAAAAGAGGCTGAAGCACCACGCAGTGACAACGTAACCAACGTTCACCGTCGCAGCATCGGCACCTTTTTCTCCGATAAAAACCCCGCTAGATAGGTCCCGCATGAGCGCACAGACGAAACCGACCCTCACCGAACGCCTGAAATCCCTCTGGGACAGCTACGGTATTGAGGTTCTCAAATTCGGTACCGTGGGCGGCGCCGCCTTCATCGTCAACTCTGTGACGGTGTGGGTGCTGATGATGACCATCATGTCGGAGTCCCACACCAAGGCGAAGGTTGTAGCGAGTGTTGTCGCAACCATCTTCTCTTGGCTCATGAACCGCCTGTGGACCTTCCGCGACTCCCGCTCCGAGAACTGGAAGCGCGAAGCCATCGAGTTCGGTCTGGTGAACCTGCTGGGCATTTTCGTTGAGGCCGGCTGCGTGGCATTCAGTACCTACGTGCTGAACCTGCGCACCCCCGAGGCATCCTTCATCTCCGGTACGATCATCGGTACTATTCTGGGCACCATTCTTCGCTACTTCCTCTACCGCTTCTGGGTGTACGGTTCGCACCGCCAGAAGGTTGAAGACGGCGAAGGCACCGACCATGAAGAGCTCGGCCGCATGTTTGATGAAGCCGCCGCAATTCTCGACGGCGAAAAGCCTGCATCGCGTCAGGCAACCGCTGAAGCACCCGCACCCGAGGTACAGTCGAAGCCCGGCTCTCAGAACTCCTAAGCTCCTTGGGCAGTAGAAACGGCATAGTTAGAACGTGATATAACGACTCATCCCCCGATACGAACGGTATCGGGGGATGAGTCGTTTAAAGACCTATATGTTTGTTTGCGCTCCGTGTGGTTGTTAGCTTTCCGTGTGATTTTTCAGGTAGCAGGGGAGAGGCGCCACCGGCGCCGCAGGGCTGAGAAGCTACGCGCGGGGAATCTCCACCGCACGCTCGGCAACCATCAGAGACGCCAGCTGCCCATCCTGCCAGTCCACGCTCGGGTCAGCCACAAACACCGCATGCCCCGAAGCCAAAATAGCTAGTACCTCCAGCAGTGTGCTCAGGGTCGCCTCCGAGGCATCAAAACCGTAGTCGGGGCTCAACTCCAGCGCGAGTGCACGCTGCCCCGAAGGGAGCGTATAGCCCGCCGCGCGGTAGGTCTGCGCCTGCGTCAGAACCTGCTCGTAGGCTTCCGCATAGCTGAAACCCTCAATGATTTCTGCCGAATCATCGGGAAGCAGGCCCGAGTACTGGTCACCAAAGCTACGCACCAGAGCACAATAATCGAGCACCTCCTCGGCGTGGGGAGCCAGCGCCTGCAGATCGTCGGTATAGGAAAGCGCCAGTGGTGCACGCTCAACCGCCAGAAGGTACGCGGGGTCATTCGTGTAGCCCGCCTCCTGCTCCGTGCAGACCGCGGCAACCAGCGGCTCATCCTGCTGCAGGAGGGCACCCACGCGCAGCGCCGCCAGACCCAGAACAATGGTGCGCCAGTGCAGCGGAGCCTGCAGGTCAAAACCTTCATCGGGCGCCAGCTCGCACTCTTCAACCAGCAGGTTTGCGCTCTTGTCTACCCAGTTCATGAGGACCCTGCCGGAGAGCTCAATGCGCTCGCCTGCCGCCGAATACCAGATCAGGGCGGGGGTCTGCTGAGCGCTGAGTTTCTCGAAGAAACGGTTCAGAGTCGTGGGCGCGGACGCGCCGGTGGGGGAGAGAGTAACCATGGGTTTCACTCTACCGCACGGTTCAGAAGATGCGGAGGCGCAGGGGCGGTCCTGCGGGGGGGGCGGAGCGTGCCGGTCACCGGGCTACACAGTACAGAAGTAAAGTAAAAAGTTCTAATGGTGCATGAAAAAACCTAATGATGAAAAACCCTTGCACTAACACCCTTGCACTAACTAAGGTCCTATTTTGAAATACGACATGCATATAAATTGGAAATGTAAATGCTTCGCAATGCCTCGAAAAATATTCAGAAACTGCATGGGGAAAACGATAAGTTTTTCTTATCTAATTATTGGGTTCTTTCCCCTGTGTTCGAGGTGGGGTGGGTGGGGTAGTCGTCATGAACCCTTATTATTTGCGGTCAAGATGCGGAATTTGCAGATGCTGGAAAGTGCCTCCGAAAAGGCGAAACCTGAGGTTGACTCAGGATGTGACTAAGGGCAAGTGGGAATCCGAAAAATATATAAAGGTCATATTTACATTAAATATGATGCTTGTAACATATACATCTAAATATTGTTTATGTCTAGTTTGACGAAACGGCGTGTCGCACGTCTAATAGATATATAAGCGTGTTTGCTCTGGAAGGGACCGTAGAGGCTGGAGCAAACCATGCCACACCATACACACGAAGATTCCGTCCACGACGGATCCGCAGACTCATTAAGCTCACAATGAGAACACGGAAGGAAAACCCATGGGCTCCTACATTGCATCCGACCGCTCTGTCGCGGCCGCGCGCGCATCAGGCGCTCAGCACCGTAGCATGAATCCCACTCACCCCCTCGAAAAAGCCGCCGACGCCTTTCTCACAGACGCAGAACGAAACATGCCTGCCTGCACCGACGTATGGACCGCAGCGGCAGGGCTCTACGGAACCGAAGGCGAAGACGGAGAACTCGCCTGGCAAGCTGAAGCACTCTGCGCCCAGACCGACCCCGAAGCCTTCTTCCCCGAAAAAGGCGGCTCCACCCGAGACGCCAAAAGGGTATGCGGTGTATGCCCCGTGCGTGAAGAGTGTCTACAATATGCAATGGACAATGACGAGCGCTTCGGAATCTGGGGCGGGCTGTCAGAACGTGAACGCCGCCGACTGCGCAAGCAGGCGAGCTAAGCCAGGAAGGTACCATCTACATGCAGACCGCACGACTGTGCTCCCGCCAGACCTGCCAGCGAGAGGCGACTGTTACTCTCCACTACTCCTACGCAGACTCCACGGCACTTATCGACGCACTCTCAGAATTTCGCGAACCCCACGCCTACGACCTCTGCGACCATCACGCTGCACGGCTGACGGCACCCCAGGGTTGGCGAGTGGTCTACAAGGTACCCGTTCAGGACACCACCGAATCCTAGAAGTCAAAACCAAGATTTAAACACCCGAATGCAAAGAACCTTCCGCTAATTCATGCGGAAGGTTCTTTGCGTATGAGAAACTGGCAGATAGTACAGACACCCGCAACTCACTCAAACACCATTCACTCGAAAAGAACGCGAGATCCATGAGCAAAGAAACACACCGAGGAATGTGGGGCGCACTGCGCCCGGCCATCCGCCGCACCAACGCCGAAGAACTACTCCACGCCCGACGCACCGAAACTAAAACCAGCGAACCGGCACCGCACACCGGCGCCTTCGGACGCATCGCAGCAGACGTACCCACCGTCGCTGAAGAACCCGACCTGCCCACCGGGAACGTACCCGTCGTCCCCGCACGCAGTAAGCTACGCGAACAGGGCGTCGGCACCCGCGTACGCACCCGCACCAACGTCTCCACCGGCTTCGTACCCCTCGTCCGCGACTCGCAGAGCACCCCCAAAAACCCGACGCTCAGCGACCTCAACCGCGAAACCATGCAGAAGGCCGCCGAAGCAGAAGCCGCTGCAGCAGCAGAAGCTGAAAAGGCGGCCGAAGCAGAAACCGTCGCTACCGCGGAGGCGGCAAGCGCCTCCACCGCTGGACGCAAGTACCGCACCGAAACCACCCGCACCGGTCACACCCACGCGGTCGCAGACCCCAACGCGCCGCTGTCCTCCCTGGCAGCCTCGCCCGAAGCGGCAGAACGCGCCGCGGCACGCGAAGACGCCGTGGAAGACACCCCGCGCTTCCTCAAGCTCCGCGCAACCCTCATCGCGCTCACCGTACCGCTGACCGTACTCATAATCGCGATCCGCACCGTAGCCTCCGCGCCCTTCCTCTGGCTCGAATACCACCGCCCCGGATTCCCCGAAGACGGCTACGGCTACTACCTGGTCGAGAGGATGCGCTTGGGCTCCTACGGTGTGGACTACATCAACAACTTCGCGCCGCGAGAATACCTCGCCCGCGTCACCACCGGTGCCGACAACACCCTCGCCTTCACCGAAGCAGAAGTGAACCACATGCACGACGTGAAATGGGTACTGCTCATCGCCACCGTAGCCGTTGCCGTGCTCTTCCTGCTGACGCTCTTTAGCAGCATCTCCCTGCGCGAGCGCGCCCCCGGAACCATCCGCCGCAGCCTCTTTAGCGGCGCGTGGATTACCCTGGGACTCATTGCGGTGCTCGGCGTTGTGGGCGTCTTCGGTTGGGAATGGCTGTTTACCACCTTCCACCGGGTATTCTTCCCGCAGGGCAACTGGGAGTTCTCCGTGCGAAGCTCCCTCATTCGCCTCTACCCGCCGCAATTCTGGATCGATGCGGTAATCGCCGTAGCGGTCCTCGTGGCAGCGCAGATTACGCTCCTGCTCGTGACCACCTGGCCCACCAAATACCGCAAGCTCAAGGCAGAACGCCGCCGCCAGGAACGCCAGGAACTGCGCGTCAAGCTCGCCTCCGCACGAGTCGGCGACAACTAAAACACGCATCGGCGACAACTAAAAACCATCAGCCACTTCACCGCACGAACCAGCGCGGAAAGGGCATAACGAAGGGGGGCTGGGCTCTACCACACGGTAGAACCCAGCCCCCTTCGCTATACCCAAGCTCGCATCGCCCGATCCTAAAACCGAGCCTAAAAACCGAGCCTAAATCCAGGACTTAAACCACATATGCGAATACCACTGCTCATACGGAATCACCTGAGCAGTCCACAACGGCATAAAATACGTGCTCAACACCAGCACACCCACCAGGTAAATCGCCACCAGCGTCACGCCCAAACGAGCACGCAACACCGAACCGCGAGCACCCGACAGCACCAGACCCAAAACACCCGCCAACAGCAGGATCAGGAACGGCTCAAAAGACAGCGCGTAGAAGTAGAACATCGTGCGATTCGGGTACATAAACCACGGGAAATAGCCCGCACCGAACACAACCAGCAGCGCACCAAAACGCCAATCCCGCTTCAGCAACAGAACCAGAAGCGCCACAATAATCGCCGGAATAAAAGCCCACCAAATCGCCGGGTTACCGATATTCAAAATAGCCTCGGAACAGGACTTCACGGTACAACCCGAAGAACCCAGCTTCGGCGACTCATAGTAGTACGAGGTCGGGCGTCCCAAAACCAGCCACTGCCACGCCTGCGAAGAATACGTGTGCGGGCTACTCAAACCAGAATGGAACTTAAACGCCGAGACATGGTACTCCCACAGGGAACGCAGATCCTCAGGAAGCCACATGACACCCTTGCCCGGGTTCTCAACCGCCCAGCGGCGGAAATACGCATTCGACGACTGGAACCAACCCGCCCAGGTGCTCAAATACACCAGCAGACCCACACCAATCATCTGAACAAACGCGGGGAGACCGTCACGCACCAGCGCCGTCAAACCCCACTTCTCCAGGCCCACAATACGGCGAGCATTAATATCCCAGAACACCGTCAGCAGACCCATCGCCGCAATAAAGAACAACGAATTCCACTTCACACCCACCGCGGCACCGGCACACACACCTGCGGCAAAACGCCACAGGCGCAGACCCATGCTTGGGCCCCACGGCATCGTCGGAAGCACACCGCTATTCTGGCGTGCCGCCTCCGCAATATTGCGCGCCAATACACGCCGCGCCTGAATACGGTCAAGCACCAGACACACAAAAGTCGCGAGAATCCAGAACATCTGGAAAATATCCAGCAGAGCCAAACGAGACTCCACCAGCATCAGACCGTCCACAGCAGCCAGCAGCGCCGCAATAGTCGCCACCGTCATCGAACGGAACAGCAACCAGCCAGCATACGCAATCAACGCCACCGACAGGGTGCCAATCACCGCAGCAGAAACACGCCAACCAAAGGGATTATTATCACCAAAGATTGCCATGCCTGCGGCAATCATCCACTTACCCAACGGCGGATGCACCACATACTCCGGCGAATCCGTCAACAGGCCCGACGGGTGGCCGGCCGCGAAGGAAGCATTGGCCTCCTTCGACCAGCTCAACTCGTAGCCATAATGCACATACGAATAGGCATCCTTGGCGTAGTACGTCTCATCAAAAACAATGGCATTCGGATGCGCCAAATTATAAAAACGCAGAATACCGGCAACCAGCACAATCAATGCAGGCGCCAACCAACCCCAACGCGGGGCACGAATATAGGCAACAGCGAGCGCATCCAGCAGAGAATCGAGGCTGTAACGACCACGGTCAGACGAAGAGCGGGTCGGATCAGCCGGAGCAGCCGGAGCGGCAGATGCGGGAGAAAGTAGCTTAGGTATCTTCACCCCATCAATCCTAAAGGGTCAGAACGCACGATGCACCATTTCAGCCCGTGAACGGCTTATATGACGCACCGTAGCCCGCCCGCACCAGCCACTTTTACCGGCAATCCCACCCGGCAACGGACAGAGCACGGGCGTTACACTTAGTGGGTACACGAAGACCAGACACAGACACGAGGCCTGCCATGACCGCACCCGCAGAATACACCGAAGAAACCGCCGACCCCTCAGAAATCACCGCCCCCTCAGAAACGGTCGAGGCACCTGAGGTTGACGCTGCTGACACCGCCGTTACCGCCGAAGAAGGCGGCGTGCTCATCCTTGGCGGCACCCCCATCGGCAACCTCGCCGATGCCTCCGACCGACTGCGCTCAGCCCTCGCCACCGCAGACCTCATCGCCGTCGAAGACACCCGCAAGCTACGAACCCTCGCCTCCGGGCTTGGCGTGCGCACCCGCGGCCGCATCATCGTCAACCACGACCACAACGAAGCTGAACGCAGCGAAACCATCGTGCAAGCGGTACAGGATGGTCAGCGTGTGCTACTGCTCTCGGATGCGGGTATGCCCACCATCTCCGACCCCGGCTACGTTGCCGCCGCAGCCGTCGCAGAAGCCGACCTGCCCGTCACCGTGGTGCCCGGCCCCTCCGCGGCGTTGACCGCGCTCGCGCTCTCCGGTCTGCCCACCGGACGATTCACCTTCGAAGGTTTCCTCGCCCGCAAGGGCTCCGAGCGCACCCGCCGCCTCGCATCGCTGGCGGGGGAGGAGCGCACCATGATCTTCTACGAATCCCCGCACCGCACCGCCGCAACCCTGGCAGACTTCGTACAGACTTTCGGCGCCGACCGCCGCGGAACGGTCAGCCGTGAGCTGACTAAGCTCCACGAAGAGGTTCGACGCGGTACCCTGGCAGAGCTTGCCGAATGGGCTGAGTCTGAACGCGTCCGCGGCGAAATCGTCATTATTGTTGAAGGCGCACAAGCCCCCGAAACCCCCGAAGCGCAGGATGTCGTGCAGCTGGTCCTCGACCGTGTAGCGGGCGGTGAGCGCCTCAAGAGCGCCTGCGCCGCGGTCGCCGCCGAGACCGGCACCTCCAAGCGTGACCTGTACGAGGCGGCACTGGCTGCCCGCTCCGAATAACCCACATCCAAATAACCCAGAATCACCGCGCAGCTTTACCCCCAGCTTTACCACCAAGTTTTATCCCGAGGATTTATCAATGTGTCAGAGCCATCCCGGTCCTGAAATCACCCAGGAGTACCTGAACTCCCTCGCCGCCCTGGCGAACTACACCCTGCCCACCCCCGCGGCACTTCGGGCAACCGCCCTGCCTAACGGCTGGGAGCCGGTGCCCGGTGAAGTACCCGCGCCTTATCAGGCGGAACTCTACACCGGCATCAGTGACGCTGAAGGCGGAGAAGGAACCCGCCGCCGCTCCACCACCGGCGAGAATGGCCGCAGCCGCAACCTGGTCTTCCCGCCCGCCCCCGAGCCGCTGCCGTACCCCATCGTGGATAACCACACCCACATGGACCTGCTCGACGGCGAAGTAGAAATCAGCGCCCGCGACGCACTCGACGCCGGTGAAAAGCTCGGCATCGCCGCTATCGTGCAGGTCGGATGCGATATCCCCTCCTCCCTGTACGCGGTCGCCGCCGCGCAGGCTGATGAGCGTGTCCTCGCCGCCATTGCGATTCACCCCAACACCGCCCCTGAGCTGGCTGCAGCCGGTCAGCTGGAGGCGGCGCTCGCCACCCTTGACGAGCTCGCCACTGCCGACCGTGTGCGCGCTATTGGTGAGACCGGCCTGGACTATTTCCGCACCGGCGAAGAAGGCAAGGAGGCGCAGCACTACAGCTTCCGCGAGCATATTCGCATTGCGAAGAAGCACAACCTGGCGCTACAGATCCACGACCGTGACGCGCACGAGGACGTTGTGCGCATCCTGGATGAAGAAGGTGCGCCGGAACGTACTGTGTTCCACTGCTACTCGGGTGGCCCGGAGCTTGCCGCGATCTGCAATGAGCGCGGCTGGTACATGAGCTTTGCCGGCACGGTGACTTTCAAGAACTCGAAGGGTATTCAGGAGTCGTTGGCGATGGCTTGCCCGGAGCTGATTCTGGCTGAGACGGATGCGCCGTTCTTGACCCCGCATCCGTTCCGTGGCCGTCCGAATGCGTCCTATATGACGAATTACACGGTGCGGTTCATGGCGGCTCACCGCGGTGAGGAGTTGGAGGCGCTCTGCCGCCGTATCCGTGAGAATTCGGAGCGGGTTTACGGTCAGTGGTAGGCGCGTACAGCCTGTAGCGGATAGCTACTCTGGGCAGCCTCGTGGTGCGTGCCTGCGTGCTAGACTGTAGCGACTATCTTCAATTCACTCAAACAGCTATGCCATGATTTGGTTTGCAGTATTTAGGTACGTGTAGTGCCTCAATAACGTGTTCAAAATTTGGTACTGCAAACGTCCCGATGAGATTTATGTTTAGCACCCGGTAGTTGGTGCTTTAGGAGGGCACTATGGCAAAGATTCTGAAGTATGTTCTGGGCCTGGATGGCGCGAACCGTTTTGAATCGTTCTATTCGGTGGGCGCGCCCGCGAAGGATTTCGTGCCTTATTCTGCGGTGGATAACCGTGATAATCATGTGACCGATGACGAATTTGATGTTGAACTTTTCCGTAGCCGTTGGCATCGTGAACCCACCCCGGCTGAGCGTGGCTGCATGCTTAGCCACGTGAAGATGTGGGAGGATTTCGTTGCGTCGGATGCTGATTGGGCTCTGGATCGTTTGCGTATTGCGCTGGCTCCGAAGATGCGTTTGGTGAATGCAAAGAACGCCCTGGACGCCACCATTGATGAGGTGAAGCAGCGCCTGGGCAAAGCGAAATAAGTAAGCCTCTTTGAGAAAGCCTTTCTTCGTCATACATGTATGGCGGGGAGAGGCTTTCTGTAGCTATTTTCAGCTTTAGTGCGTGAGGTAGCGCGTAACGTGCGAGACATAACAAGAGGCTGAGCGCCATTTGCAGGGTACCATCTTCACTTGAATGATAGGGTATTTTTATACATACAATTCATCACTCACTGACTAGGCAATTTGTTATCGTGCGCGCATTTTTTCGGCGTGCTTTGTGTTTGTCGGTGCCAAGTCAATACTCGGCGCTCATACATGGCTTCTGTCGTTTCAGATAGGGACTGTATGGGTGTGTCACAGCAAAGGGAAATTCATGGCAAAAATTCTGAAATACGTTCTGGGA
>FLSC01002842.1_pt1 | contig 9749 bp, 6 predicted proteins | sample 1550561 | NCBI WGS metagenome assembly FLSC01 (sample SAMEA4031775, study PRJEB14383) | metagenome | biome: human; feature: oral; material: saliva | place: Philippines | collected 2014 | reverse complement strand
TTAATGCCAGGCGATCCGCTTCGTGCAAAATATATTGCTGAAACATTCTTAGAAGATGCGAAAGAAGTGACTAACGTTCGCAATATGTTGGGTTATACCGGTACTTATAAAGGTCGTCGTATCTCTGTTATGGGTCACGGTATGGGTATCCCATCTTGCTCAATTTATGCGAAAGAATTAATTACTGAATACGGCGTGAAAAAAATCATCCGTGTTGGCTCTTGTGGTGCTGTACGTATGGACGTTAAAGTACGTGATGTTATCATTGGCCTTGGTGCATGTACTGATTCAAAAGTAAACCGTATCCGTTTCAAAGATAACGATTTTGCTGCAATTGCTGATTTTGATATGGCTCAAGCAGCGGTTCAAGCAGCGAAAGAAAAAGGTAAGCAAGTTCGCGTAGGGAATCTTTTCTCTGCAGACCTATTCTACACGCCAGATTTCGAAATGTTTGATGTGATGGAAAAATACGGTATCTTAGGCGTAGAGATGGAAGCAGCTGGTATCTATGGCGTAGCAGCAGAATATGGTGCAAAAGCACTTTGTATCTGTACCGTTTCAGACCATATTCGTACACACGAACAAACTACTGCAGAAGAACGTCAATTAACCTTCAATGATATGATTGAAATTGCGTTAGAGTCTGTATTAATTGGTGATAAAGCATAATTTATCTGATTGATAGAGTAAAAAAGAGCGGTCAATTTTGACCGCTCTTTTTTTTGGACCAACTTTCTTAAGTTTATTATGCATAAATCTTATTTGATTTATTTCCTTAAAGATAGTAAGGAAATATATTTTGTTATTTTGATTATGTATTAGAGATAATTTTTAACTTTTATTATTCTTATTAATTATTGTTTTATTGAGGTATTTTATTTTTTTCTTTGGGTTTTCTTGATTTTTATTTCTATTTTGTCTCTATCTTTTCTTTTTTATGTTGATAAAGTCTGACTGATTTGATAAAGTATTCTGTGAGATATTTTTAGTGATTGTCTTGTTTATTATTCGTTTTTTAATTCTAGTGAATGTCGTACTCAATGACTGGCTTTATATAACGGTATTTTATTAACTTCATATTTAAGGTGAACTATGCATATTCAAAACAAAAACACCTCTTTGGGTGGTGGGGCATTAAAGGTTAAATTAACCGCTCTAACTTGTATCCTTATGGGGATATTTTCCACATCAGCTCAAGCCGAAGATCTCTACGGTTGTCACAACACTTCCCTTATTAAGGCTGAAAACGCAAATGGTTGTTCTGCTTCAGTTGGTTTAAATCAAAAAAATGACGGTGCTGTTTTTGGTGGATATGCAGATGGCACCGCAAATAATAACCGTGTAAATATAGCGCATGGTGCGAATGTAACATCAAGTGTTAATGGTGGTTTTACGAGCAAAAAAGAAGCGAATCATAATGAAGTAGTAATTGGGAATAATGTTCAAATCGGTACGGGCAGAAATGGAGGTGGTGTTTGGGGCGGCACATCCATAGAATCTCATTCAGATTTTAATGCTGTTCGTATTGGTACAAATACCACTGTTATTGGTAGTGTGATTGGCGGCTTTGGGGGCTCTGACAATAAAGCAGTTGCGAATAACGTGAGTGCATCGAGTAATAGTGTGCATATTGGTGACCTTTCTAATATCACTTCTTCGGTAAGTGGTGGTAGCGGAGGAAAAATTTCTTCTTTTAATGAAGTCATTATTGGTAATGGCGTTAAAGTTGGTCGTGAAGTTTCACTCACTAATGCTGGTATTGTTGAGGGGGGCGGGGCTTCTGTGAAGTCTGATTTTATGAGCCAAGAGGCGAACTCAAATATTGTACATATTGGTGATGATGCCCAAATAGGAATGGTCTATGGTGGTGTTGCTCATGCGGTCTTTAGTAAAAATAATGTGGCTAATGATAACCGAGTAACCATAGGCAATCGTAGTCATACCGTATTTGTAACTGGTGCTGACGGATGGGAAAGTTCAACTGTTACCAATAATTCAGTAACGATTGGAACAGACGCAGTAACTAACCAGATTTATGGTGCGCGTTCTGCATCTGGTAATGTATCAAATAACACAGTTCAAGTTGGCAAAAATTTAGTGGCTGACTTGGTAAAAGGTGGTAATGCTTATTCTGCAATTGTAGGAGAGGGAAATGCTCATAATAACACCGTAGTGCTTGGTGAGAATGCAAAAGTAGCTGGGATAGTTATTGGTGGTGATGCATTAACAAATGCAAACAATAATACTGTAGTATTGCATAAAGGTTTCCATGTTGGTGGCGTTGGTGGCGGTGGAGCCCTAAACGAAGCGAATAATAACAGCGTGACGCTTTTTGCTGGAACGGTAGATAAAAATATTGTAGGTGGTACAGCTTCTAACTCGAAAGGTAATGTGCTTAATTTAGGTACCGCCAGAGAAGGTATTGAAATGAATAAACTGACAGCTGAAGAAGTGTTAAATTTCGATACCATCAATTTCTATTTACCTGAAAATGTTCGTCATAATGATACGGCTCTAAATCTTTCTACGTTGTATCTTGATCTAGGTAATACAACAATGAATGCTTATGTGCCAGGCAATGCGAATTTACATTCTGGCGATGTGGTTCATTTAATTAAAGCTAAAGACGGATTATACTGGAGTGGTAAAGGAAATGTGTATCAAGGCATTACTTTAACACATGATTTAGCGAGTATTGCGCTGACAGAAGACAATAAAAATCTAGATCTTACCTTTAAACGTAATAATCAACAAAATACTACGCCAGTTACAGATGCAACCACTAAACCGGTTGAGAATAACAATACAACGGGAACTCCAACTAAACCAGTTGTGAATACCAATACAACGGAAACAGCAACTAAACCGGTTGTGAATACTAATACAACGGAAACAGCATCTAAACCGGTTGTAAATACCAATACAACGGCAACAACAAATAATCCAGTGGTGAATAAAGATACAGCACCAATTACAACAGTAAATCCAAAAACTAAATCATTAGTACAAGGTCGTTTAGTTGCACCTGCGTTAGTTAATAATGGGGCAAGTTATCTTGCTGGAGGTTTGAATTCGTTGTATCAAGACGCTAATTTAAACCAAACTGGTGCAAATGAAAGCGGGTTTGTTCAGGCTGGTGCAACTGATCGTGATATTACGACTGGAAGTTATGTTAACTTGAAAGGGGTTACATTGGATGCTGGCTATGCTTGGAATAAACCGAGTGTTTCGGGCAATTGGTTATACGGTGTAGCGGCTGAATATGGCTATAGTCATTATACAACTCATTTAGATGATGGCACAAAAGGTAAAGGCAAAGCATGGAATCTTGGTGCAAATGTATTTAGCAATTACTTATGGAATAATGGCTTATATGCACAAGTAAGTTTACGTGCAGGACGCGTATGGAATGATTATCGTAGTGATGACTTCGTTCACGCAAATGGTACAGGTGTAAGATATAAGAGCAATGCAAATTACCTTGCTAGCCATGTCGGTTTTGGTAAAGTGTGGCAGTTAGGTGAGAATAACTCCTTAGACACTTATGTGAAATATTTTTATTCACATACTTCAGGTGATGAAGCGAAGTTAAGTTCTGGTGAAACCTACCATTTCTCATCAGTTCGCTCTAAACGTGGTCGCGTGGGTGTGCAGTATAACCATAATTTAAACAATTTAGGTATGCACTTTGGTGTGGCTTATGAACGTGAGTGGAATGGTGATGTACGTGCACAATACCAAGGTTATGCATTACCAACGCCAACAATGAAAGGTGGTACAACTATTGCTGAAGCAGGGGTAGATTATAAACTTGCAGGCAAACAATTTAATACAACCTTACAAGGCTATGCTGGTCGTCAAAAAGGTTTAGGTATTCGTTTTGGTATGACATTCTAATCTTGAAATGCTTGAAAAAAGAGCAGTCAATTTTGACCGCTCTTTTGTTTTTCTACTTCGCTATTTTTCATACCAAATTCGGTTCACATAGAGCACCACTTTACCAGAGGGTGTTTCCACATGAATTTCATCATCAACGCCTTTCCCGATTAAAGCACGAGCGACGGGAGAATCAATGGAGATCCAGTTTTTAGCGGGATCGAATTCATCGCAGCCGACAAGGCGGTATTGCTTTACTTCACCTTCTTCATCTTCTAGCTCAACCCAGGCACCGAAAAACACTTTACCTTCTTGTTTCGGATGGTAATCCACGATTTGTAACACTTCTAAGCGTTTGGAAAGGAAACGCACACGGCGATCAATTTCACGTAAACGACGTTTACCGTAAATATATTCTGCGTTTTCACTGCGGTCACCAAGTGCGGCAGCATCTGAAACCGCTTGGGTAACTTTAGGGCGTTCTTCTTTCCACAAAAATTTAAGTTCTTGGTCAAGCGCAAGCCAGCCTTGACGGGTAATGTAATTTGACTTTGCCATGATAAAAATAAAAGAATTTTTTTGAATTATATTTGAGCCTGTTGTCTAAAACCAGTATTCTATTCCCGTTTTTATCGAATCCTTTAATAACAAAGAAGTATGACAATGTTAAATCAACAAATTAGCCAAATTATTGCGGCAGAATTAACCGTTCAACCCCAACAAATCCTCGCCGCCATTCAATTATTAGATGATGGTAATACCATTCCATTTATCGCCCGTTACCGTAAAGAAGCCACAGGTGGCTTGGATGACACTCAGCTTCGTCATTTTGAAACCCGTTTAATTTATTTACGTGAATTAGAAGATCGTCGTCAAACCATTTTGAAATCTATTGAAGAGCAAGGGAAATTGACCGATGAATTACGTGACAAAATCCATGCGACACAAAGCAAAACTGAATTAGAAGATTTGTATTTGCCATACAAACCAAAACGTCGCACGAAAGGGCAAATTGCGATTGAAGCCGGCCTTGAGCCATTGGCTGATTTACTTTGGAATGAGCCAAAAAATGATCCTGAAACGGCAGCCGCTGAATTTGTAAATGCTGATAAAGGCGTAACAGACACCAAAGTCGCACTTGATGGCGCTCGCTATATTTTAATGGAGCGTTTTGCTGAAGATGCGGGATTATTAGCGAAAGTCCGTGATTATTTAGCGAAAAATGCCGTTATCGTATCCAAAGTGATCGAAGGCAAGGAAACGGAAGGCGCAAAATTCCAAGATTATTTCGACCACCAAGAATTATTGAAAAATGTGCCTTCTCACCGAGCATTAGCCATGTTCCGTGGACGTAATGAGGGCATTTTACAATTAAGCTTAAATGCGGATCCTGATGCAGAAGAGGGAAGTCGTCAAAGTTATTGTGAAGAAATTATTCGTGATTATTTAGATGTCCGTTTTACGGGGCAGCCTGCAGATAAATGGCGTGAGCAAGTGATTGCGTGGACATGGAAAATCAAAGTGTCGTTACATTTAGAAACGGAATTAATGGCAAGTTTACGTGAAAAAGCGGAAGATGAGGCCATTGATGTTTTCGCCCGAAATCTGACCGCACTTTTAATGGCAGCACCGGCTGGCGCGAAAAGCACCATGGGCTTGGACCCTGGCTTACGTACAGGGGTTAAGGTTGCGGTGGTGGATAACACAGGTAAATTATTAGATACCACCACCATTTATCCACACACGGGGCGTGAAGCCGAAGCGCAAGTGGCGATTTTCAGCTTAATCCGCAAACACAACGTAGAGTTAATTGCCATTGGTAACGGTACGGCTTCTCGTGAAACTGAACGTTTTGCGAAAGAAGTGATTAAAGAAATCAAAGAAAATAAACCACAAACCGTTGTGGTGAGCGAAGCTGGCGCATCGGTTTATTCTGCTTCTGAATTTGCGGCAAATGAATTCCCAAATTTAGATGTCTCTTTACGTGGTGCAGTCTCTATCGCCCGTCGTTTACAAGATCCATTGGCGGAATTAGTGAAAATTGAACCGAAAGCTATTGGTGTAGGGCAATATCAACACGATGTAAATCAAACCCAACTTGCGCGTAAACTCGATGCGGTGGTGGAAGACTGTGTAAATGCGGTGGGTGTGGATTTGAATACAGCATCCGCGCCATTACTCGCTCGTGTGGCAGGGATGACGAAAACCTTAGCGCAAAACATTGTGGAATATCGTGATGAAAATGGTCGTTTTGAAAGCCGTAGCGAATTGAAAAAAGTGCCGCGTTTAGGGCCAAAAGCCTTTGAGCAATGTGCGGGCTTTATGCGTATTGCAGACGGGAAAAATCCACTTGATGCTTCAGGTGTTCACCCAGAAGCTTATCCTGTAGTGGAAAAAATCTTGCAAGCCACCGCGCAATCTATCCAAGATTTAATGGGCAATGCGGGTGTGGTTCGTCAGCTTGATGCAAAACAATTTATTGATGAGCAATTTGGTTTACCAACCGTTCAAGATATTTTCAAAGAATTAGAAAAACCAGGGCGCGATCCTCGCGGTGAATTTAAAACTGCCGTATTCGCAGAAGGCGTGGAAGAAATCACTGATTTAAAACCGGGTATGATTTTAGAAGGTACCGTCACCAATGTAACCAACTTCGGCGCATTTGTGGATATCGGTGTTCACCAAGACGGTTTAGTACATATTTCATCATTAAGCGATAAATTCGTGGAAGATCCACATCAAGTGGTAAAAACCGGCGATATCGTGAAAGTGAAAGTCTTGGAAGTGGATGTGCCACGTAAACGTATTGCGTTGACGATGCGATTAGATGAAAGTGCGGTCAAAAATGACGGCAAATCTGACCGCACTTTAAGTGCAAAACCAAGAAGCAATGCGCCTCGCCAAGATCGTAATCCAAGAGGAAATAGTGCGATGGGTAATGCCTTTGCCGATGCGTTGAAAAATTGGAAAAAATAATTTCGTTATTTAGATGAACATTGTGGCCAAATAGGCGTACAATGAAGGGGATCTGGTCAATCATCCAATCCCCTTTTTTATTTCAACGAAAGGAATATTCTTATGGAAAAAGGTATTCTTGGGCCGCATGAAGGCAAGGAGCTGGAATTAATGTTAAGGGGCGAAAAGCAAGTGGCATTATTCAATCAGGAACTCGGCATTCCTGACGCCTTTCTCCCTTATCTTGAGCTAGGAATGCTTCATTCAAAAACGGTGCAACGTCATGTAAATGATGTCTGCTTAACTGATTTTATTGTCTATTTACCTCAATCTCTTGCACTCGCTGAACAAATGGAAGTGCTACTTCCTGCAAGCACGGTGAATGGTTTTGATCCAAAAGTGGAACGTGAAATTGGACGAATTCTTGGCTACCGAGAAAAAGATATCGAGTACTATATTCAGCATTTTCAAGATAATTTAGAGAAGTATCGGCAGCAGTATAGTTGATTGATAAAATAAAAGTGCGGTCAAAAACATAAGCGATTTTGACCGCACTTTTGTTTCCAAAGATGATTATTCTAAGTAAACCTTATAATTTCACATTCACTTTTCTGTAGAAATATCACTATAGGTAGCATAACAAGTCAAAGTGGTAAATTAGGTAATTGTTTAATGTATACTAGATCTAAAGGAACTAATATTATTGTTAATAAGGTAAATTGATATGAGCAAACCTAAAGCAGCTTTTGTTAGAATTAATAAAGATTTCTTATTGGTTACCTCTTTTATTAGAGGAATGATTGCGATAACAGATCCAGATCAAGATTTTATTTTTAATGAAGTTGATATTTCTGATTTAGATCTAGGAAGGTTAATTAAAGAAAAGCTTAATGAAAGTAAAGAAATTTCGTTCGAAGAGTTTCAGACTATCTTTAATTCTGAAAAAATGAAAGGACTACAAAAAAATCTCGAAGAGGAGATGAAAAAACGCTATGGATACAAAAATAAAAAATCGATCTATAAGGATATGTCTTTTTTATCTTTAGAACAAGAAGCTAGTTTTATAATTATAGCGCCACTTCACCAGGATTCTCTTGGTGGGTATTCAGGAATTTCACTTCCTGACAATTCACCATTAGAATTTAAATATGACAATAATATTTCAGATGAAGAATTAGGAAAAGCCATAAGACAAGCTATGACGTATTGTACGAGTATTTATCGGTAATATATTTCCTCAAAATATAAAGTGCGGTCAAAAACACAAGCGATTTTGACCGCACTTTATTATGGATTAGAAAGGATTATTCCGCGTCTTCTTTTGCCCATTCTAATGAGCGTTTAACCGCTTTTTTCCAACCTTTATAACGACGTTCACGTTTTTCTTCATCATTATCTGGTGTGAAGGTACGTTCTACACGGGCTTTGTCGTGAAGTTCGTCTAAATCTTTCCAGAAACCAACCGCAAGACCAGCAAGGTAAGCTGCACCAAGTGCAGTCACTTCTTTCACCACTGGACGTTCTACGTTCACATCTAAAATATCCGCTTGGAATTGCATTAAGAAGTTGTTGTTGGTTGCACCGCCATCAACACGTAAATATTGTAAGCGTTGACCGGAGTCAGATTGCATTGCTTCTAATACGTCACGGGTTTGGTAAGCGATAGATTCAAGGGTCGCGCGTACAATATGGTTACGGTTAGAACCACGAGAAAGACCAAAAATTGCACCGCGTGCATACGGATCCCAATATGGTGCGCCTAAACCAGTGAAAGCTGGGACAACGTACACGCCATTGCTATCTGGGACTTTTTGTGCGAAGTATTCGGAATCGTGGCTGTCATGAACGATTTTGAGTTCATCACGTAACCATTGGATTGAAGCGCCTGCAATAAATACAGAACCTTCAAGTGCGTATTCTGGTTCACCTTTAGCGTTACAAGCGATGGTAGTTAATAGACCATTTTTAGAGGTAATGGCTTTATCACCGGTGTGTAGCAACATAAAGCAGCCTGTACCATAGGTGTTTTTCGCTTGACCTGCGCGTGTGCATAGATGGCCGTAAAGTGCCGCTTGTTGGTCACCCGCAATACCCGCAACAGGAATACGTACGCCGCCTTTACCCCCGATGTTGGTTTGGCCATACACTTCGGATGAATTGCGTACTTCAGGTAGCATAGAGCGTGGAATATTTAATAATTCCAACATTTTGTCATCCCATTTTTTCGTATGGATGTTAAATAACATGGTACGGGATGCGTTGGTGTAATCCGTTACGTGAACACGGCCTTGGGTTAATTTCCATACAAGCCAGGTATCGACGGTACCAAATAGAAGTTCACCGCGTTCCGCTTTTTCGCGCGCGCCTTCTACATTGTCCAAAATCCATTTCACCTTGGTACCTGAGAAATAGGGGTCTACCACTAAACCTGTGGTGTTGCGGATATATTCTTCATGACCATCCGCTTTAAGTCTGTCTGTAATATCTGCAGTACGACGACATTGCCACACAATCGCGTTATAAACTGGTGTGCCGGTTTCTTTTTCCCACACAATGGTGGTTTCACGTTGGTTAGTAATACCAATTGCCGCGATTTCGTCAGAGGTAATGCCTGCTTTTGCAACTACTTCGTTTAATGTTGAACTTTGTGTTGCCCAAATTTCCATTGGATTATGTTCCACCCAGCCTGCGCGTGGATAAATTTGTGTAAATTCACGTTGGGCGATTTCGACAACATTCGCATTGTGATCTAATAATACTGCACGAGAGCTTGTGGTACCTTGGTCCAAAGCGATGATGTATTTTTTGTCTGTCATGGTTCTATTCCTTAGAGTGCTTAGCACTCTCATTGATTAAATGAATGAAGAAATTTTGAGCTTAAACGAACAAATTGCGAACCTAACTTAATTGAATTCGAA
>FLSC01003261.1_pt1 | contig 9763 bp, 7 predicted proteins | sample 1550561 | NCBI WGS metagenome assembly FLSC01 (sample SAMEA4031775, study PRJEB14383) | metagenome | biome: human; feature: oral; material: saliva | place: Philippines | collected 2014 | reverse complement strand
TTTTGCCATAACTTGGCTCCTGTGTTTATTTTACCACAGCGCCTACTTTTTAGGAATTTACAGAAAGACTTGCACAGTGTCCCTCTTTTTTGCGAGTGCTATCACATAAAACGATATTTTTTCTATTATTGTACTTTCATGCTGATTTCCGTGTATTCTGCATCGGGATTATTGATTTTTCCCATATATTATCATAGCATAACCGAAATGATGATATAAAAAAGATGCAAAAGGCGTTGATATAAACTGATTTTGATTACCTGTTTAATCTACGGAGGGTCTAATTCCCCGACGCTTGCGTCGAAAAGCTGATATAATGGGAGAATGAGTGCTGAGCATATATATAAAAGCCATAACAAGAGCTTGCTGTTATACCATTCAGCCGGATCTGGACTTTGGCTGATAACAGATAGCTAGACGATACCCCGACGCTTGCGTCGGGGAGATTCATTCAAGAATAATTCAGTAGAAAAACATTCTTTTTTATAATTAAGGTATGGAAGATTTGATTAAAAACAATTACATATTGAAAATTCCCTCAACATCTGAAATTGGAGAGAATTCATTCAATGCTATCCGCTTTTTATGTTGCCTTATAGTAATCTTTGGACATTGTTTTGATATGTCCCATACCTTTTTTGCTTACCGTTCTTTTATAGATATGCATATTTCCGTATGTGTATTCTTTATTCTCAGCGGGTTCTGGATAACAAAAAGCTTTCTTTCTACAGAAAACATAAAAGCTTATGCAATAAAACGAATAAAAAGGCTTTTACCAATGTATTACCTTACAGTATTCTTTTTTTCAATTATCTGCTGCTTTTATTCGGATTTAGGGATAAAGGGTTATTTTTCCAGCAGTCATTTTTGGAAATATCTTTTCTGGAATAGTATTTATCTTAATTTTATGTGTCCGTCTCTTCCCGGTGTTTTTAGTGGAGTAGCAATAAATGGCGCATTATGGACTATAAAATTAGAAATTGGATTTTATATCATACTTCCAATTCTGATTTATTTTCTCCGGCAATTTGATTCAAGAAAAAAGCAGAATATCTTTTTAATAGTAATATATGCGCTTTCTATTATTTGGAACGAAATCTTTACTCTTCTTGCTGTGGTTATTCATATTCCATCACAGTTAAGTTATCAACTTCCTGGATTTATGTCTTATTTTGTAATGGGTATGATTTTTTTGTTTAATTGGGAATCTTTGATTGCAAAAAAGAATTATTTTATATTTCCTGCAATTATAATTTTTTCACTTCATTATTTTACAAAAACGGAAATTTTAATGCCATGTGCCTTGACAATAATTGTTATGTGGGTTGGTACAAGCCTTACAATTTTTAAGAAAATAGGAATTCCTGTAGATTACTCTTATGGAATGTATTTGTTTCATTTTCCATTGATAAACATTTATACTCATTATGGATTATTTAAAGCTACATTTATATGGGGGGGGGGTAGGAGTAATTTCAATTTCATTTATTATGGCTTTTGCTGCCGAAAAATATATCCAATCAAAAATTAGATAGGAGGGCATAATAAAAAACGAACAAGCGGTAATGTAATAAGCTGAAGTGATTCGGCAGCCCCCGGGCAACAGTTCATCATATTTTGTAGGGGTATGACCACAGGTTAGGAAAATGAAGAGCTTTTGCCGCATACATCGCTACGCTCTGTTTGCCTATGGGAAATTTATCGAACATCGGCACTTCCGTGTCGTGTACATCATACTATAGGGTATCTCGAAAAAAATTGCTTTTTGCGATTTTTTTTCGACATTATTTGCACATAGGGAGCGGAAAGTAATTTTAGCGAGTTTCCCCTAAGCAGCTGTGCTGCATAGGGGAGTTTACAGCGCATGTAATAACCAGAGACACCATTGAAACTTTGCACCGGATTAAGCAGTATCCAACAATGACCGCCGGAGATGCAGAGTTTCTTTCAAGGATTGAAGCTTACAGAGCAACAGGTGCGGCGGTGAAAATCAGAGTTAAATCAACCGGAAGAATCAGGTTGAGAGGCGAGGTGCGGAAGTAACCGTAATCAATGAGTCCGCCAAGAAAACTGATAAGCATGATGCTTCCACGATTAAAGAACGAGATTCGCGCCTTGCTGGTGAGTTTAGGATTTTCCGATGAGCCGAGAAGCCTGCAAAGTAAAAAAGAGTGCTGGAAAATTCTGGACGCACTTAAGTCGAATAACGCCTGCGTGCTCAAAGCGCAATCAGCAGGCCGGATGTTTGAAATTATAGAAAGAAATAGAAGAAAGCGTAAAGATAATTGAAAAGTAGCTGGCTGAACTGACAGAAGAAGATGAGATGGCAAGCATCCTAATGACAATCCGTGGCTGCGAAAAAATCACGGCATGGACAATCAGGGGTTAAACAGAAGACATATAAAATTTTGCTGTGGCAAATATGCAGCCTTTTGTGAACTTGTTCACTGAGGACAGGATTCAAATGGGACCATTCATTATGGAAAGATTACAAAACGGAGGCTCATGAATTGCGAATCTGTTTTGTACAGTTCGGGTTGGGAATTCGAGGTTGCAAAGATACTTCGGAATGGAGAATAATGCAACGATATGAATGCATGAAAAAAAATAAAGGCAGAGGTAAATCTATTGTAGCCGCTGCCAGAAAGATGTCAGAAATTGTTTGGGCGATGCTCAGTGATAAACAAGACTTTAATGCAAAAAGAATGATTAGAAAATATCAATCAATGACTCTTGCCGAAGAAGTTTTGACTGATATGAATTAAATATTATAAAAAGTCAAGTCGACTTGTTCGTTGACTTTTTAGAGGAGCGTGGTATGTTCGTTGGGAAAAAGATATTATTGGTATGTAAAGAAACTTATTCATATCCTTTATATTTTTTAGCAAAAAAATGGTCTAAAGAAAATGAAATTGCAGCTTTTTTCTTTAATCCTTGTGAATCAATGTATAATAAATGCTATTTAAATGATTCAACTTATTTTGCATATAAAGAATTGGAAAATATCAGAATCTATAATTCTGATGAAATTGCAAAAAAATTTACAACACTTTTAAAGTCAGTAATAATTGATTTTGATTATCTAAAAGAAATTGAAGAAAAATATACGCATTTTTCTAATCTCAATTTGCAGATTGTTTCAACACAGTATTTTACTCGGCACTATCATTTTAGAAACTATATGTCTCGATGTACATATAATCAGCAAATGAACTGGCTAATTTTGAACTATCAAAATGTATTAAAAATTTTTGATGAATTTAAACCAGACATTATTATAGATTGTGATTCTGCAGAGCTGGCAAGATGTGTTATAAATGAAGTAGCATTTGTAAGAAAAATTCCATATATTACCCCATCATATTTACGATATGATAATTATTTGACTTTTTCATTTTGTCTTGGAAAAGAAATCGAACCGATTTTTAAACAGACATATAAAAATCTCTTGGAAACTGAAGCCTCTGAATTAACTAATGAGAAAGAATATATTAAGCAATTTAATAAAAAATTAAATATTATGCCAGAACGTTTTAAAAATACTGTAACTTCTCAATATAAACCCAAAAAATTATTTAAAGCAGCTCGTAATATCTGGGGTATAACAAGATATTTTTGGAATCAAGACATAACAGCAAAAAATATAAAATTAAAGCGAAAGAATAAAGTTCTATTTAATAATTCATGGCAATATATTTTATTCTATATGCGATATGAAAAAAATAACCGTAAATTACTTTTGAAAAATAAATTGTTTGAAAAGCCCATTGAAGGTGAATCGTATGTTTATATGCCGTTACATCTTATACCTGAATCTACGACAGCAACTCTGTCTCCGATGTATATAAATGAGCTTTTATTGATTGAAGCTGTTTCTAAAAGTTTACCTGCTGGATGGTGGCTTTATGTAAAAGAACACCAATCAATGCTTGGTGAAAGAGGTTTAGATTTTTATGAAAAAGTTAAAAAAATCCCTAATGTAAGGCTTGTTCAAATAAATTATTATACGGACCCTAAACCATGGATTGCATGCTGTAAAGGGGTGGTTACAATTTCTGGTACAGCAGCCTATGAAGCAGCTTTGTTATGTAAACCATCTATCGTATTCAGTAATGTTCCATTCTCTTTAATAAATTCTGTTCAAAGGGTAGATTCTTTTGAGCACTTGGCAAATGCATTAAAAAAGTTTTCAGAACCTATTAATAATGAAAAGTCTTGTGCTGCATATTTGGCAACTTCAAAAAAACTGGGGTTTCCTATAAAAATGAAATATTTGATGGATGAGGGAGAACGAATTATTAGAGGGAAATCTATTTTTAGTCCTGAATATGAATCAGAATTAGATAATTTGGAAAATATGTTTCTTAAAGGATATGAAATCTATTTTAAATCTAATAATTAACCCTGTTCCGAAATTTCCATTTTGGAACGAAATACTTTGAAATGCGATGTTCAAAATTGTGCTATCTGTGCGATTATGAACTCATCAATATGTTCGACAAAGAAGTTATTGAATATATCTATTTTTAGTAGGTACGAATTATGAATAAGGCAAGAGTAATTGCGTTTTACTTACCACAGTTTCATCCTATTCCTGAAAATGATGAATGGTGGGGCAAAGGATTTACGGAATGGACTAATGTAGGTAAAGCTAAAAAGATGTTCATTGGTCATAAACAACCAAAAGTTCCTTCTGAATTAGGATACTATGATTTAAGAATTCCCGAGGTTAGGGAACAACAAGCAAAAATGGCAAAAGACGCTGGAATAGAAGGATTTTGCTATTGGCATTATTATTTTGGAGCCGGGAAACAGCTGCTTGAACGTCCCTTAAAAGAAGTTATTAAAACAGAATCTCTTGATTTTCATTTTTGCTTAGGGTGGGCAAACGAATCTTGGGAAAAGAAGCTTTGGAACAAAGATAGTACGGGGAATACTACTCTTATCGAACAGAAATATGGTAGTGTAGAGGATTATACACAACACTTTAATATCATATTACCGGTTTTAAAAGATAAACGGTATATTACTGTCGATGGAAAACCTCTATTTTTTATTTATAGACCGAATAAGATTCCTAATTGTAAAGAATTTATTGCTTGTTGGAGAACACTGATAAAAGATGCTATGGGTGTAGATTTTCATTTTGTTGCCCATGCAGATGAAAATGAAAAAAAAATCAATAAATATTTTAATTACGGCTTTGATGCGATTTATTCAAATAGAGTACAAGCGGGCGCAAAGTGGCTCCAAAGTAATTTATGGAATACGTTAAAATATACATTATGTAATTTTTTGGGACTTCCAAGACTTGTAAATTTTAAAGATATAATAAAAAAAGCAGTCGATTCTACTGATACATCTGAAAATATATATCCTGGCATAATATGCGGATGGGATCATACTCCGAGAAGTGGAAAAAAAGGATATGTTTATTATAATTTTTCAATTCCTTTATTTAAAAAACATATTAAATCAGTGTTGAAATTGGTTGAAAATAAACAACCTGAACATAAGATTATTTTCCTAAAATCTTGGAATGAATGGGGGGAAGGTAATTTTATGGAACCTGATATGGAGTTTGGAAATAAAAAACTTATAGCTTTAAAAGAGTTTATTGAGGAAAAGTAATCGCATATATAACTACGTAATCAAAATTAGTTTATATAAAAAGTGTGCACTTCGCACAGGCTTCCTAAAATAAGGCGTTATAAAAGAGGCATTTAATGAAAAAGGAATCCATCCAAAAACGATAGTTTTTGACAACGCATCTGAATTTGCAAAATTTAGAGAGCTGGAAACAACACTCCAGACTTAAATTTATTTTGCAGACATTCACAGTCCATGGCAGCGCGGCTCTAACGAAAAAGACACTGTGCAAGTCATTCTGTAAATTCCTAAAAAATAGGTACAGTGGTAAAATAAACACAGCGCCTACTTTTTAGGAATTTACAGAATGACTTGCACAGTGTCCTACCGAACGATATTGGCATATACAACTCACAATATTCTTCTTTAGTAAGTATAAATATTGGAGGTATCTACACAGATTTAGCTTTTATCCTAAAAATAGTTATTATATTTTATAAGACAATTAGCTATACAACCGACGAAGGATCACCACAATGAATCCTAAAGGTTATCCTCCTGCGATTTATCGGGAACTGTTTGAAACTGGTTTATCAAAACCGGCAGCTTAAACTACATTTTAGGGTATTCTGGGGATGACTATTATTGATTTTTCCATCAGTGCGTATTCAACTGTCGAGGATAGGCAGCCTTTCACCGTGACGATTTCCCCAGTGTCCGACTTCGGAACGGTTGTTTATGCATTTAGGTCTGTTCGAGATACTCCTTATTGTACATCCGACATTTGTGATTTTTCGAAAATGATTTATTCCTTTCAGATAAAACTCCAGCACGAACCTTTCATCGAATGAAAAATGTGTGAACCTTTTTTGTTTTCCCGTTATTGTTTGCCATAAGTTTTTTCCGTCGTTATTGTTGGGGTCAACAAAATTATTATATCAGTTCAAAGAAACCTTTTCTTTATTTTGATTTTGGCGAAAGTATATTTGGAGTTTTTATAATCTGCATTACTTTTATTTTGTTTATAAATTTTTATAAATTATTATAATTTATTATTGTTTTTTGTTTATATAAATATATAATAATTAAGTATAAACTACAAACATGTGGAAACTATGAAAACTTATGCTTTTGCAGTCCAAAAGGGCGGTACCGGTAAAACAACTATGAGCGTATCAACCGCCATAGAGTTATCAAAAATCGGTAAAACAGTACTGATTGATGCAGACCCTCAAGGCAACGCCAGCGCATGGGCGGGGGCAGATACCGCCATAAGATACGAACTGGCAGACATCTTAAACGAAAATTGCAAAGTAGAATCTGCATTACAAAACACTATTGCACCCAATCTTTTTATACTTCCAACAATCGGAATTGACGGCGGTTTAAGACTTTTTAGAAGCAGGGCAATTTATGAAAATCCAATGGCAATAAAACACCTTGTCAAAGAACTTGCAGAAACGTTTGACTATTGTATTTTTGACACATCGCCCGCTTTTGATGAATTTGAGAAAAAAATATTTATATCATGCAATGAACTCCTGCCGGTGCTTATGCTCGATGCATTTTCACTGGACGGCGCGGAAATCTTTTTTAATAACATTCAAACAATGAAACAAAAGAACGACATCGAAGGCGAGCCGTATATTAAAAAAATCATCTTGAACGGAAACGACAACCGCATAAAGCAACACGCCGAACTTTTAGAAGCATTTAACAAGGCTTATAACAACTTCGATTTATACACTTTTCCAGTCGACCAAGCGCACAGAAAAGCACAACAAAACCGCTTGACCTTGCACGACTTGACCGACACGAAAAAAGACACTTTAGAAACGCTTGAAGCGCTTGCAAGCGAATTAAAATAAAAGGGGCTGATGCATGGTAACAAAAAGAAGCACGGAAAACACTGAACTGAAAAAACAGATAACGGAATCGGCAAAGATAGCCGAAACCCTGCAACCCAAAGCAACTGCGACCGACAATAAAGAAACCCAAATAGTTATCAGAATAACCGAAACCGAAAAAGCGGAATACAAAGCATATTTTGCAAAGCACGGGCTTAGTATGTCAAAAGGGCTTAACATTGCTTTTGAGGTTTTGCGACTCTTAGAGAAACGAGGCAAAGTGGATTTGTCTAAAAACGGATATTCAATAGTGAGCTAGACCGGCGTATTTTAGGGCTTTATGGATTATAGTTAATAGCCTTATAAAATATAATAATTGTTTTTAGGATAAAAGTTAGACCAGAGAGGAATACTGCGATTTGAATATGCAAATATCGTTTGGCAGTAAATATCTTTGCTATGCTTTTACAAGGCGATTAGCTATATTGACGTAGGTCTATCTTCTATGTGGCTAGTTTACGGCGGTCAAACTAAATAGTTTTAGATATAAAAAAAATGAGGCTTAAAACAAAACTTTGTTTAGCTTAAAAGCAGAGGTTTCTTTGGAAAAGAAAAAATGTAAGGTTTATGCAATTTTGCAATCCTATAGGATTGACTGTTATAACCGTGTTTTATGAGACGGCAAACAGATTCTTGGAGTTTAGATTTTTTTTCATGCTAGTACCTTAACTAGAAGGTAAAACCAGATAGAAACTGTAGCATATTTCAGTTTATACTTGTCTTCTCTCATGGAAAACTAAATGGCAAAAGAAAGAGATAACATATTGGATATACTTTTAACTAATAAAACCGAGATTAATGAATGTGATGTTCATTTCAGATCATATATTCCAAGTGCTTTTATTGCAGCGGCATTACCATTACGTTCTATTAAAAAATCTGTTTTCATTCGGAAATATAATGACGTTACTATGAAACTTGCTAGTGGAAGTAAAGTTCCTTTTGGAAAATACGGTCGTTTGCTGCTTACTGTTTTAACTACCCATGCAGTTATCAATAAAAGTACGGCTCCAGATCAACCAATACAAATAAATTATAAGTCTTTGAATCAGCTTTTAAAGGAATTGCAGCTTCCTAGTTCGAGGGGTACTGATATTAAGGAGCAATTAGATTATTTTAAAGAATGTACATTCATTTTTGAAAAAAAGATCATAAAAATTGCTCAAGTATCTTTATTTCATGAGTACTTAGATGACAATACAATGAACGTATTAGATGATAAAATCAAGGCAACAAAAATATCGACAGGTGTTATTCCTTTTTTAAAGGGAGTGGAATATATAGAACTCGAAGATAGAAAAAAAAATAAGCAGCATATTGGTTTAACAATTTGGTTATCTCAAGATTTTGTAAAATTTTCTCAAGAGCATTCTGTTCCGATTGATTATACGGTTTATAAAAAGATTACTAGTGCTATTGGAAAAGATATATATGCGTGGTTAGTTTATAGAAATAATAGCATTAAAGATTCTTTATTTATTTCACGAGAGGCGTTAGTTAGTCAGTTCATGCCAATTGATGATAATTCTCATCATGATCAACTACGAACAAATTATGATTATATTAAAGAACAAATAAAGTCTATTAAACAAAAATATTATCCGAATTTGAAGGTTGAATTTGATATGGCAAATTTTGGAATTACTCTGTACAAAAGTGAAGTCCAAATACTTTCTGATGATAAAAGATATATTTTAGTTACAGCAAATTTGTAGTTATCCACATTTTTTATTTACTACTAATTGTTTAAACTAATTGTTTAAACTAATTGTTATATAGTAGTAAAGATAGAAACTGTAGTAAAGTCGGATAGAAACTGTAGCAGTCTATTTGTTAAAAAATCCTCTAATTCTTTATATTTCGAAGGTTGTTTCTTCATTTAAAAAAGATAGAAACTGTTGTGGATAACTACAGTAATTCACAGATAAAAGTGGATAAAATGAATCTCCCCGACGCTTGCGTCGGGGAATTAGACCCTCCGTAGATTAAAGTAGCTATTTTTCCTTTGATATTTTTACATAAAACCTTAAAGGAAAAAATGAGACTGTGAAGTCCTTTCTGTAAATTCAGTAGGCTGCGATAAAAAGTGTTAACGCGGGTATATCCCGCAAGCAGCTGACAGCTACTGTTTATTTTTTTGAAAATAAAATACTGCTGATTTTTTATCAAGAGTAAAACACTAAAGGGCACCTCGAAAAAATCGCAAAAAGCGAGTTTTTCGAGATTGCGACGAGTTGTAACTCGCTGGATTATCGCGAGTTACAACA
>FLSC01468352.1_pt1 | contig 9927 bp, 9 predicted proteins | sample 1550561 | NCBI WGS metagenome assembly FLSC01 (sample SAMEA4031775, study PRJEB14383) | metagenome | biome: human; feature: oral; material: saliva | place: Philippines | collected 2014 | reverse complement strand
TATTTAAGGGTATGCTGGGAGGGCACGCATACCGTGCCTGGCGCGTTCCCGGTCGGTGGCGCGCACCCACACATACATACTCTAGGAAGTGACTCATTGTGAACTTGAAGACCGGAGCTTGGATCCTCTCCCTGGTGGCTCTTGCCGCGCTGGTGACTATTGTGCTCGCTGAAGGTGCTCCTGCCGTGCGCTGGATTGCTTTCGGTACTGCAACCGGTTGCGGTTTCATTGCCGTGGGCTTGATCGTGACGCTTGCCCTGGGTTGGGATAATCCGAGCGAGGCGAAGGGTAGCTTGCAGCGTTAGCGGCGGGTCTCTTCTAGCTTCTGCGGTGCGGCACTATCGGCGTTGCCACCGCCGCGGAAGGCATCCGGCTCAGAACACATTCTCAGAGCACTTTGGCGATGCGAAAAGGGGCGGAGGTTTTCACCTCCGCCCCTTTCAGCGTGTCTAGAGTGCGCCTGCCCCCAGATGAGGGATGAGCGTCAATCACATAAAAAAGAAGACCGGTCCTGTACTCCCGAAGGAGTGGTGCCGGTACTAGTGGTACTACTCTACAGCTGATGACGCCCTCTACGCAAGGGCTCTCGTCATACGACCCAACAAAAGCGGCTACACGGCACAGGGGTATAGCGCAAGGGGGCAGGATTCCTTAGAATCCTGCCCCCTGGCGTATAGCTATATGCTCATTGCATGCGCTTAGCGCTGCGAGAAGATCAGGCTCATCGCCTCCGCACGGGTTGCGCCGTTCATCAGCGCACCGCGCACCGCGCTGGTCACGGTCTTCGCGCCCGGCTTACGCACACCGCGCATCGACATGCACATGTGCTCAGCCTCAATCACCACAATCGCACCGCGCGGGTTCAAGTGCTCCTCCAGAGCCTCCACCACCTGCGTGGTCAGACGCTCCTGCACCTGCGGGCGGCGAGCGTACAAATCCACCACGCGGGCGAGCTTGCTCAGGCCGGTAACCTTACCGTCCGGGCCCGGAATGTAACCCACATGCGCCACGCCGTGGAACGGCACCAGGTGGTGCTCACAGGTCGAGTAGAACGGAATGTCCTTCACCAGCACCATCTCAGAGTGGGCGATGTCGAAGGTCGTACCCAGAATCTCGCCGGCGTCCTGGTGCAGGCCCGAGAAGAACTCCGCGTAGGCGCGCGCCACACGTGCAGGGGTCTGCTGCAGACCGTCACGGTCCGGGTCCTCACCAATCGCGAGCAGAATCTCACGGACGGCAGCCTCAATACGCGGCTGGTCGACGGCGTTCTTAGCCTCGCTCATTCTCTGCTCCATTCTGGTTCGGGTTGCCGTTCTCCGGGCGCTGCGCCGGAGGGGCGGGGTAGTTCGGGTACTGCTGGGTGGGCATTGCGACGGTCGGATCGGCGTCCGGGTCGCTGAGGGGTGCCTGAGGCGGTAGAGGCTGCGTAGGTGCTACCGGAACCTGCTGCGCGGGTGCCGCCGGTGCTACAGGAGCGGTCGGCGCTACGGGAACAGTCGGCGCCTCGGCAGGTGCTTCCTCAGCCTCCTGAGCCAGCTCGCTCGGTGCCTTAACCGGCGGGATGTCGGTACGTTCGCGGGTCGGCTTGGAGTACCAGTGCTCACGCTCGGGGCGCTTGCGAACATCCTTGAAGATTTCGGCAATCTCGTTCTCGAGCAGGGTTTCCTTCTCGAGCAGGGCGAACGCCAGGCGGTCCAGAATATCGCGGTTTTCCAGCAGAATCTGGAACGCCTCATCGTGTGCCTGCTCCAGCAGGGCGCGAATCTCAGCGTCGACCTTTGCCGCGGTCTCGTCGGAGTAGTTGCGTGCCGAAGCGCCGCCGCCACCGAGGAACGGTTCGGTGTCTTCGCCGCCGAGCTTCACGGAACCAATCACGGCGCTCATGCCGTAGTCGGTGACCATCTTGCGGGCGGTGTCGGTTGCCTTCTGAATGTCGTTAGACGCACCGGTGGACGGGTCGTGGAAGACGATTTCCTCAGCCGCACGGCCACCCATCGCGTACGCCATCTGGTCGAGCAGTTCGTGGCGGGTCGTGGAGTACTTGTCGTCCTGCGGCATGACCATGGTGTAGCCCAGGGCGCGGCCGCGCGGAAGAATCGTAATCTTGGTGACCGGCGCGGAGTTACGCAGTGCCGCCGCGACCAGGGCGTGACCGCCCTCGTGGTATGCGGTGACCTTACGCTCGTGCTCGTTCATGATGCGCGAGGAACGCTGCGGACCAGCCATGACGCGGTCGATTGCCTCGTCGATAGCGCGGTCGTCAATCACGTTGCCGTTATCGCGGGCGGTCAGCAGAGCCGCCTCATTCATAACGTTCGCCAGGTCAGCACCGGTGAAGCCGGGGGTGCGCTTAGCGACCTGTGCCAGGTCAACGGTGTTAGCGATCGGCTTGCCTGCGGCGTGAACGCGCAGGATGTGTTCGCGGCCCTGCATGTCGGGGGCGTCCACACCAATCTGACGGTCAAAACGGCCGGGACGCAGCAGCGCCGGGTCCAGAACGTCGGGTCGGTTCGTTGCCGCAATGACGATGACGTTCGAGTTGCCGTCGAAGCCGTCCATCTCAACCAGCAGCTGGTTCAGGGTCTGCTCACGCTCGTCATTACCGCCACCCATGCCGACGCCGCGGCGGCGGCCAACAGCGTCAATCTCGTCGACGAAGACGATGGCGGCGGGGTCGCTCTTCGCTTCCTTGAACAGGTCGCGCACGCGGGAGGCGCCCACACCCACGAACATTTCAACGAAGTCAGAGCCAGAAATCGAGTAGAACGGCACGCCAGCCTCGCCCGCCACAGCCTTGGCGAGCAGGGTCTTACCGGTGCCGGGAGGGCCGTACAGCAGAACACCCTTGGGGATCTTTGCACCCAGGCGGGTGAACTTTTCGGGTTCAGCCAGGAACTCGCGGACTTCTTCCAGTTCGGCGAGCGCCTCGTCCACGCCGGCGACGTCGCTGAAGCGAACCTCCGGCTTGTCCTTGGTGAACTTCTTCGCGCGGGACTTGGAGAAGCTCATGACGGAGGAGCCGCCTCCGACTCGTCCCATCAGGAACCAGAAGAGCACACCAAAGAGCAGAATCGGCAGCAGCAGGGACACCAGGGAGCCCAGGAAGCTGTGCTCAACCGGCTGGTCCGTGTAGCTTTCCAGCTCGGCGGATTCCATTGCCTTAGCAACTTCGTCGCCGCGGGGCTGCACGTAGTAGAAGCGCACCGACTTACCGTAGTTGTCGTTGCCCTTCTTGTAGTCGTCCTTAAGCTGCAGCTCGACGCGCTGGTCGCCGTCGTAAATCTTTGCGCTCTTGACCTGGTGGTCGTTGAGCAGCTGAAGACCGACGTTGGTGTCCACCTGACGCGAGGGCTGAGTGAAGAAGGAGGCCATGAGGAAACCCAGCATGACTACGATAGCTGCGCCCGGGAAGAACCAGGAGCTATGAATCAGCTTCTTCAGGAAGGCCTCCGAGCCTTTCTGCGGAGTATTGGGGTTTTGCGCCAATGCTTTGTCCTTACGTTGCGGCTGTAACCCGTTGGGGTGCGGCATGCCTGCCGGAACACCCAACGGTGCAACCTTAAATGTACCCTACCCCGGCGAGCGGCTAGGTACCGGGCTTCTCTATTTCACCTGCGGGCTAAAGGGTTGTAGTACTCTGCGGGGGTGAAAGTGCATCTTCTTTATCGTGTATCCGCGGCGGCTGGTATCTGCGGCGGCGCATCGTGGCGGCTGTGCCTGCCGCATCCACCGCATGCCGCCGGGTACAGCAACGCCCCGCTCCCCCACAAGCGTGAGGAGGCGGGGCGTAACCACCTACAGCAGGGTTGCTGAGGTGAAGGCTTAGGAGTAAACGTGCGGGTGCAGGGTTGCGACGCAGTCCAGGTTGCGGTACTTCTCAGCGAAGTCCAGGCCGTAACCAACAACGAACTCGGGCTCGATGTCCCAGCCGACGTACTTGACCTCAACGTCAGCCTTGACGACCTTGGGCTTGCGCAGCAGGGTGCAAATCTCAACGGAAGCTGCGCCGCGAGAAATCAGGTTCTGCTGCAGCCATGCGAGGGTCAGGCCGGAGTCAATGATGTCTTCAACGATTAGGACGTTGCGGCCCACCAGGTCGGTGTCCAGGTCCTTGAGGATACGCACAACGCCGGAGGACTTGGTGCCGGAACCGTACGAGGAAACAGCCATCCAGTCCATGGTGTAGTGGCCCTTGAGAGCGCGGGAAAGGTCAGCCATAATCATGATGGCGCCCTTGAGAACACCCACCAACAGCACGTCCTTACCGGCGTAGTCCTCGTCGATGCGCGCCGCCAGTTCGGCGACCTTCGCATTAATCTCTTCCTTGCTGAAGAGAACGTTCTTGATATCGTCCTGCACGTCGATAGCCTGCACGATGTATTCCTTCGTATTCTTTTAGACGCTCTGCGCCTCCGCCGGGGGCCCCGGGTGCGGGGGTTTCATGCCTTCCCACAGCGGACAATGTGGATGGTGTTCGCCTTAAGTATGGCTTAAAACGGCGCCGCGGCGCACCTCACCATGCAGATAGTGTGTGCTGAGGATGCTCCGCGGGCATCTAGCTGGGCACCTAGTTAGGGTCGAGTTGGCACTAATACGAGCACGTCCAGGCGTTCACCGGTTGCCGGATGCACAATTTTGCGGCGACGGTACGCGCTCACGTGACCGGGCATCTGAACGGGCCCAGCTACCGCGTATCCGGCGGTGAAAGAGTCCAGCGCCTGCAGCCGCTCGAAGCCGGGGTTCTCTCCCCCGGCGGTCTTACAGGCGGTCGCAAGCACACGCAATCGAAGCGCCGGGTGCAGCGCCGCCACCTGCGCACGGTCCAGTAGCACGGCGTCCTCACGTTCGATGCCGCGCACGGCGGTTCCGGCGGGCAGGAGCGCCTGCTCGTAGGCAGCCTGCGCCTGCTCGTCGAGGTATTCGGCGTCGGGGCCAGCTACGGAGGCGGTGCGCGCCAGGGAGCGGGCGACGTCCCCGCCGAGGTGCTCCTCCAGGTAGGGCAGCACGCTGTGGCGGATGCGGGCACGCATGAGGGACTGGTCGGTGTTGGTCGGGTCGATCCAGGGGGTGAGGGTTTCGGCGTCGCAGATGTCGAGCATGTCGGCGCGGCGCAGGCCGAGGAAGGGGCGCAGGTAGGTGACGCCCTCTTCGACGCGCACGGGCGGCATGCCCGCCAGGGAGCGCGTACCGGAGCCGCGGCTTAGGCCGAGTAGGACGGTTTCTGCTTGGTCGTCGAGGGTGTGGCCGAGCAGTACGGCGCGGGCGCCGGTCGCTTCGACGGCTTTCGTGAAGGCGGTGTAGCGGGCGGTGCGTGCCGCCATTTCGGGGCCCATGTTGCCAGCGGGAACCTGTACTTTTTCGGTGATGACGGGGTGAAGCCCCAGGTCGGTGAGGGTCTGCGCGGTGCGTTCGGCAACCTCGGCGGAGTCTTCCTGCAGGCCGTGATCGACGATGACGGCGCCCACGCGCACGTCGCCGCGGCGGGCGAAGTGCGCGGCAATTGCCGCCAGTGCGAGGGAGTCGGGGCCGCCGCTGCAGGCGACCAGGAGCAGGGGCAGGTCGGCGGCGTCCGCGGTGGAGGCGGTGCGGGAGCGTCCGGTGGCTTTGATGCTTCCGGCGCCGAGGAGCTTTTCGAGGGCGGCGGCGAGGTGGCGGCGGGCAGTGCCGACGGCGGGGTGCAGGCGTCCTGCGCGTCCATTCTGCATAGTGGTTCCTTTATATAGGCGTGCGGGAGGGGTTAGGTGAGGGGGTTGGCAATAGTCAGCTCGATGCCGAGCTCTTGGGCGACCTTGAGGACCGCACCAATTGACGGGCCGGGTAGCCCACGCTCAATATCGCGGATTGTTTTATCGCTGAGCCCAACCATCCATGCCAACTCCATTTGGGTGATTTTTTCGTACTTGCGGACGGCGCGAACCTGGGCACCAAATTCCTGTGCGAACCCCGTTGCGTCGAATGCCATGGGGGTTTCCTCCTCACCGCTACAGAACCTCACGTTATACGAACTATTCTTCGTAATATGCCCATAATAGCACCTCGAGAAGCTCTCTGAGGCTATTTTCCGAAGAATAGTTCGGTTACGCACCCTTCCACGGAACCTCCGAACACAATCAAGGAGCACAACAAAAGGGGGCGTGCTCACCGCCTCCAGTACGCACGAAAAATCGCACGAACCAGACGCAGGGAACACGCCCCCAGCAAGCCCTCCGCTCACCTAGCGCTAGGACAGCGACTGCAGACGAGCCACAATCGGTGCCAGCTCCTCGTGGTAATCAAGAACCATGAGAGGGGTGAAAATAGTGGGGTACGAAACGTAATAGAAATCCGGTGTTTCATTGAAATCCGCCGGCCTGTACCCGTTAGTGAGGAAGTTATTGTCATACCCCCGGTCCTCTTCTACCTTTGCCAGCGCATGCTGATACACCCAGCTCATTGCTCGATGCAACTCACTCCCTTCCTTAATGGGAGCAGCACCCTTCTCAGCACGCACAGCATTCGCCGCATCCAAAGATTCCAAAGTCACCTTAGGGCTACCCGCAGCACGATAAAGGAAGGTAAAGTAGGCGCCACGGCTCGCCGGAGTGTCGTAGTGGAAGGAACCATCAGACCAACCAGTGGTCAAGCCCACACGGGTTGCCCAAATAGCAACCTTATAACGCGCATCGCCCGGAGTCAGGTCGGTGTACGGGGACTTCTCCGGCAGGTTCTTCACCTCGGGTGAACCAGCCAGATGGTACAGATACTCCAGCAAGCGACCACGCGAAATGGTCATGACCCCGTTCGGCAACTTATCTTCACGGGTTCGGGCCAGCCCAACAACCTGCTTCTTCGTAATCAGGCCAGTACACTCCGCCCAGTACAAATTGGTCATCATGCTCGTGCCGTAATAGAAGTGCATGCCAAAACAATTAACATCAAATTCTAGCTCTTCAATAGGCTGTGCAGATTTCGGCTGAATGTATGCCGCCTGAGCTACGCCCTGACCCATATACCCCATAGCCAGCGCCAACAGTGCCGCCGCGCCGCGGGTCGAAAGGTTTTTCTTCATTTTCTATCCTCGGTGAAAGGTGTGAGAGTAGAAGAAGAGTGAATCCCTTTGAATATACTCGGGATTCACTCTCCGCGCAATTATTTCAGAATGATTAAAATTTTATGTCATCTTTTTTATTCGAATCAATAATACTATCTAGCAAGGTCCTCATGACATTAAAATTAATATCAATATAGAAATTTCTCCAGGGAACACTGGAATCGTACTTAAAGAAAAGGTGCCGGTCGTCACCCTGGGTCAATTTATTGCCATTACGTGATGAACCAGCCACAATACTAATATCATCCAGCTTATTCTCAATATAAAATCCATAACGTGACGCCTTCCTGTCGGATTTAGGATTAGCAGAACGCGGCGCAACAAGACGAGCTCCAGAAGCATTTCTACTGATATACCAATTAGCCGCCTGGTCCGTCCGAGCTGCACCCCTTAAAGTGATTTTATCTTCATAGCTTGATGACTCACCCAAACAGTTCATAAATTGATTATCTTTAAATCCAACAATCCATCCGTGCCCACCATTCTCCTGAGCGGTACATCCGATGAACATATTCCGTTCGCCAAAAACCGCCCAACCAGCGCCAGACTTCCTAAGATATTGATTCGTTGTATGATAGAGGTCGGAACCCGGCTTATTTCGAACAGCAAACCAGGCGGTACACGCCACAAATTTACATTGAGCCCCATATACCTCAATTGCCCCATGATATCCGCCACCAAGATTGGCATCAGAGACCTCAACCATCACAAACTTATTATCCGCAGCTCCAGAATTCCGGTCCTCTATTTGACGCTGAGGATGGCCCACCGGCTTTCCCACCAAGAGTCCTTGTCTGCGAGTTTTACGAATGCGTACCTTATCAACCTTCATAGCACGATCATGTTCACCCAGGATGGCAATTCCGACTGCCGTATCCCAGATTTCAACATTTGAAATAATGGGGGCAGCTTCAGGTTCATTAAAAATATCAAATCTTGTATGGACAATGATACCCGCAATATTATCCGGTATATATTGATCAGCAACATGCTTACCCTTCTTAATCTGATGTTCAAAAAATACTTTACGAATATTAGGATTCAAAAGATCAAGATTAGCACCACGAATAAACATATCTCGCACACCAAATCGCATTGGTGTATTTGTGCCCATATCACCCGTATAGGTATCGTATGACCCCATATGGAATACTCCCTGACACCCTATGTTATCACCATCGACATCTCTTACATCCTTCGGGTCTTTATTAAACCCAATGATTTGTGTGGAGAATCCATGCCCATACACCTCTACTCTGTCCTTGAGCTCAATAAAATCATTACTCACAAGATAGATTCCCGAGGGAATCTCGACAGAACCCCCACCGGGGACAGCAGCCACCGATTTAATGGCATTTTGAATTGCCGTCGCAGAGTCACTTGTTCCGGTTGGGTCCGCCCCAAAATCCAAAACATTAACATGCTTTGATTTTTTATAATCAACCATATCGCTTTCCTTTCTTAATCTGCATAGTGCGAATACAATCAAATAATTTGAACACTAACGCACTAATTCTTCTCTGAATGGATATACATCAAAATACTTTGATGTATTCTTCTAATATATCTGTGACAGCCTCCTATCAATCGCCTCTTTTTACAGAGCAAGGCTTCTCCCGAATCTACATCTCTACGATTGCTCCATACTGACTTTATGAAGCAGGCATTGTGACACAGGTCAGTACACCTCCCGGCGTTCTAACACTAATCCGATAGGAAGCCGACACAGTAGACCCGCCGTATTCGCTACGACCCGGGAAATACACGCCAAAGCACCCTCGTTGAAACAACTCTTCCGGCTGAGAAATATCTTTATCTACCTCAAGACCCCATTCCCAGCGCTGAGCTTGAATAAACGCACCGTCATCTTCTCCAAGGGATGCGTTTCCCTTCATCTCCCCTTGGTAGACACCACAAAAATACTCGGCACTCTCCAATGAGGCACCACGCGCACGAACCACCTTCAGACCCGAGTTCTCACGCACTGTCAGTGATGGTGCAGCCGGGTATCCCTCAGGAGAATGGCTTGTCAATCCCATGGAACCCGGCTGCCAGCGATTCATCTGCACTATGTATTCTTGCGATCCACTCAGCTGTTCAAGCTCAACCACAATCTGCTGACCCGAGGGAATTTTGGACAGCCACTGCCCCGTATCATGGTGAATATGAGGACGAATTACCTCATACAAGGCTGACTCTTCTTGATTCCCCATCAGTTCTATCGAGGGAAGCGTATGCACCCCTGCAAAAGGGCCCGAAAAGGGAAGAAGCTGAAACCACAGAATGACATTATCTGCGCCATTAGTCGGCAACCACGCTTCACGAAGCGGGGCAACAGTGCACCCATCTATTTGCTGGGGAGAACCAACAGACCCCTGAATACCCCATGCCGTGCTCTGAGGTGCTACGAAGAAACTTACCAGGGCAAATGACGAAAGCCGGCACACATGCCGGCGTGACAGTTCAGACATGATAGTCCTTAAATTGAGTTGAGTGATGACAATAGTGTGTGGCGTTTACGCTTCGTCGACGCTCTTACACCACGCTCCTTCAACCCTACTCTGAAAATTCACCGTTTCGAGTATTCACAAGCAAATATTTCATTCTCGTGAAAAAATATATATCAATGCAAACCTGAAGTTTATTAAAATCTCACTTTAAACTTGAATATTTATGCAACTAGAACTTTAGAAATATCTTTAAAATCTGAACTTTCAGAAATATTACAAGCCCCACCGCACAAAGTACTTGTTGAAATCGACCTCTACAAAGCCCTGGGCAACAACTCCGAGCACAACAAAAGGGGGCGTGCCCACCGCCTCCAGCACGCACGAAAA
>FLSC01482774.1_pt1 | contig 10048 bp, 9 predicted proteins | sample 1550561 | NCBI WGS metagenome assembly FLSC01 (sample SAMEA4031775, study PRJEB14383) | metagenome | biome: human; feature: oral; material: saliva | place: Philippines | collected 2014 | reverse complement strand
AAACAATTCAACGAACACTTCAATGGTGTAATAATTTGCCACGCAAGCTTCTAAATTATAGAACCCCTTTGGATGTCTTTCTTGAAGAAGTTAATAAAATTGTAGATTTGGATACTGTTCAATTTCATATTGCAATTTAAGAAAATATTATTATTTATTTCTTCTAGATTTTAATTCTGTTATAGCAGCAAACCTATCTTTTCCATTTGAAAGCTTTACCTTTTCTACCAATTCTTTATCATTACAATATTTAAGTTTATCTCTTCTTTGATTAATATCGTAACTATATTCTTCAGCTTTACCTATAACCATCTCCAACAAATCAACTATAAACCCCATTTATGCACTCCTTTACCAATTCCCAAATAATCATAACCATTTCGCCATCCTACTATCTGCACAATCGTAGATTCCCTTAGTTTCTCCATTATACGAAATAATAGTTTTATCAGATATTCTACTTAACTCAACTATATAAGAGGTATACTTTAAGAACAATGGATTATGTTCTGCTACAATGTATGTACGTTTATGTTTATCGATATCTTTATAAATAAACTCAATAAATCTTTTTATTGCCAAATTATCAAGCCCTTGACAAGGCTCATCCAAACCAATAATGTTAATATTCTTAGTCAATGCACTCACAAGTTTTAATCTTTGGTTTTCTCCGCCTGACAAAGTATTAATTCGACGTCCTAAAGATAAGTATCCTAAACCTATATCACATAATAAACTCAAAACCTTCTTAGATTTATTTGATAGTTCTTTATAAAAAATCTTAAAAAGACTTTCAAAATTCATCATTAACATAGTCCTAAAATTAATCGATTTAATTTTGTATTCATCAAATTTAGAATTATAACCAGTTCCATCGCAGCTATCACAACATACACGTATAGGGGTCTCATAATAATTTGTAATATCAACGACGCCTTTTCCTTGGCATTTCTTACACTTTAATGATTGAAAGTCTTTCTTTTCTAAGCCTGTATACTTAATATATAACTTTTTTATATCTTCCAATAAACCTGTATAAGATCCTATAGACGAATTTATATTACCTCTTATAGGCTTTTGAGATACATAAATATAATCTTCGAAATAATCTGGCAATATAGTCTTAAGTATTGTAGACTTACCACAACCTGATGATCCACATATCCCCGTCAAAGATTGTATTGGAATATTTATTTTCCCAATATATTCTACATAGTTACTATACAAGACAACTGGTTTAAATGAGCTTACAGTAAAGAACCTAGATGTTAACGAATAAAACTGTTGTTTTTCATAACACTCTTTACTAATCAAAATCGATTTATTAGCACCTTCCACTCTAGACAAATAATATCGATTATCAGATATATCAGCTAATAAACTATTATGTTCTACTATAATCAATGTATTAAATCGTTTAAAAGTACTTAACAACTTACTAAGCTCATTTATTTCATCAGGATGTAAAGAGGATGTCGGCTCATCTAAAACTAATGTAATACCACTAAGACTCCCACTTAATACCTTAGCTAATCTTAATCGCTGCAACTCACCACCAGATAAATTAATTATTCCTCTAGATAAGTTTAAATGACCTAATCCCAATCTACAACACATATCAATATAACGTTTTAATGAAGCTACAGCAGAACCTATACCTATAGGTAAGTTTTTTATTTTTTCTATAGTACCTAATAGAGTGTCAAAAGGCATTAACAAAATATTTTTAATAGTAATATCATCAAATAAATTTGTAGATATTAGAGCTTTATTAAATCGACTCCCTGAGCATTCATCACAAGTAATAATTTTAGAGTAATTCTCATAATCTAAATTAAATATACTATGATTAAACTCATTTGCTATAGCCAGAAATTTACTTGTTTTATGTCTCTTTCCAGTTCTATATTTATAATTAATTTTATAATTACAAATTCCATCCTTATATAAAATAGAATTCTGCTCGTCTAATGTTAAATCTATAAAACGTTTATTCCCATCAATATGTACTTCATTTAAATATTCATTTAATAGCTGTTGATAAAAATCTTTATAAGTATTTTGCCAATGCTTAAATGGTAACTTGTTTAATGGTATGAACTTATCTAAAACACTATTAAGATTTAGACCTTTAACAAAACCATTCCCGCCACAATTACTGCAATAATTAAATATAGAAAACTGTATAGGTGGCTTATCAAGGGATAGTAATAGATTATTAATTAATAACTCTATATTTTTTTTTAATCCAAAATAAGTCATAATTGAAGATTTAGGATTCACATTAAAATTCAGTTGCCTTAATGGAATCATCATTTGTATATTTTCATAAGAATCTAAATCAAAAATATATGATTTAGACATCTTACTTTGTAACATATCCAACTCACAACTACTTATGTCTGCAATAGTCTGAAAAGCTAAGCTAGACTTTCCTGATCCACTAGCACCACCTATATAAGTAATTTTATTTGACTCAATTTCTACATTTATATTATCCAGTATATTAGTTCTAATACCTTGATAAAAAGCTTTATTCTCTATACACATTTATTTAATTATCCCGCAAGTAGTCTTTAACTAACCGTTTATACTGATTGTATTTAAATACTTGATTACAATTAGGTATCAGTAAATCAGAATTCTTTTTATAATTATCAATTTTACAACCACCAGCACATATATATTTCAATTCACAATCATGACAGCATAACATATGAACACATGATGTTTTGTTATTTAGTGAATCAAAATATTCAATTGTGTCAATAATATTATCTGTAAGTTCCCGATGAAAATTACTATACTTACTACATGGATAAACCTTACCATTGGCTTCAAAAACGATAGATGCTCCTATTCCACAGTTAGTAAATTTAATATTCCTTTCTGATTTAGACTCATAATTAATCCCTATATTTGTCAATGACTTAACAAGATTTAGCATAATATCTTCTATATTCTCTTTATGTTTAAGATGAGAATAGTTATTTATAGCATTACCACTCATTTCTACTTCATGATTCAAACGAATCTCAATATTCTTATAATCTAATGACTTTATAAAAGGAACTAAATTTCTCTGAATATCTTCTACGGTATTTGGTAAAAGAGTAATTGCCAATACTAATCTTACATTATACTTAATCAGTAATAGAATACTTCTACGAAACTGTTCATAACTATCTAATCCTCTAATTGATTCAAAACTATCTTTTGAAATCCCCTCCATACTCAATTGTACAGAGTCACAAGTTTCAGCAATGACTCCTATATTATTTTCATTAATTAATAAACCATTAGTAAATAGAATCACATGATGTTTTTTTATCAAATTCAAAAAAGATTCTATTTCTGGATGTAATAGTGGTTCACCACCTGAAACAACAATATCTAATTTAGAATCATAAAATTTTTCTATTTCTTCTATTTTACGTGCTAATACGTTTAAATCTAAATAATCTTGATATTTAATTCCTGCTGACATATAACAATGTTTACAGCGCAAATTACAATCATTTGTAGTAGTTATATGAATAGACTTAACAATCTTTTCTATAGATTCTTCACTCTGCGAGCTCATATCCTCATAAAAATCTATAGCATCAATTTTAGAGAGTAGGTTCTGTAATATTAAAATACAAGCTTCTTCTGATATATTCATTCTACTTTTGTATAAGATCAAGGCTTCTAATATTGTGTTTTTACACAACAACTCAAATAAATTCTTTTCTTCTATATCAACAACCAGCCAATTAGGTTTATCAGGAGCAACAATAACATAATAATTATCAACCGCTTTAAAAACTAAATTAACTGGAAGATTCAAACGTTCTTTTACGTCAAATTCTTTTTCTACCATAAATATATAAGCAGAGGCCCTTGAGGGCCTCTAAAGCTTAGCAATCCTTTCTTTTATGTAAAGTTCTACATTGAGATCTTTGACATACAACAACTGCTGTCTTATTTTCTTTTTTTTCAATCTTAATTTTTTTCAAATTTTTAAACATAACTTCTCCTCCTTTCAAAATTTATCTAAGATAGATTATTTTCAACTTATACTATATAGGTCAAAAATGCTTCTACGTGATTATATTAACAGTATTTTTTTACTTTACTTTTAACTTTTCATTAATTCTTCATAAAACTTATTCTATTTACACAGCAAGTAATAATACTATAACTGAATCTTACCTATATAAAGGCAATCATAAACTAGTTACCCCTACAAGCTATTCCAATAATCTAATTTATACTAGAACAATAACTATGATTAAGTAAATTTCTACATAGAAATATCGGTGCACTAGTGATGAATCCATTCGGCAGACATCTAAAACACATACAAAGAAAATGCCCACCAATATATGTTCCTGCAGCGACTTTACGTAGGACGGAGCAAAGGGACATATATTGGTGGGCATACGCCTATATAAATTTGTAGAATGGATTCAAACGGAGCAGATATTAATTAGCGGCAAGTCCTTGTTCTCTACCAATAATATCAGCTATTTCTTGGCATAGGGATTGTAATGCTTCTTGGTCTGGACCTTCAGCCATTACGCGGATGAGTGGTTCTGTACCAGATGCACGTACTAGAACGCGTCCTTCATCACCAAGTTCACCTTCAGCTGTTACGATAGCAGCTTTAATAATATCATTGTCTTCCCAACCTGTTTTAGTAGCAACGCGAACGTTTACTAATACTTGTGGGTATTTCGTCATAATGCTAGCAAGTTCAGAAAGTGGCTGATTTTTTTCTTTCATAAGAGCCGCTACTTGCACAGCTGTTAACATACCGTCACCAGTTGTATTGTGATCTAAGAAGATTACGTGACCAGATTGTTCACCACCAACGGAGAGGTCATGTTCACGCATGTATTCCAATACATAGCGGTCACCAACTGCAGTAGAAACCGTTTTCATACCAAGTTCTTCTGCTGCTTTATGGAACCCAATATTACTCATAACAGTACCAACTACTGTATCGCCTTTTAGCTTGCCTTCTTCTTTTAATTTAAGGGCACACAATAACATGATTTGGTCCCCATCGAGAACTTGACCTTTTTCATCTACTAATAAGCAACGGTCAGCATCACCATCGTTAGCAATACCAAGATCTGCATTGTGTTGTTGCACAGCCACTTGCAAGCCTTCAATATGTGTAGAGCCACAGTGATGGTTGATATTCAAACCATCTGGATTAACATTGATGTTGATTACTTTAGCACCAAGGCCAGACAAGATTTCAGGGCCTACGCTAGAAGCAGCACCGTTCGCACCATCATATACGATAGTCAAACCTTCGAGGGATGTATCGATTGTGTGGCGAACAAAGTGAGCATAGAAATGAGCCAAGTTGCTATTGTACTCAATTGTACCGATGCCTTCACCTGTAGGACGTGCCAATTCATTGTCCGCACTTTGACGAACATATTTTTCTAATTCATCTTCTACTTCATCTGGCAATTTATAGCCATTGCCATCAAAGAATTTAATACCATTATCTGGATATGGATTGTGAGATGCAGAAATAACAGCACCCGCATCAAAACCTTGTTGACGTACGAGGTAAGCTACTGCTGGAGTTGGGATAACACCGGCGATAACAACATTGCCACCAACAGAACAAATGCCTGCTGCTAACGCACTTTCAAGCATAGAGCCAGAAATACGTGTATCGCGGCCAATCAAGAATGTAGGATGATCTTTTTCCTTACCAAAATATGTAGCCGCAGCACGGCCTAAATGATAGGCTAATTCAGGTGTTAAAAATTCATTAACAACACCACGTACACCATCTGTACCAAATAAACGAGCCATAATTATCCTCCTCTAGGGATTGTGAAAGTCACAAATCCTCATATATTCACTGTTGTGTATTATATCACAATATATACACCACACATATAGATACTATACAGATATACTATTTTACAGTATCAATATGAACCTATACTGTAGTTTCCTTATCAATATGAACCTATACTGTAGTTTCCTTTACAATATATTCTACTACTAATTAGTTAGGTTTCGCATATTTTGCCATGCATAAGATAGCAGTTTCGGCTCCATCAAGGGCTGCACTCATAATGCCACCTGCATAGCCAGCGCCTTCACCCATAGGGTAGAATCCACCTACAGTTGGAGAAACGCTATCTTCATTACGTCCCATGCGCAGTGGTGCAGAGGTACGCGTTTCAACGCCCGTCATGCATACTGCAGGATTATCAAATCCATGAATACGTCGTCCCCAATATGGCAAAGCCCGTTCCAATACAGACGTTACGAATGGTGGCAAGCAATCATGTAAATCGCAATTTACTACACCTGGTTCATAGCTATAGGTGCTATCTTGTACGCTTGGTGCTTGTGAAAGCCCTAAAAATTGACCTACTGTTTGTGCTGGTGCATGGAAGTTAGAGCCACCTAATTCATAAGCTTTGCGCTCCCATTCACGTTGGAATGCTACACCATCCAGAGGATGATTACCGAAATCTTCTGGGCCTACGTTAACTACGATAGCACTGTTCGCAACACCGCTATCGCGAGCATATAAGCTCATGCCATTCACAACAACGCCCCCATTTTCGGATGCAGAGGCCACAACTTGACCACCTGGGCACATACAGAAGCTATACGCAGTACGGCCTGTTTCTTTATCGTGATACACAAGGGAGTATTCTGCGGCACCAAGGCCCAAGCTGGAAGGTTCTACACCATATTGGGACTCGTCGATAACAGCTTGATCATGCTCTATACGAACACCAATAGCAAATGGTTTTGCTGTCATTTCTACATTGCGTTTATGTAGCATTTCATACGTATCACGTGCACTATGGCCTACACCAGAAAGCACAACCGTCGTATCGATTCGCTCGTTGCCATTAACTTCAACACCAACGATACGATCATTTTCAATGAACAAATCAGTTACTTTGGCGCCAAAGCGAACTTCACCGCCCCACTCAATGATGCGTTCACGCATAGCTTTTACCATGGTACGCAACTTATCTGTACCTACGTGAGGTTTATGTTTATATAAGATTTCTTCAGGTGCACCAAATTCAACAAAGTATTTAGAGATTTCGTGCAATCTAGGATGAGTAACGCGAGTTGTCAATTTACCATCCGAGAAGGTACCTGCACCGCCTTCGCCAAATTGTACATTCGATTCAGGCTTAAATACGCCTTCTTTCCAAAATGTTTCTACATCTTGGCTACGAGTATCTACGTCTTGACCTCGTTCAAGAACGATTGGACGATATCCTTCACGAGCTAGGTAAAATGCTGCAAGCATACCTGCCGGCCCAAATCCCATCACTACAGGACGATGTGCTAAAGGCACATTACCATAGACAATAGGTTCTGGATCTTCTGGCGTGAACACAGATACATCCTTTTGCTTACCTAATTTTTTCATAATTTGAGCTTCTTTTTGAACCTCAACGAACAAAGTATATACAAATACAATATTAGGTTTTTTACGAGCATCTACAGCACGTCGCACAACGTGAATTGTTTCAATGGCGCCACGTAGCTGGGGATACTTCTTTTCTACAATCTCTTTAATATCCGACTTGACCGTCACGGCCACGCGGAGATTTATTATTCTAATCATATGTTACCTATTAAAGCTATCCTTTCAGAATAGACTACATCTATATTATTTGACCTAAATTCTTTATCACTGACCTATTAGAAAATGGTCATACATCTTTATTATACAACACTACTATAAAAGCTAATATATGAATAATAAAACAAACCCTAATAGAGTTATGTAATCTACTCTATTAGGGTCTTTTTTAGCTACGTTGTTTTCTTTTGTATATCTACCTTAACATGTACTGTTGTAACATTACTATTAACACCGCTTGGCAATACTAAGTTGTAATTACCTTGAATTCCCTTAGTTGCACCACTAAGATCAATTGGTTCTGTTTGAATTTCTGTTACAGAATCAATCATTTCTTCTCGGCCAGTAACGGTTAATTGTGTTGGTGTAACGGATATGGACTTAACCTCATACCCATCAGCTACCGCTCCCGCAGTTGGTACCGTAATAGGAACTGCTTTATCTTTACGCAATAAGTTAAGTTCATATTGCGCCTGACCTTGATTTGGATTGATATGTACATCTAATACATTACCAGATACATCCCAAGCTTCTAAATTACTAACAGCACTAAAGTTCTTGGTTTGACCAGCGATATTAACCTTCATAACAACCTTATTAACGGCGTTAACAAGCTGTTTACGGCCAGATACAGTTACCTCTTTCGGTACAATAGTTACCGATTTAAGAGCAACATCATCTGAGAACTTACCAATTGGAACAATTTCAACCGGTATCTTTCGTTCTGCATATTCGTCTACATTAATTGTTATAGTATCAGGCTTAACCTCCACAAGGCTCATCCCCGCTGGAGGTGTAAATCCGATTGTCACATTGTTTTGACCTGGTTTCACACCCGATGCATCAATGTAAGCGCGAAGATTATCTGCTTTTATAGACATAATCGTATCGCGAGGGCCCGAAAGGACAATGCGTGCTACATCCGGTGCATCTTCTATAATATAATGAGAATCAAGATTTTGAACTTGAACAGGTACTGTATAGGTTACCTCCATCACAGGGTTCTGATCTCGCATGATAAAGAACCACATGACGATGGCCGCTAGCAATGATAATAACTTAGCTGGCCAATTGCGTTTCAAATGTATCATCATTTTTTTGCCCCCCATTTCCACATACCAGTAATGGTTTGACGAGGGCGCTCCATAAATGTACGCAACGCTTCTTTAATTTGATCTTCCGGTAAATGACGATAAATATGACCGCCATAGGTATAGGAAATTGTCCCCGTTTCCTCACTGACAACAACAACGACCGCATCTGTTTGTTCAGACAAACCAATTGCTGCACGGTGACGCGTACCAAGTTCAGTACTTAACGTACGATCCTCAGTTAACGGCAACAAACAACCGGCTGCACGAATACGACCATCACGAATGATCAGTGCCCCATCATGAAGTGGTGTACTAGGAACGAAAATGTTTTTAATTAATTCACGGCTCAATATAGCATCAATTAAAATACCTGTATCAACGAAATCATTGAGACCTACTTCACGTTCAAAAACGATAAGTGCCCCTGTGTGCTCACGAGACATAACGCGAGCCGCCGCCATCACTTCATTGATGGCCATATCCATTTCCTCTTCATTAACATTCTGTGCCTTGCTAAAAATTCGGCCACGGCCCAATTGTTCTAAAGCACGGCGCAATTCCGGTTGGAATACTACAGGCAATGCGAAGAGAAGAACAGTCATACTTTGTTGCAAAATCCAATTGATAACATATAGATTTAGCAAATGACTCAATAAGTTTAGAATTGCCAACATAACGAGACCTTTCAAAAGAGAAACGGCCCGTGTATCTTTAAGCAATTTATATAAGTAATAAATACCTACAGCAACGATTAAGATATCAGCGATATCAAGAAGCCTAAAGGTATGTATAAGTGCGTCAATATGCATAAAAATAGCTCCTTATACAAAATAATAAGGTACAACCAACTACTTGGCTGTACCTTATATTTTAACTCATTTTAGAAGCACTGTAAATTTATAAACAATTATAAGATATTATTTTTCTATAGTTATAGACTTAAATATTTTGTGTTTCAATCCACACATCCATCTGTCCGCCACACACCATACCTTCTTTTACAGCTACATCGTCATCTAAAAGAACTTCGATACGACGATGTGCTTCTTTTTTATTCAAGGAATCAACAGCACTTAGGCGAATTTCATTTTCAGCACGACCACCACCGATAGTACCAAAGATAGATCCATCTGGGAATACTACCATAGATGTGCCAGCCTTACGCGGTGTAGAACCACGGGTAAATAAAATAGTAGCTACAGCTAGTGTTTCATTTTTACGAGCACTTAAATATTCAATAAACTCACGATTCATGGCTCACTCTACCTTTCCGCAATGAGCCGCCTTTTTTACCACGCACCACTGCCAAATATTC
>FLSC01003134.1_pt1 | contig 10100 bp, 8 predicted proteins | sample 1550561 | NCBI WGS metagenome assembly FLSC01 (sample SAMEA4031775, study PRJEB14383) | metagenome | biome: human; feature: oral; material: saliva | place: Philippines | collected 2014 | reverse complement strand
GCAGAGCACTTTGCCACGCGCCTGCCATCCGCTCGCATCATCCCGATTTCCCCTCGCTTCGAGTCTCGTCCGATGCGTTTCGCGTGGGAGCAGACGGGGTTGCCCTCGCTCATCCGCAAGGTTCGCCCCGACGTGCTCCACTCCCCTCACTACACGTGCCCGCAGTTCCCGGGCGTGCCCGTCGTCATCACCCTGCACGACGCGACGTTCTTCTCCCACCCGCAGGCGCACTCACGTACGAAGCAAAAGTTCTTCACGTTCGCGATCCGTCGCGCGATCCGTCGGGCCGCTGCGCTCGTCGTGCCTTCCGAGGCGACGCGCGATGAGACGATCAAGTACGCGGGCGGTGACCCTTCGCAGTTCTACGTTGCCTACCACGGCGTGGACCGATCGATCTTCCACCCCGTGGATGACGCTGAACGTGCGCGTGTCAAGGAGTCCCTCGGCCTGGATGGCCAGGAGTACATCAGTTTCCTCGGCACTCTCGAACCCCGCAAGAACGTCCCGAACCTGGTGCGCGGTTGGACGCAGGCGGTTTCGGACCTGCCCAATCCTCCCGCACTGGTTCTGGCCGGCGGCAAGGGCTGGGATGAGGACATTGACCCGGCCCTGGCGGCAATCCCCTCGCACCTGACGGTTCTGCGTCCCGGCTACCTGCCTCTGGAGGACCTGCCCGGTTTCCTCTCCGGATGCCTCGTCCTGGCCTACCCCTCGATCGCGGAGGGCTTCGGTCTGCCCGTTCTCGAGGCCATGAGCTGTGGCGCTGCGACGCTCACGACGCGCCTGACGTCCCTGCCCGAGGTCGGCGGGGATGCGGTCGACTACTGCGACATCACTCCCGAGTCGATCGCCGACGCCCTCACCACCCTGATGAATGATCCGCAGCGCCGCGCCCAGCTGGGGCAGGCCGCCATCGCTCGCTCCGAGGAGTTCACCTGGGAGCGTGCCGCTGAAGTCCACGCGCAGGCGTTCCGCGCCGCAGCCGGACTCTGATCCCCAACGCACCGCGACACACAAGGACTGCCTTCTATGACCACTCACGACCATCCCAGTGACGAGGCGAAGCCCTTGGAGGGCGAGTTCGCTTCGGAGACGGATCAGCCTGACGAGAACGCGCGCCCCCTGGACATTGATCGCACTCAGGACGAGGACGCGGATCAGCCCAGCGAAGCACCGACACCGCATTCAGCTTCCTTCCGCGACCGCTTCAGTTTGTCCACCCGCGCCTGGCGCGTGATCGGCGTCATCGGCCTCGTGCTGTCCGTGTGCGGCGTTGGCCTCGCGTGGGCCGTGGCGTCCCCGCTCGGGGCCTCCCCCGACGACGACTACCACCTGGGTTCTATCTGGTGTCCTCCCCCGTTAGCGGATTCCGGTTGTACGACCGGCTACACCGAACGCGGAACCTTCGGCCCGGTTGTTCCCGAGTCCATCGCCGCCACCAGGGTCGCGTGCTACGCGTTCCACGGGAATGAGTCTGCCGTCTGCGCGCTCAACAACTCCGACGAGCGCACGATGGTGACCGACCGTTGGGATGACGGCAACTACCCGTGGGGCTACTACCAGTTCCACCACCACTTCATCGCTCACGACGCCGACCGGGCGGGCGTGACGATGCGTCTTATCAACGTCGGTATCGCGATTGTTCTCATCGGGGCGATCGGTGCACTCATGCCGAGCGCGATGCGCCGCGGCTACGTGTTGGCGATTCTGGCCGCATGGACGCCGATGGGTATCTATTTCATTGCCTCCACCAACCCATCTTCGTGGGCCTTCACAGGCGTGTTCGCCTTCGCGGCTGGTCTATGGTCGGCCACGCAGTCGTATGGGTGGCGGCGTTGGTCCCTGCTCGGTGCTGCCGCTCTGGGCGCTGTCCTGTCGTGTACCTCACGCGGCGACTCCGCATTCTTCCTGTTCGTCATCACCGTCGCCCTCGCGTTCGCGGTGCGTTGGCGTCGCGAACACTGGCCCGAGGCCACGCTTGCCATCGTTGCCTCGATCATCGGCATCATCGTCATGCGCTCGACGAACGTCGCGAGCACCCACCTGGCGACGGCGCAGGGCGAGCATCGCTCACTCATTGACCTGCTCGGTGACAACATGTCCTTCCTGCCGCAGTACCTCGCCGGTTTCTACGGCTACCGCTGGGGACCGGGATGGCTGGACGTAAACTACGACGGCTCTATCTCGACCGTTGGCCTCCTGATCGCGGGTGCCGTCTTTATCGCCGGTGCGCGCACCTGGTCGTGGCGCAAGCTGATGACCCTGCTCACGCTGGTTGGCGCGATGGCTGGCGTCCCGACCCTCATCGGTATTCTCCAGGAGTTCAACAACGTGGCCACCTACCAGGCGCGCTACATGATGCCTCTGTGGATCGTGTTCCTGTTCTTCTTGCTGACGATGGATCGGCGCGAGCACATGGTCTCGCGTCCGCAGGCTGTCGTGCTCGGCGTGCTGGCGGCAGGAACCCAGTTCTGGGCGTTGTTCCTCCTGCTGCTGCGCTACACCCATGGTTCCTCGGTCATCCTGTTCAATCTGAGTCGGACGGCCGGGTGGTGGTGGCCGGGTGCCCCCATCGGCCCGAACACGGTCTGGGTGATCGGCACGGTTTCTTTCGCTGCGGCCATTGCTTTCGCGTTCCTCTTAACGCGTGAAGAACCCGACCAGAAGCCCGCTCTCGAGTCCTGATTCTCCTTCGTGCGCCCAGGTGCCTGCCCGGCAGGTTACCTGGGCGCACGCGTATTCGGATGACGAGGCCGTGGCGGGTTCGTCGGCTCGAGGCGGATTCAGGCGCTTCGATCCGCACGTGAACCCGCTATGAAGAGCGTGGGTCCTCTCTTCCGCACGTGAACCCGCTCATCGGAGCATGGGCGGGGTCGCCCACGTGCGGAACAGAGGGTTTGCGTGCGGGATAGAGGGTTTGCGTGCGGAACAGGGCCGCGCGGTAGATGATGATCGACCGAACGCGTTCCCTACAGGTCGACGGAACGACCGGTGGCGGCCGAGGCGAGGATGGCCTCGACGACGCGCAGGTTGTCCAGGGCCTCGTCCATGGTGACGTGCTCGCTGCCCACGCCGAGAATCGCGTCGCGGAAGCGCTCGTGTTCGAGGGCGAGGGGCTCGCGCTTGGTGAGCGCATAGCGCACAATCTGGCCCTCGCTGACCCCGCGGAAGGCCGCGATGGCGTCCCACTGCAGGGGCGCGTGGCCGTTCTCGTAAAAGGTCAGGTCTCCCATCGCGGTGTCGGCGACGAGCGCGCCGCGCTCCCCCGTCACGATGGTCGTACGGTCCTTGTAGGGGGTCAGCCAGTTGACGAGGTGGTTGACGAGAATACCGCCGGCAAGCACGCCCGAAGCGACCATCATGTCCTCGTGAGGCCTACCCGAGCGCACGGAGGTGCGCGCGTAGATGCTCTCGTAGGGGGCACCGGCCACCCACGCAGCCAGGTCCACGTCGTGCGTGGCCAGGTCCTTGACCACGCCGACGTCGCTGATGCGCGCGGGGAAGGGCGACTGGCGGCGCGTCGCGATCTGCTCGATGTCGCCGAGCTGCCCCTGAGCGATCCGCCGACGCATGTCGATGAGCGCCGGGTTGCAGCGCTCGACGTAGCCGACAGCACCCACGAGGCCAGCAGCAGCAAAAGCGTCGCGGATGCGCCGACCCGCCTCCACGCTCGTGGCGAGGGGCTTTTCGACGAGGGTGTGTACCCCGGCCTCGGCCAGCGCCAGGGCTGCGGCTTCGTGGTGGGCGGTGGGGGCAGCGATGATCGCCGCGTCGATACCGGCCTCGATCAGTTCCTCGACGCCGCCCAGGACGGGCAGGTTGCCGGCGACGCCGAAGCGGTCGCCGCCCGGATCCGCGAGCGCGACGAGGTCTACCCCCCGCGTGGCGCGGGCGTTGCGCACGTGGTGTCGGCCCATCGAGCCGATGCCGAGGATTCCTATGCGAATACTCACGTCAGGCACCCGCCTCCGCGAGCGCGTTGACGCCGTGCGCGATGCGTTCCAGCTCGATGGGCGTCAGCGACGGGTAGATCGGCAGGGAGAGGACCTGGTCGGCTGCCTCGCGCGTGGCTGGAAGCTCCAGACCGGGGGCGAAGCGGGCCAGGGAGGGCAGCTCGTGGTTCGGGATCGGGTAGTAGACGCCCGAGCCGACGCCGTACTCCTCGCGCAGGGCGGCGGCGAAACCATCGCGGTCTTCAGGCACGCGGATCGTGTACTGGTGGTAGACGTGCGTGGCACCGGGGGCGACGTGCGGGACGGTGACACCTCGCAGGTGGGCGTCCAGGAAGGCGGCGTTGTCCTGACGTTTGCGCGTCCACGCGCCGACCTTGGTGAGCTGCACCCGACCGATGGCCGCATGGATGTCGGTCATGCGGTTGTTGAGGCCCACAATTTCGTTGGCGTAGCGCGTCTCCATGCCCTGGTTGCGGGCGAGCTTCACGCCGCGGATGACGCTGGGGTCGGTCGAGGTGACCATGCCGCCCTCGCCGCTGGTCATGTTCTTCGTCGGGTAGAAGGAGAAGGCCGCGAAGGTGCCGAAAGAGCCGACCGCGCGCCCGTGCAGGGTGGCACCGTGTGCCTGGGCGGCGTCTTCAAAGAGCATGAGTCCATGCGCGTCGGCAATCGCCTGGAGCGCCTCCATGGGCGCGGGGTGGCCGTAAAGGTGGACGGGCATGATGGCCCGCGTGCGAGGCGTGATTGCGGCTTCGACAGCGGCCGGTGACAGTGTGAACGTGAGCGGGTCAATGTCGGCGAAGACGGGGGTCGCGCCCGTGATGGCGACCGAGTTGGCGGTGGCAGCGAAGGTGAAGGAGGGGACGATGACCTCGTCGCCCGGCCCGATCCCGGCGGCGAGCAGGCCCAAGTGCAGGGCTGAGGTTCCCGAGTTGACCGCGACGGCGTGGGTTCCGGGCACGAGGGTGGCGGCAAACTCCTCCTCGAAGGCGGCGACCTGCGGCCCCTGGGCGATCATGCCCGTACGCATGACGGCGGCGACCGCGTCGATTTCCTCCTCGCCGATAAGCGGGCGTGCGGGTGGAATGAATGGCTGCATCACTGGTGGTCCTCATGGGTCTGGGCCTGTGTGTCGGCGGTGTTCGGGGACGAGGCCTGGGTTTCCTCCGGCGTCAGGGTGCCGTTTCGCTCGATGTAGCGGCGACCCGAGGCCGGGCACACCCACGCGGCTGCCCCGGCATCGCGGTCGGGTGCAGCGTCGGAGTCGACGGCCACGAGGGGTACCCCGGCCTCGCCGACCCATCCGACGCGGCGCGCGGGCACGCCGACGACGAGAGCGTAGGGGACGACGTCGCGGGTGACGACAGCGCCTGCTCCGACGCTTGCCCACGCGCCGATGCGCACGGGGGCCACGCACACGGCGCGCGCGCCGATGGCGGCACCGTGCTCGACGGTGACGCCGACGCGGTCCCAATCCGACGCGCTCTTCAGGGTTCCGTCGGTGTTGATGGCGCGGGGGCAGTGGTCGTTCGTGAAGACGGCTGCGGGGCCGACGAAGACGCCATCGGCCAGGGAGGCGGGTTCATAGACGAGGGCGTAGTTCTGGATCTTGCAGCGCGCACCTACCCGAACGCCTTCGCCAATGTAGGCCCCGCGTCCGATGATCGTTTCTTCGCCGATACGGGCGTTTTCGCGAACCTGGGCCAGGTGCCACACGCGGGCGCTGGGCGCGACCTGCGCACTGGATGCCACGTCGGCGCTGGGCTTGATCACGGTATCTCCCTTGTGTTGTCCTGTAGGCACGATCACGCACATCAGGTACGCCCCGTCAGATAGCAACACTATAGGCGCGTGGCCTGCCCTATGTGCGACACTGGAGAAATGCAGCAACGCTCCGACACGTGGGTCGTCATCCCCGCGTTTAATGAGGCGCCCGTCATCGGGGGCGTCATCGCTGGCGTGCGCGCTCTTTTTCCCCGAGTCCTCGTCGTGGACGATGCCTCCGGTGATGACACCGCTGCTCTCGCTCGCAGCGCCGGTGCCTACACGGCGGTCCACCCGCTAAACCTGGGGCAGGGCGCTGCCCTGCAAACCGGCTTCGATGCGGCCCTCGCCCGCGGGGCCCGCTACGTGGTGACTTTTGATGCCGATGGCCAGCACGATCCCGCCGACGCCGCGGCGATGGTTGATCGCGCGCGCAGGGAGGACCTTGCCTTCGTCCTCGGGTCCCGTTTCCTCGACGGTGGAGGCGCCCAAGTCGGCGCGCTCAAGCGCGCCCTGCTGCGCTTCGGTGCGATGGCCGCTCACGCCCGCACCGGCATGGCGCTCACCGACACGCACAATGGCCTGCGCGTCATCCGTGCCGACGCCCTCGCCCACGTGCGCCTGACCCAGGGACGCATGGCCCACGCCTCGCAGATCGTCTCCCAGCTGGCTGGCTGCGGCCTGCCCGGTGCCGAACATCCCGTGACGATCTCCTACACGGACTATTCGCGCGCGAAGGGCCAGCCGCTACTGAATTCCGTCAACATCATCGTCGACCTTGTGTTGGGAGAACGATGAGCGCCTACCTGCTGATTCGTGTCCTTCTGCTGCTCGCACTCGCCGTCATCGCATGGTGGCTCACGCGCCCGGTTTCCTCCGCGTCCTCTCTCGCGATGCGCCGCATCGGGATCGGCGCGCTCGTCGCTGCTGCGGTTGTCGCAATCCTCGTGCCGTCCCTGGCGAACAGGCTGGCGCACGTGATCGGCGTTGATCGCGGGGTGAACCTGATAGTCTACGGCCTTGTCGTCGCGTTGATCGCTCAGATGGTCACCGCCTACCGGCGCGAAGCGCGCATGGAGGCACGTGTGGCGGCGCTCGCGCGTGCGCTGGCGCTGGCGGGGGTTCGTCCTCCTGACGAGGCAGTGGTTTCCACCGGCGATCACTCCCCTGAGACGAGGGATCCTCAGCAAGTGGAACACGCCGCTTCCCCACCACATTCCCCGACAAAAACGACCGATAACGATATGGTTACAAGTGATGAGTAACGTGAATCTGCGACCGATCCAGCACTCGGCTGTTAACTTTGGGCGCTTTGGCCTCCTGCGATATACGCTCGCCATCCTGATGGTCGGCGTTCTCTTCGCCACGTCAACGGCGTGCTTCCTCTACGCCAAAATCAGTGCCGATTTCGCCGACCGAGTCGTGGACATCGGCGACTATCAGATCGACGGGAACGCTCAGGCGACCCCGGATTCGTTTGACGGCCGCGCCCTCAACATTCTCGTCGTCGGCACGGACTCGCGTAACGGCGACAGCGGCGATGTCGGTGCAGGTGACGAGGAGGAGGTCCCCGGCCTTCGCAACGACTCGACGATGGTTATCCACGTCAGCGCCGACCGCTCTCGTGTTCAGGTCGTGTCGATTCCGCGCGACACGCTGGTCGATATCCCCGCGTGTAAGCACCGCGACGGATCGACCAGCGAACCCATCGAAGAAGAGATGTTCAACAACTCCATGTTCTACGGTGCCGACGGTGGTAACACCGACGCGGACATCGCGCCCGGCATTGCGTGCGTGAAGTCGACCATCGAGAACATGTCGGGCATGATGATCGACTCCTTCATGGTCGTGAACTTCGCTGGCTTCATCAAAATGATTAACGCCTTGGGCGGTATCTGGTTCAACATTCCTGATCGCATCGAAGACGAATCCGCGCAGCTCTACATCGACGCGGGTTGCTGGAAGTTGGACGGTACTCAGTCACTGGCCTACATGCGCTCGCGTAAGGGCCAGGGCGACGGCTCCGACATCTCTCGTATCGGCCGCCAGCAGCAGCTCATCTCCGCGATGCTTCGCGAGCTTCAGGCCAAGGACTACGTCACCGACTCCGGCGCGCTCCTCACCTTCCTGCAGGCCGCGATCCAGGCTGTTAACGTTTCCTCTAACCTCGGTGACGCCAGCGCAGACACCAACTTGCTGCTCAAGGTCCTGTCGAAGACCGACCGCACGAGCATCCAGTTTGTGACGATGCCCGTCGAGGAACCCTACTGGGATCCGAACCGACGCATTGCTGCTGAACCGATGGCCCGCAACGTGTGGACCGCGCTCAAGCAAGACAAGGCGCTGCCCGTGGGCACGACCTACACGGATGGCAACGGCGCGCAGCTGGTGGTCCCCGATCCGAAGGCTGCACAGGCCACGCCCTCGCCGACGCCTGCTGCGGTCGACACTCAGAACGCCGATCAGCCCCAGAGCACCACGGACAACACCGCGCAGTCGGCCTCCGTTGAGAACAACGCAGCCAACGAGGCTGCCGCCCAGAAGAACGCCGCGACCTGCCCGCCGAAGGACAAATGAGCACTCCTCCCTCGTTCACGCCCAACCCGAAACGACGCCGCCCCGACTTCGATGACGTGCACGTCATCGGCCAGGAAGCTCCCTCCGGCGCGCCCATTCCCCCACCTGAGGGGATCGCGCCGCAGATGTGGAGGATTTCCGAAGACGGTGCCGACTCCTCGCGCCCGCTGATGCCGCCGACCCTGGATCAGCCCCAGCGCGATCCGTCCTCGCTGTTTCCGAGACGTTCCGCTCCTACCCCGCCCCCGTCGTTCGCGCCGGGATCTGCCGCGCGCAAGTCGTTGCGCACGCGCCAGGCGGACTCGTCACAGATCCCGTCGTCCTCCCCCAAGGGGGCGTATCCTGTTCCGACACCTGCGTCCTCCCCCAAGGGGGCGTATCCTGTCCCGGCACCTGCGTCCTCCACCCGTCGGAGTGCGCCGGTTCCGAATCCGCCCGCCACGCCCGACGAGACGACGGTTGCTCCGACCCCGCCGTCCTTCGCACCCGGCTCTGGCGACACTGCAACGACCCGCACCCCCGCTGCTCCCAGCTTCGCCCCCAACGAAACGACGGTTGCCCCGACCCCACCGTCCTTCGCACCCGGCTCTGGCGACGCTGCAACGACCCGCACCCCCGCTGCTCCCAGCTTCGCGCCCGGCTCCAGCGACGCTGCAACGACCCGCACCCCCGCTGCTCCCAGCTTCGCGCCCTCGGGTAACGGGCCGCGCCAGGTGAGCGCCACGCGCTCCCAGGCAATCCCCGACCCGGTCCCCACACCCGGCGCTACGCCGTCGCGCACCGCTCCGGCGACGGCTCCGAGGCCTCGGCGCAAGCGCCGCCGACGCCTGGTCCTCAAGACGCTGTCTGTCCTCCTGGTCATTGTTCTCGCGTGGGGCGGATTCCTCGTGTGGGACGCGAACACGAACATCGGGCGCGTGAGCGCACTGTCGGGTGCCTCGGATACGGCCGGCACGACGTACCTCTTGGCCGGTTCGGACTCGCGTGCGGACGGCGCTGTGCAGGATGGCTTTGAAGGATCCGAGCGCGCTGACTCGATCATGCTGGTCAACATCGCGGCGAACGGCCAGGCTGTCGCTCTGTCGATTCCCCGCGATACCTACGCTGAGATTCCCGGCGTCGGCTGGGACAAGATCAACGCTTCCTACGCCTACGGCGGCCCCCAGCTCCTGGTCGAGACAGTCGAGAAGCTAACGGGTCTGACCGTCGATCACTTCGTGCAGATCGGCATGGGTGCGGTGCCCGACATGGTGGACGCGGTCGGCGGCGTGGAGCTGTGCTACGACCACGACTCGAACGACGAGTATTCGGGCCTGAACTGGACTGCGGGCTGCCACACGGTAGACGGCCCCACCGCCCTGCAGTTCTCGCGTATGCGCTACCAGGATCCGGAGGGCGATATCGGTCGTACAAAGCGTCAGCGTCAGGTGATCTCCAAGGTCGTGTCCGAGGCCGCGTCCCCCGCGACCCTCATCAACCCCGCGCGGACCCTGCGCGTGGAGCGCGCGGGTTCCAAGTCGTTCACTGTCGATAAGGATTCCTCGATTATGACGGTCGCTTCTCTCGTGATGGCGCTGCGCAGCGCCTCCTCCGACGAGCTGATGGGTGTCCCGCCCATCGAGTCGCTGGACTATACGACCAGCGCGGGTGCCTCGGCGGTCCTGCTACGTGATGAGACGGCCCCTGACTTCTTTGCCAAGCTGCGCGCCGGTAAGCTCACGACCTCGGATTTTAACCAGATCGGCTGACGTCCTCAGACGCACCCGAGCGCAGAACAAGCCGCGGCCTCGTTCCCTCATTCAAGGG
>FLSC01000074.1_pt3 | contig 10169 bp, 10 predicted proteins | sample 1550561 | NCBI WGS metagenome assembly FLSC01 (sample SAMEA4031775, study PRJEB14383) | metagenome | biome: human; feature: oral; material: saliva | place: Philippines | collected 2014 | reverse complement strand
GTCCACTATTACAGCTACTGCTACGGTAACAGCTGTAGAAGGGCGAAAAATTACCTTTGCTATCGAAGCATCCGACGGTGTTGGTATCATTGGTAAAGGCACACATGAACGTTTTGTTATTAACAATGAAAAATTTATGGCAAAAGTAGGTACAAGAAAAGCATCAAACTAGACTTAGAACTACTTATTACACTTAGTACTAATTATTAAACTTAACTTAGTACTAATTATTAAACTTAAAACTTAAAACGACTTACTAAAAACTAAGGTCTTAAACCTAAAAACCTCCACGCTCATACGATCGTGGAGGTTTTTGTATGCTCTATGCTCTTATATCACCTAGATAATTAGCAAATCGTAACTACCCAACCTTCAGGAGCTTCGATTTCGCCATGTTGGATACCGAGCAATGTGTCATATAATTTTTTAGTCATAGGACCCATATCTTCCATACCAGCTGGTACATTAATTGTGCCTTCTGGCGTATCGATTTGACCTACTGGGGAAATAACTGCAGCTGTACCGCATAGACCCATTTCAGCAAAGTCTTTCAATTCATCTTTGTGAACTGGACGATGTTCAACCTTCATATCAAGATAATGTTCTGCCACATACATCAAGGAGCGACGTGTAATAGATGGCAAGATGCTATCGGATTTAGGTGTTACCAAAGTACCATCTTTTGTAATAAAGATAAAGTTCGCACCACCAGTTTCTTCTACATGTGTACGAGTAGCCGCATCAAGATACATATTTTCAGCATAACCATGTTCATGTGCATCAGTGATAGCATATAAACTCATAGCATAGTTAAGACCAGCTTTGATATGACCAGTGCCATGAGGTGCTGCACGGTCAAAATCAGTAATACGGATTTTGATTGGTTTTGCACCGCCTTTAAAGTAAGGGCCTACTGGTGTTGTAAATACACGGAATTGATATTCGTCAGCCGGTTTTACACCGATAACAGAGTTTGTGCCCATCATATAAGGGCGAATATAAAGGCTAGCACCATGACCATATGGAGGTACAAAGTCTTTATTCGCTTTCACAACTTCTTTAACCGCTTCAAGGAAGCGTCCTTCAGGTAATGTAGGCATTACAAGGCGTTCCGCAGATTGATTTAAACGCTCTGCATTAAGATCTGGACGGAAACATACAATGTGACCATCTTTAGTGTAGTATGCTTTTAAACCTTCGAATACAGTTTGTGCATATTGGAATACACCTGCACATTCATTAAGGGTAACGTTAGCATCAGTAATTAATCCGCCTTCGTCCCATTTACCATCTTTATATGTAGTTAAATAACGGTAGTCGGTTTCTACATAACCAAAACCGAGATTATCCCAATCGATATTCTTGCTCATAACAATAACCTCCATGCTTATTAATATACTTATAATCTTAACACTATGAGCAAGTTATTTCAACACATCCTATAGAGTTTATGATTATTAATCACATAGGAAGTCTGTATCTTTATCGATAATAAACTTAGTTCGATATAAATCATAAGGTACATTTGAACAAGTATGATATGTAACTGATTCGACGCGACCACTACGGACCTCATTATTTGAGCCAAAAGGTACTTTTACAAGATCTCCTTCTCGAATATCATTTCTATCCGTCCGATAGTAAAATTCTTTATCAAACTTAAAAATATAAACAGAACAATAGGTATAGATTTTTTTGTCTGACTCTTTAGTGGATGGTAAAAATTCTTGCAATAATCTATCATCTATATAAACACTCATAAAACCAATCAAACTTTTATACCACGATGGAATATATCGATCAGTTAAATTTCCTATATAATGAGTATCCTCTTTATGAGTCCATTTAATCCTAACTGTTACAATGCCCCCACGTGCAGGACATTTATCAAACTGATTACTTTCACCAAGAGTAAAGATATTCAAATCATATAATGTATCCCCTATGTGAAAGTTAATATCTTTTTGCAACTGATGAATCATTTTTCCATCTACATACTCACTTTGACTATTACTGGAGTGTTTAAATTGGTGACTCTTACAGTCAATAGAGATAGAAGATGTATTCCAATCAAAGCTTAAACTGTTAACATCCCCATATTCTTCATATATATTTTTACGCACTTCAATATGAATTTGTTGAATCTTGTCTATTTCACGATGGCCATCAAATAAGAGCAATCTAGGAGCACCTATTATTTGACGTATCAATATAGACAAAGCCGTCATTTCATTATCAAAAGAAAACTCATAGATAAACTTTTGATTATCATTGTTCATTAGCTTGACACTAACATTACAATCAGCTTTATCCTCTTGAAAAAATACACAATCAGAAAATCTAGAGCCTATAAGGTTTAAAATATAATTTCTATCAGATTCACTAATTGAGTACTCCTCAGTAGCAACAGAGTCTATCTTCCCCTCATCGGCTTCTTTTATATTCTCCCATTTGATACTATATACAACCTTAACGGTATCCTTAATAGAGATATGCTGTATTTCGTTAATATAGTAATCTACACGATGGAGTTTCACTTCACTTGGAACACCATCGGGCAAACTACCAGACCACCTATCAGTACTAATAATCTCACAAGTTGCTACGGAACCTATAAATTTATCTGTCATATTTCTATGCATATACATAGGATATCCTCCTTTTATTACTTTTTTTTAATATAACAAATAGGATGTGACAAAAATGCCTCTATATAATTATTCCGTCAACAATATTCTTTACATACCTATTTATATTATAATTAGCTTAAGATATATATGTCCCATCTCTTAAGGAGGTATCTCTCATGAAAGAATCTACTAACCGTACCCTAATTTCCAATCCGAAAAGTATCATTTGTATTGGTTTAAATTATGCAGATCATATTGCAGAAACTAGTCTTGCTACTCATGATTTTCCAGAAATCTTTATGAAAACCTCTAATGCCCTAGCAAGTAATCACGGTACGATTACGATTGAAGACGAATCCTTCCATTATGATTACGAAGGTGAACTGGTAATCATCATCGGAAAATCTGGTAAAAATATTCCTCGAGAAAAAGCTATGAATCATATCTTAGGATATACAGTTGGCAACGACGTATCTGCACGTACATTACAATTTAGAGGCTCCCAATGGATTCTCGGTAAATCGTTAGATAATTTTGCCCCTATTGGCCCTACTATTATTCCTCCACATGCATTTGATTTTGAAAGCGCCACTATTACGACCACAGTAAATGGCGAAGTACGTCAACAAGCCAAATTACAACAAATGATATTTAAACCAGATGCGATTATAGAATTTGTATCTCAATATATTACACTACAAGAAGGTGACATTATCTTTACTGGTACCCCTAGCGGTGTTGTACTCGGTAAAAATGAAAGTAAATACTCTTGGCTTAAGCCTGGCGATACTGTTGCTATTACAATTAGCGGTATCGGTACATTGGAAAACAAATTCATTTAATATGGATAATTAATAAAGAGATTACCTTTATGTATATCTAACTACACATAATAGTAATCTCTTTTATTATTTTTACTTTGTTATTATTTCTTTTGTTATTATCAATATTTTATATTAACTATTGCTTTATGTATGCTTTGACTCTAAGTCTAGCATATATTTCTTTCGTTCGATGCCTCCCGCATAGCCAGTTAATTTACCATTGCTACCGATAACACGATGACAAGGAATAATGATCGAAATAGGATTATGACCTACAGCACCTCCTACTGCTTGGGCAGACATCGTATCTTTTCCTTGCTGCTTTGCAATCTCTTTACCAATATCACCATAGGTGGTAGTTACTCCATAAGGGATTGTTTGTAACACAGCCCATACAGATTTACGGAATTCCGTGCCTTCTAATTTAATAGGCGGAATAATAAAAGGCTTCTTACCAGAAAAGTATTGATCTAGCCACATTTTAGTCACTTCAAAAGGGCCTGTTAGTTGTTCGATATATTCCGCATCATCATAACTTGGTGCATATGCTTCATCTACAAAGAATAAGTCTGTTAAGTAGGTTAATGTACCAAGCATAATCATAGTTCCTAATGGACTTTCATAGGTGTATTTATAATTCATAGTACATTAACTCCTTCTAAAACTAACCAATCATACATAACTTTTTGTAAGTCATATTAAATGATACAGTATTTTTATGAATTTCAAAAGGTATAGGTTCCTATTCCCTATTAATGGGTACATATAAAGTATCTATATTATGATAATAATTTGTTGTAGATATCATAATCTATATCCTTAAATACATTAAATACCACTTGGATTTTACTATTAGTTTCTTTTAAATATGTTCGTACTGTATCTATCGCAATCTGTGCTGCTTCTTCATTAGGGAATCTGAACTCACCAGTAGAAATACAGCAGAATGCAATGGAGTGTAAGTTATAAGCATTGGCTAGTTGTAAACAGGATCGATAACACGAAGCTAGTTCATTTCTTTCCTTATCTGTTACCTCATCATAAATAATAGGACCCACCGTATGAATTACATGCTTTGCTGGTAAATTATACCCATAGGTCATACGAGCCACTCCCGTTTTTTCAGGCATTTCCATATACTCAGTCATTCTAGCACATTCCATGCGAAGCTCTATACCAGCAAAGGTATGGATTTCATTATCGATACACTTATGATTTGGAGCAAAACATCCGAGCAATTTATTATTGGCTGCATTTACAATAGCGTCTACAGATAATCGAGTAATATCTCCTTGCCACAAATAAATTTGAGGCTCTCGCTCTTCCATATCACTAATCGTTACGAGCCCCTTTTCATGGGCCAATATATTTAAATATTCGGACTCTATCTTCATCCATTCAAGAGACATTCCACCAGCAGGGCGAATATTACATAAAGATCTAAAGAGAGTAAACTGCTCATCTTCATTCATAGGGATATCTATATGTTCGTTATGCCTCTCTTTGTATTCTGCTACTAAACCTTCAACCAAATAGCGTAACCGTTCTTGCTGTGTCATATGTAACTCCTTTTTGTATAGACTATACGTTCACCTATTATATAACAAAAAACTGCTAGCACATATGTATATGCTAGCAGTAACTTTACTGTAATTATATTATACTATATTATATTCAGTTTTAAGGTCTTACAAACGCTTGTCCCCCATGGTTGACAAGGACATCCCCATCTAATACCTTTGTGGTAACGTTTTGTAGGCTACCTTGGATTTGGCTCATCATGAAGCGATAGCCTGGACTATTTACATGTTTAGTGAGAGCTGCTTGGTCGCTATAGATTTGAATGACATACCAACGATTTTTCAGGTTTCTTTCGCGAAGCACATAGCCCGCCTTATAACCCACATCATCGCGTACGGCCCGTTCTATATCGAGTTGGTATTGACGTTGTACTGTATCGATATCATTGCTATTAACAGTAAACTCTGTCAAAGTCACTACTGCTTTACCATCATTGACAATAGATAAAGCATCTTTTTTCTCAAACAATAGTACAGACTGTACGTCGTACATTTTACGATTTGTTAATTTAGAACCTACTTCATTAACAAAGGCTTGATAATGATCAGATTTGCGATGTGTTTCAATGGCAGCTAAATCTTTATAAATCTCTACTACATAAGACTCAGATGGATTACCTTTTACATGCGCTACATTCATAGATAATGTATTAGGTTCTTTCTCCATAGATGCTGTTAGATTGGCAACACCTGCACTGTTATATGTGCCCTGTAACTCTGTAGGAACTTGATAGCGATACATGCCTACACTAGGTGCGGTGTCTAAACCTTCATCACGTTCCATAACAAGTGCCGCAAAGGATGTACTAACACCTAATACAGCAATCGCAGAGGTTACAAGAATACGTTTTAATAATTTTTTAGTCATAAATACTCCTTTACATATATCTTGATAGCTTTTCAGCAAATAAACCAATACGCTTATAAGTTAACAGATTACATACTTTTGCTGTAAAGTGTCCAAATCTACGATAAAAGAAATTAAATGTTAAATATGCTGGTATTGTGCCCATAGTTTTAGGCATGCGACGAAATATATTTTTTATGGAATATAGTTCTTTATAGATCCAAAGATACCCTTTCTCTAATTCTTCTTTAGACATACCTAACGGTGATACAACTACATGAGACGTATTATATTTTGATAAATCATAATCAAAAATTCTATTTTGAGCTTCCATTCTCTTGTAGAATTCAGTACCTGGGTATGGTGTGACAATATGTGATGTAATCGTATCAATTTTCTGGCTAATAATCCAATCTAACGTATTTTTAAAAGTCTCTGGTGTATCTCCATCTAATCCAAATACAAAGCTAGCATTAACCATAATACCACGCTTATGTAATTCGTTAATAAGTCGTTCAAACTCTTCACGATTATTTTGCATTTTATGAACACTAGATAAAGATTGAGAACTAATACTTTCAAAACCAATAAATAAACTCTGGCAACCAGTTTCTTTCATTAAATCCATCAATTCAGGGTGTTGCCCTATTTTCATAGTAACTGCTGCATTCCAGTTTAACTTCAAAGGTTTAATACGTTCTAAAAACTGTTTAGTCCAAGAAATATTACCAATAAAATTATCATCAATAAACATAATATGTTTTGTACCTAATCTTTTGATGTCTCCCAACACATCCTCTATATTGCGATTAATATATTGGTGTGTCCCAGAACTATTATAGCAAAAATCACACTTATGAGGACAACTTCGACTAGTAGAAACAACGTTATACCATAAATAATCGGTCTTATCTATCAAGTCATATGCAGGTGATACAATATCATCTCCAGATTCTAAAGGTGCAGAAACATATTGAGATTGCAACCGACCATGTTTAGTATCTTCTATAATTTGTGGCCATGTATTTTCTGCAAAACCTATACAAAGGCTATCAAATGCCTCCTGAGGTACGGTATCAAATGCTGTCGTAATATGTATACCACCAGCAATCACCTTAGCCCCTTTCTTTCTATATATAGCTGCAATTTCAATTGCTCTAGGCAATACATCAACAGTCACCGCAATACCTACTAAATCAGGTACATCATTAAAATCTATTTCTCTAATATTTTCATTTTCAATTATGACATCACACTCATGCCGAATAATATTAGCCACAGTTAATAATCCTAAATGTGGAGACATACGTATTTTTAAATCTGTATCCATAGGACGCTTCAACATACGTGGTTGAATCAATTTAACTTTCATGTAAAACCTCTTATATAACAAATACTCTTACATTATTATAAAAGATTTCCATTCTATCTGCATATAAAAACATCCTATCGATGAAAACTATATTCAGTAATATTAGTTTCCATAAATAGGATGTTCTTCTTATATTGTTATATATTCAATTGTTGTACCATGCTCTTCTATGAGTTTAACTAAGTCTTTGCCCTGTAGCCATACGGTAGCATCATTTTGATTAGGATGGATACCAATTAGATTATCTTTATAATCCGCATCAATATAGTAATGTACCTTTCGCTCTTCATCGTGAAGCAAGCAGAATGGAGATACGTGGCCTGGTTTAATCTTCAAAATGTCCCATAGCTCTTCTTCGGAGCCAAAGGAAATCTTTTTCAGCTTATGGTCCTTACGGAACTGTTTTAGATCTACACGCTTAGAGCCTCGAACGGTAATCAAATAATAGTGTTCCCGTTTATGATCTCGAATGAATAAATTTTTCGCGTCCCACTCAGGATATGGCAACTCTACATTGGGCTTATCGTCCATACTAAATAGCGGTGCGTGATCCGTAACTTCAAAATCGATATGATGGTCACGTAAACAATCATATACGCCTTGTTTATCTAACATGTAACACCTCTCATATAATTTGGTGAAAGTAAACATCATAGTGAAAGCAACTATATATGTGTTAATTATACACCAATCTTATTCTGAGACTGTATAGGTTCCATCAAATACAAATAATTCAGGATGTTCATGTACGAATACATCTTCAAAGATGCCATCATATTCATAGACTACATCATCTTTGCCATCTAGGAAATCGAATAATTCAGCTTCATTCTCCCAGTCTTGTAAAATAGTCCATCGTTCAGCTCGATCAAATGGAATTGTTCCACCAAAATAATCGATTACAGATTGTAAATTATCTGCAAGTTCATCCATCTTGAAATGGCGTAAACCAGCTAGAGCATCCTCCCATACAATGCCTGTAGAGTTATAGAAGAACTGATGATGTCCACCATTATTAACCTCTGCAAAGTACCACGATATAGCATTAAGATATCGTTGCTCTAAGGTAAAACCTTTAGCAGATTCTAAATAATCATCATAAGAACCATAAATATTGATAGTCCAATAAGCAGGCTCATTGATGGTCCACATATCATCTGTAGCTAAAATTTCTTCTACAGTGATCGTTCGTTGACGAGGTACACCTTCTCTTTTCTTCTTTTTCTCTGCTATATACTTGCTATAGGCAGAGCATAAATCAGGATAATCAACTTCACACTTTTCATAGTCCATCTGTAAACGGCACATATCCATGACTTCAAAGCAGTATTCCTTTATATCATTTCGACCTTCTTTAGTCGCTAATCGTACACCATTATCTATTAAAGCTAACATCTCTTGCATATTCTCTGATGTATAAGCCTCACGATTAGATAAAACCATAGCTCCATAGGAGTAAGCACAGCGATAATGCCAAACTGCATCTCTATGTTCTGTATCGATGGTCTTAAATACTTTAATAGCTTCTTCTGGTTTATCGTTATTGTTATAGGCTCTACCAAGCTCGCCTAATAAAGGTACAGATAAGTTATCGATGCCAACCCCCGTCAATACATCGATAATGATTTCCTCTTGACCGATATCATTAAGATCTTTAATAGTTTGTAACTGTTCAGCATCAGACAAAGATAAAAACTGCTCAATACTCATAGACATACAATACACTTCCCCTCATATCATTAATATGTATATGAACTCATCTTATCATAATAATAACAAACAACACAAAATAATAATCACAAAACAATAACTGACTGATTTTAAAACAATAGTTTATAACAAAAACAGCTATTTAACTAGCTACCGAGCCATACAACAAATACAGGAGTACCTTCATCATCATCGTCGATATCATCGCTATCGTCACCATCGAATTCGTGGTCATCATAGGCTAAATTTTCAAAGAATACATGATCCCCGAGCTCTTTATTGGCCATTAAGTTATGTAGCTTGAAAAGAATCTCTTCAGTAGTAAAGTACTGGCCATTATCTGCTTTTAGGCGAGCATAGATTTCTACTTGCCACATACCGTCTTCTTTATCGTATTCTTCTAATTCATCGTCTTCGTATAAGTATTCATTAGGGTGAAGCTGACTTTTACTTTCAATCCAAGCTTCGTAGCTCACTAAAATTTCAGGCTCTACTAATGGTGGTAAATTATCACGATTAACGTTATGCTCTTCTAAGCATTCATAAAACGCCTTAAGAAACTCTTCTCTAGTATAAGTAGTTTTATTAAAAACCCAAGGAATTCCCTTAAACTCATGATAGTAACCTTCATATATTTTATTACCATCTTTATCAGTACCGAGATATTCAATCTGCTCAGTATTCTCATCCTTGTTAAACAGTTTTTTTATGGCATCAAAAATCATAGGATAATCCTCCTTGTCATCCTTTGAACTAATAGAGGTTAATGAGTACTCTACTACTTCACAACACCAAACTAATCTATGTATCTAAAGTAGCTCTTTTGCCATTTTTATGGCAATATATCAGCCATCAATAGCAAAGTAATTTAAATCTTCAAACTCATCGTCCCAAAATTCAAAGCAAAATATATGCGTATGATCAAAGGTTTGTTCACAATAGGTTACAGTACCTAGCTCTGGATCAATTTGAGGGATACCGATCCGTTCTTTCACATCATCTATAGTAATAGATTCATCATACATTTCTTGTATGTCTTCAAGCATAAAAGCAGCAATCTTATCAATATTTTTATGGTAATTTTTGGCAAGAACTTTTACAGTATCTAAATAATCACCTGATGGTTTCTCATCCCAACAGAATTCTAAGCCTTCATAAAGAAGTCTATAATCACAATATCTCTCATTATATACGAGTTCATTTTCA
>FLSC01482243.1_pt1 | contig 10171 bp, 10 predicted proteins | sample 1550561 | NCBI WGS metagenome assembly FLSC01 (sample SAMEA4031775, study PRJEB14383) | metagenome | biome: human; feature: oral; material: saliva | place: Philippines | collected 2014 | reverse complement strand
GCTAATACATTCACGCCTTTAAGCATTTTTACGCGTGCATCGTTACCAAATTTTACGTCTTTTGCTGCCATTTTCTTTTTTCCTTAATTTAAATTATTCCACAATCGCCAAAATATCGTTTTCAGAAATGATTAACACTTCTTCACCATCGATTTTTTCACTTTTCACGCCATAACCATCATTGAAAATGACTGTATCGCCAACTTTTACATCTAAAGGTTGAACGGTACCATTTTCTAAAATACGACCTTTACCCACTGCCAATACTTTCGCACGGGTTGATTTAGTCGCCGCTGAACCGGTTAATACGATACCGCCAGCTGAAAGAGTTTCTACTTCTTCACGTTTAATGATTACACGATCGTGTAAAGGACGAATATTCATGATTAATTTCCTTCTTATTAAAATAAAGTGTTTTAAATGTGGGGATAACTTTTTCGGTTTCAAGGGGATAAATAAAAAAATTTCACCCTAAAAAAATTTATGCGAGAAATGAAAATATCTCTTATACGTCTTATTTGAAATGTGATCCACGTCAAATTTATTTTCTATTTAAATTCCTATAATTAACTCAAATTAATTAACAACCAGGAAAGGTGATTAAAATGACTCAATACAGAAAAGAAGTGGATTTATTAGGTGAACGCGATGTACCAGCAGATGCATACTGGGGTATCCATACCTTAAGAGCGGTTGAAAACTTCAATATTTCTAATGTAACCATTTCTGATGTACCGGAATTTGTTCGCGGCATGGTAATGGTTAAAAAAGCGACTGCCCTAGCGAATGGTGAATTAGGTGCTATTCCAAGTGATATTGCAAAAGCGATTGTGGCGGCTTGTGATGAAATTCTTACCACGGGGAAATGCTTAGATCAATTCCCATCTGACGTGTATCAAGGTGGTGCCGGTACTTCTGTGAATATGAATACCAACGAAGTAGTTGCTAACCTCGCGCTTGAAAAAATTGGTCATAAAAAAGGTGAATATGATGTTATTAACCCAATGGACCACGTGAACGCTAGCCAATCTACCAACGATGCGTATCCTACCGGTTTCCGTATTGCGGTATATAACAGCATTTTAAAACTTATCGACAAAATCCAATACTTACATGATGGTTTCGATAATAAAGCAAAAGAATTTGCTAAAATTTTAAAAATGGGTCGTACCCAATTACAAGATGCTGTACCTATGACGGTTGGTCAAGAGTTTAAAGCCTTTGCCGTATTACTTGAAGAAGAAGTACGTAATTTAAAACGTACCGCTGGATTACTCCTTGAAGTCAACCTTGGTGCAACCGCAATCGGTACTGGTTTAAACACACCACAAGGTTATACAGAATTAGTAGTAAAACACCTTGCCGAGGTAACTGGATTACCTTGCGTACCAGCTGAAAACTTAATCGAAGCAACATCTGACTGTGGTGCTTATGTCATGGTTCATGGTGCATTAAAACGTACCGCTGTAAAACTCTCTAAAGTATGTAACGACTTACGTTTACTCTCTTCTGGTCCACGTGCAGGTATTAAAGAAATTAACTTACCTGAATTACAAGCGGGTTCTTCTATCATGCCTGCAAAAGTAAACCCAGTTATTCCAGAAGTGGTAAACCAAGTATGCTTTAAAGTAATTGGTAACGATACTACCGTTACTTTCGCATCTGAAGCGGGTCAATTACAATTAAACGTAATGGAACCAGTGATTGGTCAAGCAATGTTTGAATCTATCGACATCTTAACCAATGCTTGCGTGAACTTACGCGATAAATGTGTAGACGGTATTACTGTAAACAAAGAAATTTGTGAAAACTACGTATTCAACTCAATCGGTATCGTGACTTACTTGAATCCATTTATCGGTCACCATAATGGCGACTTAGTGGGTAAAATCTGTGCTCAAACCGGTAAAGGCGTACGTGAAGTTGTATTAGAAAAAGGTTTATTAACAGCAGAACAATTGGATGATATCCTTTCTGTGGAAAACTTAATGAACCCAACTTATAAAGCGAAATTAAATAAATAATCTCGCTGAGGTATAAAAAGAGCGGTCAATTTTGACCGCTCTTTTTTCTTAACATCTCGTTAAAATATGATTAATGGCACTTAACTACCATTCATGTCTCGCACTAAATGCGCCACTAAAACCTTCTCTCTGATTGATATAAACACCACCCATTTCATTAGCATTTTCACCAAAGAATGCGCCTTGCAGTTTTGTATCATTTTTTGTACCACTGAATTGGTTTCCAGAGATAGTTCCTTCTAATTCAGCTAGTACATTATTATTCTTCGCTGCACTGGTATGAACTAGGTGGCCAGCAACTGTTTTATCTTCAAAATTTGCCGTCATATCAACACCCACAATACCAAATCTTGGAGGAGCGCCCTCAACAGGATCAAGAGCACCTTCAAGTAGTGTATCATTATTCACATGGTAGCTACTCAGGCCAAGATAACGAGCTTCACCACTTTTTGGAATATTATCTATCGGAGTAAGTTCACCTTGGATATAAACGTAGGTTTTTCCATCTTTTTGGTTTTGATAAATCCCGTTTTGCATACTATCTTGGAAAACTACACCATTAACAAAAGCCCCTGTGCTTAAACGAATTTCTCCATCCTTGTTCAAGTAAGTATACCCTGGATTTACACCCTCTGGTGCAATATCAATACGTTTACCATTAATGTTTAACACGTAGATATTATCCGTTGATAATTGATGTACTTTTGGATTCTCAATTCTGTCAGTGTTATAGTGGCTGCGAAACTCATAAGCAATCCCATTAAATTTACCAGTTGTTGGAATAGCGTAATCTTTCGCTGATGATGGGTGCCCTTTACTTGCCGGTCCTCTTTCAATTATTGTCAAGTGAGGTTGGGTTGATTGGTTTTGGTTATTTGATTCGTTTGTTTGATTTGCTGAATCATTTTTTGATGCAGATTGATTTGCTGAATCATTTTTTGATGCAGATTGGTTTGACGAATTATTTTCTGATGAAGATTTATTCGGTTGGAAAGTTGCAACATCATTAGAAGACGGGTCATAACTTTCTTCTTGGCTTGATGAACAAGCAGATAATCCCATAGCAAGAGCTATAGCTAATGCGGAAAGTGTTACTTTTCTCATAAAGGAATTCCTCGACTAAGCGGTTAAAAATAAAAGATAATCACTATTTATCATCCAGGATGATACAAGGTAGCATAACAAAAAACAAAACAATAGTATAGTAAATTCATCAGGAATTTTAATATAAATAACGGTCAAAACTCTTTGTATTTTTGACCGCTCTTTTTTTAGATTAAAGAAAATTTAATCTTTTACTTATTATCTGTATATTCCAGCAAAATCATCAAGCCTAGGCTCACTTTGCCAATGATATTCGGTGTGGTTAGCAATGTCTTGAGCCAAGTCACTGCCATAATAATCAGCAATAAACCCAAGTGCCATATCCATACCAGCAGAAACGCCTGATGAAGTGTAAAACTTGCCATCTTTCACCCATCTTGCAACGGGCTGCCATTTTACAGCTGGGCGACATTGTTTTACCCATTCAAAAGATTTTTTATTAGAAGTCGCTTTTAAACTATCTAATCGCCCCGTACAAGCCAATAATGCTGAACCTGTACAAACACTGAGACAAATCTCTGACTCATCAATCCATTTACCAAGCTGATTAATAAATTGTTCATCGTTCACTAACTGACGAGTTCCCTGTCCACCAACAACCAATAACACACTATGAGGTAATAAATGTTCTAGCTTTTCTGTTTCAATATAAAATCCTTGCTTACTACGAATTAATCCACCAACTTGGGATACATAGTGAAGCTTAACATTAGGGACTCTTGCTAAAAACTCAACAGAACCCATTAAATCTAACGTTTCATAGTCATCAAAGACAAGGCAATAAACATTCATTTTCTATTCCAAATACATAATGCAAATGCTTTATAAATTACGACAGCAATAAAAATTTAACCTCAAAACTGACCGCTCTTTTCATTTAAAATGGAAATAGTATTGGCACAATAAAAACAGTCACCAGCATAACAATTAAGGTAAAAGGTACGCCAATTTTTATAAAATCAGCAAATTTATAGCCACCTGGCCCCACTACCATGGTATTTACTGGAGAAGAGACTGGGGTCATAAATGCAGCTGAAGCAGCAATCGCGACAACCATCGCAAATGGCACGGGAGACACATTAAGTTGCTGAGCGAGAGAAATCGCAATGGGTGCCATCAAAATTGCAGTAGCAGTATTCGATATAAACAACCCGACTAATGCACAAAATACAAAGAGTACAATCAATACAGGATACATTCCCCATCCATCAATGATTTGTGTGAGCCATTTCACCGCAAACTCAACCCCACCTGTTTTTTGAAGTGCGGTTGAAAATGGCATCATTCCGATAATCAAAATAAGGCTAGGCCATTGAATGGAATCATAAGCACTTTTAGCATCCACGCAACGGAAATAAGCCAACATTAAACAACCAATCAAGGCTGCCACAACATTCGGCACGATGCCTGAAACCATTAATACCACCATGGTTAAAATGGACAATAATGCGAGCGGCGCTTGACGTTGAGCTGGCACAGCGCGTTCCATTTCTTTCGGATAATTCAATACCAGGAAATCTTTTCGACGATCACGCATCGCTTGAATAAGTCGCCAATCGCCAATCACTAAAAGCAAATCACCTGAGCGATATTTTTCTTTAAAAGCATCACTCAACACCACACCATCTCGTTTAATCCCAACCACATTTAAGCCATATTTTGTACGGAATTGTAGCTCTGCAGTGGTTTTACCAATACAGGCAGAGTTCGGCACAATAATTAACTCGGCCATTCCAATGGAACGTGCCTGCTGATCAAACGATTGTGATTTGATTTCGGCTGGTTCTAGATGAAATTCTTGGCAAAACATATCGAAATTAAAATCACAGCGTTCCAAATCTACCATAAGAATATCTTTTGCTTTTATCTCTGAGGTGCCAAGAGGCATGATGTAACTTGGTCGGAAATGCTTCCAACGCTCAATCGCCAACACATTTAGTTGATAGCTAGAACGCAAATGAAGTTGGTCTAAGGTTTTACCTACGAAAGGAGACGTGCTTTTTACCACCAAACGTTTGGTACGATCTTTCAAACCATATTCATTAATTAGCTCATTCATGGAGCTTTGCATGGTATCTTGATTGCTTTCATCACTATTATCCGAAAGCCATCGACGAGCAATAAGCATATAGCCCATACCCAACGCTAAGATCAATAATCCGATCGGGGTGAAATCAAAAAACTCAAGACGAAGATTCGTATCTTTCACTAATTCCGCATTCACCACAAGGTTAGGGGCTGTCGCGATTAACGTCATCATCCCACTGATTAATCCCGCTACGCTTAACGGCATCATTAATCGTTTTGGGGAAATATTCATTTGACGGCAAATCATAATCACAACAGGAATAAACACCGCAACCACGCCAGTAGAACTCATAAATGCACCTAATCCAGCCACTGAAAGCATCAGTAAAATAAGCACTTTAGCTTCACTATTTCCCGCAACTTTCAAGATGCCGTCACTCACACGATAAGCAATTCCTGTCCGAACCAAGCTTTCCCCCACAATGAAGAGTAAAGCAATAAGGATAATATTAGGATCGCTAAAGCCAACTAAGATCTCCTGGATACTGAGAATGCCACTTAGATAAAAAGAAAGCATCACCAATAATGCCACCACATCCATACGAATTTTATTATGCACAAATAAAATGATCGCTGCGCCAAGCAACATTAATGTCCAAAATAATGGGCTCACCCAAAGTGCATGAGCAAAAATGGTGTTCATACGCTATCCTTTAATCTTACGACCTTTCACTCTAACTATTCTTCTATGCCTAATGCTTTCTTCACGGGTGAAAAACTACGACGATACTCTGGTAAAGGACCCAGTTCCGCTAATTTTTCTAAGTGTAATTTGGTCGGATACCCTTTATGTTGAGCAAAAGCATATTCAGGGTGTTTTTTATCTAATTCTTCCATTTCCTGATCGCGTGCGACTTTTGCCAAAATAGAGGCGGCACTAATTTCCGCCACAAGTGAATCCCCTTTCACTACCGCTTGAGCTGGTAAACCAAGGTTAGGCGGAATACGATTGCCATCTACCAATACAAAGTGCGGTTGAATTTTTAAGGCTTTTACTGCTCGATCCATGGCTAACATCGAGGCATGAAGAATATTTAATTCATCAATCTCGGCTGGCTCTGCTCGTCCCATTGCCCAAGCTAAGGCTTTCTCTTTAATTTCTGCTGCGAGTGCAAGACGTTTTTTCTCACTGAGTTTTTTAGAATCCGCCAAACCAGCAATCGGCTTATTCGGATCTAAGATCACCGCAGCCGTGACAACTGCCCCCACTAAAGGGCCCCGTCCAACCTCATCCACCCCAGCAACTAATTGATAACCTTCAGGATAAACAAAATCAGTCATGTTTTTGCTCCAACAAATCAATCACAGCTTGTGCGGCTTGGCTGTCCGCATCACATTGAATTAATTTATGTAATTCAGTAAAACGTTGAATTAAAACACTGCGAGATTTGACCGCACTTTCGTCATCACCCAAATATTGAGAAAGTTGTTCTGCTAATTTTTGCGGTTCGCAATCTTCTTGAATCATTTCTGGCACCAGCATTTCATCCGCTAATAAATTAGGCAATGAAATATATTTTGTTTTGACTAATCGTTTTGCCAAGAAATACGTGAACGGTTTCATTCGATAGCCCACCACCATTGGAGATTTACACAACATCGCCTCAAGCGCTGCGGTACCTGAAGCAAGTAAAGTTGCCTCAGCAGCGATCATCACTTGGCGTGCTTTACCATCAATGAGATGCATATCAAGATCAGGTGCAATCTGAGCCTTTATTTCCTCAAATTGCTGGCGACGTTTTTCATTCACTAAAGGGACTAAAAACTGCAGGTCTGGATATTTTTCTTTTAATAACAAAGCGGTTTTTAGAAATGGTTCTGAAAGAAACCCAACTTCGCTCCCCCGACTCCCCACTAAAATGGCAAGATAACGTCCTTTTTCATCAATACCTAAGATCTGGCAAGCTTCCGTTCTATTTGGTTTTAATGGAATCGCATCTGCCATGGTATGGCCAATAAAACGGCAAGGCACATTAAAACGATCATAAAAGGCTTTTTCAAAAGGAAGAAAGGCTAATACTTGATGGGTCGCTTTGGCAATTTTATAAATACGATTTTGACGCCAAGCCCATACAGATGGACTCACATAATGAATGGTTTTAATCCCTTTTTCTTTTAATTTCAGTTCAACAGTAAGGTTAAAATCCGGTGCATCAATACCAATAAATACATCAGGTTTAATGTCAGAGAGTTGGTCGATGATACTGCGACGAATTTTTAGCAATCGCGGCAAATGTTTGAGAACTTCTACTAGCCCCATGACAGAGAGCTCTTCCATATCAAAAAAGCTTTCAAAGCCTTGAGCAATCATTCGCTCACCACCAATTCCGACAAATTTAGCTTGCGGATAGTGGCGTTTAAGCGCTTGAATGAGACCTGCACCAAGAATATCGCCAGAGACCTCGCCGGCAATAATCGCAATAGTCGGATTTTCTTTAATCATTAAATTTATCCTAAAAAACGACCGCACTTTGAACAAATCATAGTGCGGTCTCTTTGTTATTCATCATTTTCTCTTAACGAGAAAAGAAACGTTAATTAACGAATAATGCCTCGAGTAGAACGTTTGAAGAACTCCACAAAGAAACTAATTGCCGATTCAGTTTGTGCAATTTGTTCAATTTCTGGCAAGACTTCTTCAAGGGTTTTACCACTGCGGTAAATCATTTTATAGACGTTACGAATAGCGTGCATGGTTGGTTTATCAAAACCACGACGTTTTAATCCTTCAAGGTTAACACCGAAAGGTTGCGCGTGGTTACCTTGTGCCATCACATAAGGCGGCACATCTTGGCTAACCATAGAGCCACCACCTAACATTACGTGCGCACCGACGATCACAAATTGATGGATCGCAGACATACCACCTACAATAACAAAATCATCTAATTCAACGTGGCCTGCAAGGGTTGCATTGTTTGCCAAAATACAGTTATTTTTGATTTGGCAATCGTGGGCAATGTGGACATTGATCATCAATAAGTTGTTATTACCAATACGTGTTACACCTCCACCTTGGATAGTGCCGCGATGAATTGTCACATGTTCACGAATAAGGTTGCCATTACCAATAACGGTTTTAGTTGCTTCGCCCTTATATTTTAAATCTTGGTTGACTTCACCAATACTGGCGAATTGATAAATCTGGTTATCTTCACCAATCACGGTGTCGCCTTTCACGACAATGTGAGAATTTAAAACGGTACGCGCTTTAATCTCAACGCTCCCTTCAATAATACAGAAAGGACCGATAACAACGTCTTCGCCAATAACTGCGCCATCAGCAACAAGCGCGGTTGGGTGAATTTTTGCACTTGGGTGGATCATACTTACCCCTTAATTTTCTTTAATTATCGACGAGCACACATTAATTTGGCTTCACAAGCTACTTCACCGTTTACAGTTGCAATACCCGTGAATGCTGTAATACCACGACGTTCTTTAATCACTTGAACGTTCAATTCCATTTGATCTCCAGGTAATACTGGGCGTTTGAAACGCGCTTCATCAATACCTGCGAAATAGAATAATTCGCCACCTTTTAATTCATGGGTTTTAAATGCAAGGATCCCCATTGATTGCGCCAAAGCTTCAAGAATTAACACACCTGGTAAAATTGGCTCTCCAGGGAAATGACCGGTAAAACAAGGTTCGTTTACGCTGATATTTTTAATTGCTTTTAACCACTCACCTTCTTTGTAGTCCAACACGCGATCCACTAATAAAAATGGATAACGATGTGGCAATAAGGTCATAATTTCTTTTGCTTCAATCACTTTACTTACTTGATTCTCTGACACGTCTAATACCTTTAAAATAAATAATAATAAAACATTGAGATTATACGATATTTCTGTATAAAAATAAAACGCACCCTAAGGTACGTTTTAAAATCTTAGCCAAATTTTTTCTCAAGGGCTTTCAATCGTTTATTCATACCATCAATTCCCAAGGTAAGTGCGGCTGTTTTCCGCCACTCTTTATTGGTTTGTAGAGGAATGCCCGATGAGTACACACCTGGTTCAGTAATTGGGCGCATCACCATGCCCATGCCTGTCACGGTTACTTTATCGCAGATTTCCATGTGACCATTAATCACACTTGCTCCGCCAATTAAACAATAACGACCCACTTTTAGACTACCCGCCATAATGACACCGCCAGCGACTGCTGTACCCGTGCCGATATGAACGTTATGCGCAATTTGACAAAGGTTATCAATAATGACGTTATCTTCAATGACTGTCGCATCTAAGGCACCACGGTCAATACAGGTACAAGCACCGATTTCGACATTATTACCAATAATCACTTGTCCTACTTGTGGAATTTTCACCCAGCGACCACGATCATTCGCATAGCCAAAGCCATCACTACCAATCACAGCACCTGATTGAATTAAGCAATTTTGTCCAATTTCTACTTCATGATAAATGCTTACGTTTGCCCAAAGCTGTGTACCTGCACCAATTTTGGTGAATTTACCTACAAAACAACCTGCGCCAATAATCACGTTATCGCCTAATACAACACCTTCTTCAATAACGGCATTTGCACCAATTGATACATTTTCACCAATTGAAGCTTTTTCAGAAATAACCGCACTTGGGTGGATATTTTGAGCAGCTTTCGGAGTGGTATCCATATATTGAGCTAATACGGCGTAAGCAACATAAGGATCTTTAACGATAAGTAAATTACTTTCAGGTGAGCAAAATTCCACATCCGCTTCTGACACCACAAGAATACCTGCTTTAGATTCAGCTAATAAAGGGCGAAATTTTGCATTAGAAATGAAGGTAAGTTGGTTAGGTTCTGCTTTTGACAATGCGGCAATATTATTAACGACAACGTCGGCGTTACCGCGAAGGGTACCGCCGACTTTTGTTGCTAATTCCTGTAAAGAATAGGATTTTTGCATTATGAGAACCTATTATTTTTTCTCTTCAGTTTTT
>FLSC01005099.1_pt1 | contig 10262 bp, 7 predicted proteins | sample 1550561 | NCBI WGS metagenome assembly FLSC01 (sample SAMEA4031775, study PRJEB14383) | metagenome | biome: human; feature: oral; material: saliva | place: Philippines | collected 2014 | reverse complement strand
GTAGACAGCGTTTATATGGGACATATCGTCGTTTCCGATAACCTAAAGCCGCAATCCGCCGAGACCATCGCCAGGCTGAAAGCCTCCGGAGTTGGAAAAACAATCATGCTTACGGGTGACCGTAGTGATGTGGCTAAAGATATTGCCGGAAAAGTGAATATAGATGAGTTCCATGCCGAACTGCTGCCGATAGACAAGGTGAGGTTTGTCGAGGCACTGCGCAAAGAACATGCTCGGTCTCCCATCGCTTTTGTCGGCGACGGCATCAATGATGCTCCGGTCATCAAACTTGCTGACATAGGCATTGCCATGGGGGCTGTCGGCAGTGACGCCGCTATTGAAGCGGCCGACATCGTATTGATGAATGATAATCCTATGAATATCGTCGAAGGGATGATGATAGCGCGCAAGACGTTAAGCATAGTGAAACAGAACATCGTATTCGCCATCGGCATCAAACTCCTGATGTTGCTGTTGGGAGCGTTGGGCGTTGTCAACATGTGGGCTGCCGTGTTTGCCGATGTAGGTGTTACCATACTTGCCATACTCAATGCGTTAAGGAGCATGCGTGTCAGCAATGTGCTCCCTCATATTGGACGGTCGACCTCGGTGTGAACTATTATAGTGGAGTGCTCTATGAGCTCTATCGCATCCAGCGCCAGTGGTGGGTCGATGCTTTGCTGAGCAAGCGTATGGGCAACCTACGTGCTACGCTCTCCGCCCGCGACCCCTTCAATACGAATACTGCCCTTACACTCCATCTAAATAGAGCCGAGGGGATAGCGAAGCCTGCTCGCTATCCCCTCGCTCGCTATCGCGAAGTCCTCCCCGCATATCGTGAGGCGGCGCTTTTGCCTGCATAGAGTCGCCGTGGCTCGGGGGCTTTGCGCACTGAGGCGTGACAGCACGATATGTGCATTTTGTCTTAGCTTTGTAGTACCTATTATTATATATGTAGGGGTGTAGCCTTTCTCCCGAGAGCACCGCACCCCATCCCAATGATGTGACCGATATGAATAGAATCATCAGCCGCCTTACCGCCCTGTCGGCAGCAGCCCTTCTGATGCTGCCCAGCTGCCTTGGTAAGGGAAAGAACACCCCCGAATTCCCATCAATTAAGCCCCTCTCCACCCTCACGGGGAAGGTAGAGAAGCGCGTCATCACCCGCCTCTCTGCCGCAGGCACCGAAGAGGAGCGCACCGAAGAGGTCTACCGCCGTACGGGTGGCCTTCTGACGAAGGTCGTCTATGGCATCCCCGCTTCGGGGGGCAGTCTGCAGCCCATCGAGACGACGACGAATACCTACGACGAGCAGGGCTACCGCGTCAGCGAGGTCGTCGAGAAGCTCACCGCCACCGGCACGAAGGAGCGCACCGAGACGAAGTACACCTACCGCCCCTTCTCCCCGCAGGCCAGCTACGTCAGTAGCTACAAGGAATATGACTCCCAAGGGCGTCTCGTCGCCGACGTGATGTATGAGCTCGAGGGCTCGCGCCTGAGCCGTGTCGTCCGCACCGTCTATGACTATTCCGCTGGAGGGGCTAATCCCAAGGAGACCGTCCTGCGCACGAACTACACCTACATGGACCCCATCATCGAGTCCCGCACCTTCACCCTCGTCACCGACCCCAAGGCTGTCGGCGGTACGGGCGCGCTCTACCACGAGCAGGCGCGTATGCGTGTGGACTACTACGGGCGTAAGCTCTTCGAAGAGATCCACACCTTCGACACCTCAGTGGGCGTAGCTAAGCAGGATCTCAAGAAGCCCAATGGCGCTACCGTAGCGACCTACACCTATGGCGATACGGGCGACATCGTCCGCGAGCTTCGCGAGACCCACGGCCCCCGTACGCAGGCTGAGTATGATGCCGACAAGGAGCACAAGCTCCCCCTGCTCAAGCTCATCGACCGCTACTACTACGAGGTGAAGTACACCCAGACCAATACCGAGGGCTTCCCCACGAAGATGGAGGTCACCGTCGAGAAGGGTGTCGCTAAGACGAAGACCACCTACACGGCGAATATCAGCTATACGTACTTCGCTGATCCCGCGCCTAAGAACTAATCCCCCTTCCCTCCGCCTAACCCGATCAAATAAGTATATCCCTACGTGCGAATAGATATCCTCACCGTCGTGCCCGAGCTCCTCGAGAGCCCGCTCCAGCACTCTATCGTCGGCCGTGCCCAGCAGCAGGGCTTCCTCGAGCTTCATGTCCACAATATACGTGACTACGCTACGAATAAGTGGCGCCGTGTCGATGACTATCCCTTCGGGGGTGAGGCGGGGATGATCCTGCAGATCGAGCCGATCGACCGCGCTATCGCCGACCTCAAGAGCCAGCGCCACTACGATGAGGTGATCTATACTTCGCCCGATGGGGAGACCTTTGATCAGGGCATTGCGAACCAGATGAGCCTGCAGGAGAACCTCATCATCCTCTGCGGCCACTACAAGGGGATCGACCAGCGCATCCGTGAGCACCTCATCACGCGTGAGATCTCCGTCGGGGACTACGTCCTCACGGGCGGTGAGCTACCTGCTGCTATCATGGTAGATGCCGTGGTGCGCCTACTGCCTGGCGTCATCGGCGACGCGGAGAGTGCGCTCTCTGATACCTTCCAGGACGACCTCCTCGCGCCACCTATCTACACCCGCCCCGCCGACTACAAGGGGTGGAAGGTACCCGACGTGCTCCTCAGTGGTCACGCCGCCCGTATCGAAGCGTGGAAGATGGAGTGCGCCCTCGAGCGTACGAAGCGCCTGAGACCCGACCTCTACAAGAAGCACTTGGGGCACGAGAAATAGCTAATTAATTCCTAAATTTGCCCTTAGGATGGGTCACTATGGAGGGACCTCGGGCTGGAAGCCCGCGGCCGCACCCGATTGTGTGCCCGTCGCTTCGCTTTAGATAAGTCACTAAATAACACACTATAATCGAAGAATCATGGCTTTGAAGTTCATCACAGCTGACGAAGCAGCCGCACTCGTAAAGGACGGCGACAACATTGGTTTCAGCGGCTTTACCCCCGCAGGTTGCCCCAAGGTCGTACCTGGAGCTATCGCTAAGCGCGCCGAAGAAGAGCACGCTGCAGGCCGCGCATTCAAGGTAGGTATGTTCACTGGTGCCAGCACGGGCGACCGTCTCGACGGCGCACTGGCTCGCGCAGGTGCAGTTAAGTTCCGCACGCCCTACCAGTCGAACAAGGATATGCGCAACGGCATCAACGCCGGTGAGCACCCCTACTTCGATATGCACCTTTCGATGCTCGCTCAGGAGCTCCGCTATGGCTTCCTCGGCAAGATCGACGTCGCTATCGTCGAAGCTGCTGACGTCACCGAAGACGGTGAGATCGTACCCACCTCTGGTGTCGGTATCCTCCCCACGATCTGTCGCCTGGCGGACAAGATCATCGTCGAGCTGAACGACAAGCACCCCAAGGAAATCCGCGGTATCCATGACATCGCTGAGCCTCTCGATCCTCCTCATCGCCGTGATATGCCCGTATATAGCCCCAGCGATCGCGTGGGCCAGCCCTTCGTGAAGGTCGACCCTGCTAAGATCGTCGGTGTCGTCCGTACGAGCGAGCCTAATGACGAAGGCGCCTTCGCTCCCCTCGACGATGTCACGAAAGCTATCGGTGACAACGTGGCTAAGTTCCTCGTCTCTGAGATGGAGGCTGGCCGCCTGCCCAAGGAATTCCTCCCCCTGCAGAGTGGTGTAGGTAACGTGGCTAACGCTGTCCTCGGCGCTCTCGGTGACAACAAGCAGATCCCTGCCTTCGAGGTCTACACCGAAGTCATCCAGGACGCTGTCATCGAGCTGATGAAGAAGGGTCGCGTGAAGTTCGCCAGCGGCTGCTCGCTCTCTGTGACGCGCCCCGTCATCCAGGAGATCTACGGCAACCTCGACTTCTTCAAGGACAAGCTCCTGCTACGTCCCCAGGAATACTCTAACAATCCTGAGATCGTCCGCCGTCTCGGTGTCATCACTATCAATACGGCTCTCGAAGCTGATATCTTCGGTAACATCAACTCGACGCACGTCAACGGTACGCGCATGATGAATGGTCTCGGTGGCTCAGGCGACTTCGCTCGCAATGGCTATCTCTCGATCTTCACCACGCCTTCTACCGCTAAGGACGGCAAGATCTCGGCCTTCGTACCTATGGTCTCGCACCTCGACCACAGCGAGCACTCTGTGAAGATCATCATCACCGAGTACGGTATCGCTGACCTCCGTGGTAAGAGCCCCCGCCAGCGTGCTGAGGAGATCATCGAGAAGTGCGTGCATCCCGACTACAAGCAGCTGCTGCGTGACTACCTCAACCTCGGTGTGAAGGGTCAGACGCCTCAGAATCTCGATGCTTGCTTCGCGTTCCATCAGGAGATCGCAGCCTCGGGTGATATGCGCAACGTCGACTGGTCTAAGTACAAGAAGAACTAAGCCCACCCGCATAGCTCTAAGTTAAAAACGCCGCCGCCCCGGTGCTCCTCTTGACGGAGGAGTGCCGGGGCGGCGGTCGTTTTGTCTGTGTGTAGAGGGTGGGGTAGCGGGCGGTGCTACGGACGCTTAGTCGCGGATGAGCGGCATCGTCGAGCAGCGCAGGAGGCCGCCCATCTTCGAGATCTCCTGATAGGGCACCTCTTCGACGGTCATACCCCACGCCTCACGTAGGTGGGTATTGAGTCGGGTGAAGTGGCGGTCGCTGATGAGGGCATCGGGCGAGAGGGAGACGACGTTCGTGCTCATATAGTAGGCTTCTTCGGGGGTGACGCCGAAGAGGTTGTCACGGCCGAAGATCTCCTCGACGAGGGCGACATCGCGCTCATGGAGGAAGCCCTCACGATAGATGAGTGCGCGGCCACGGCTCACGGGCTGGAAGGCGCAGTCGAGGTGGAGGACGGACTTAGCAGGCTCGCGGTCGTGCTTGCGTAGCTCGATGGGCACGACACGCTTGTGAGGGAAGCGCTCGCGGAAGAAGTCGATAGCGTAGCGGTTCGTGCGGGCGGTCTTGAAGCTGGAGTAGTCGTCGCCGAAGTACGCCCCGACGAAGAGGATATCGTCATAGAGGAGCACGTCGCCACCCTCGGTGTGGACGGCCTCGGGGAGGGACTCGATGTGTGCGGGATCGATGAGGGGGAAGATCGAGCTGGCGAAGGCTTCCGTCTCCCGCTCGCGGTCGGGTATGAGATTGGAGATGAAGAGGGTGTCGTCGATGGTGAAGGCTACGTCACGGGCGAAGACCTGATTGTAGTCGGTGAGTGGGGCGGGGCGCAGCGTGCGGACACCGTAGCGATCGAGGACGTCGAGGACGCACTGCATCTCGTGACGCACATCAGCTTCGCTGGGGAAGACCCCGCGGCTCACGGCTTCATAGCTCTTGGCATCATAGGTCTCTTGGAGGGTGGGGATGGGGCCCAGACTGTCGGGGAGCCCGAGGACGACAGCTCGGAGGCGAGCCGTCTCGTTGGTGACATGGGGGATGATCCGTTCCATAGGTATTTGCTTGATAGTCGGGGAGGCTGGGCGTCAGCTTCCCCTCGTTGTTACAAATATAACGATTCTATGTTGGATTCCCTTGCTCTATGCTGGGGACTAAGCTCGCCTCGACGGGGTTTCCCATGTGAGCACTATTTGCCTATTTTTCGTGCCCTTCGCATCGAGCTCTCTGTGAGGGCGATAGGAGGATCTTTGGAGGACGGTATTGCGATCTATATTGGTTGCTGGTCGGAGCTATATTGGTCGCCACGTGGACCAATATAGGTCGCAGAATGGACCAATATAGGTTGGCTCGGTGACCAATATAGGTCACGGCGCGAACCGATATAGGTTACTTTTCCTCTCCATAAAGGGGTGAATCGGGTAGCTATATAAGGGGGATTTGTCTGTGTGAAATTGTACATAGGCTCCGTGGCGTGAGTCGCAGAGTGGCGAGAGTCATTGCGATGCCCTCTCAGTGGGCTGGTTGGTGCTGGTTATTAGGCATTTGAATCCTCTGCGCGTGAGGAAAATGGCTCTGGAGGATGCGTACAACGAATTTATTTATGCAGGTATTATGATTTAGGTTTTTTTTACTATCTTTGCATCGAATTCTAGGACGCTTCCTCGGCCATGTATGCTGTATAAAGTCTCTGCCCTCCTGGCAAGTGGTCTACTCTATAGGCTTGCCGAGTGCAGACGAGGAGGCTCCGGACACCAAATTTTAGCTCAACTAAATTAGATCATATGAACGTAAACAAACTCCCCTACGAAGCCCCTGTGGCTGATCCTTTCAAGCTCTCTGCAGCTCCTATGGATATCTGTGTCCAGTTCTCTGGTGATGCAGACTTTGGTGACTTCGAAGAAGGCGAAGCTCTCTAGTAAGGCGCCTCTCTTCATTGTATTTTTGAATTAAAACCCTCTTAACCCAGACCAAATGAAGTTTAATCTACTCACTGTTACTTCTCTTCTCTGTGGTCTCTTCCTTCTCGGCTCTTGCGCCAAGGACGAACCCCAGTCGGGAAAAATCAATACGGAGGCAGTCGATAATGGCCCCCGCGTCAATGTACCTCTCCAGCTCGATGCTGAGGTAAGTGAATTCGTCGATCCTCAGACCGCTAAGAGCGCCCGTGCATTCAATAGCCCCCAGAGCCCTATTACGGTGAAGGATGGTGCTAATGCTGAGCTTGACGATGATCTCAATGTGACGGCTACGAAGCAGAAGGTCCTCTCTGCTCTGCGCGCTAACTTCATCGCGGCTAACCCCACGATCGACGTTGTCCTGCACGTTGAGTGCGGTTCGCTGGTCGAAAACGTAGCCTCTACGATGAGCTACGACGCATCCCTCGGTCGCTATCGCCACAGCGCGAATGTTGGTCTGTCCTCAGGTATGGCTACTGCTCTGGCTTCTTCTAACGGTACGCTTACGGTGTACACCGGAGGTACGGGCTACGACGCTTCGAAGGAAAGCTTCACTGTTGATCCCGTGATGGAGGAAATCAGCCTTTCTTCGGCTGCGTCTACTCCCGTCAACATCCCTGTCCTCTATGCCTCTACGGGTGTTCAGGTTAAGGTCACCAATGGTACGCTCCTCCCTGTCTCTAACGCTGTCAGCCAACTGAAGCCTCAGGGCTCACTCCTGCTGGTGACCTTCCGTAACAACATGGACCAGGATGTTACCTTCGACGGGATCACCGCGGTTACGAACAACTACTTCGGTCCTAACAACGAGTCGAAACCTGCGCTCCTCAAGCTCAAGGGCTCGAAGAACTCTGCTACGGAGCTGACTACGGAAGCTACCAAGTATACCAGTGAGTACAGCACGGCTGTCGATCGCGGTAAGGCTTATGCCTACTTCTATAAGGACTTTGCTTCGGCTCAGTTCTCCGTCGCTCATGGCGGGGCTCGCTCCGATAAGGCTGTGATCTTCTGGGGGTATAAGGGTGACGCCCTTCCCGTAGCTCCTGCATCGGCAAATAAGCTGGATGATAACGGTCTGCTCCTCAACGCTGCTACGGGTCTGATCCACGTCTATGCAAAGAATGCTAAGATCGGTGGTCAGGTCATCGCTCGTCCTAACTATAGCATTGCTCCTATCGGTGGTGCAAACTTTGCTCCTGCCGATGGTAAGGCTTACACGCTGAACTGCGAATTCTATACGCAGCCCCGTCAGGCTCTCGGCTATCTCGATAAGGGGTATCTTTATAAGGATGGCACGTGGAAGCACCATGATGTCGATGCTGGTGGTGAAACCAATGACCCGAAGAACTATAATACCGCTACTCTGAGAAAGGTGCCTCTGGTCTCCTCTGGTGAGGCTAATGAGGTACTGAGTGGCAACGTTACGACCTCTAAGGGTAAGATGTATATGCCTGATCAGGCTTGGCTCAATCTGATGAGCCTCTTCTGGCCTATCGAATTTAGTGATGCAGGTAACGGACGCTTCAAGGATTTCAGTGGCAAGTTTGCAAAGGGCTCCAGTGGCTTCGACTACCGTGCGTATATCTATAACGAGCTGCTCCCCTACAAGGCTACGAACGATGATACGTCTGACTTCTCAGAAGCAGGGTTCGTTTGTGCGGACTACGCTAAGAAGGATCAGGATGTAGCTGATGGCGCTGTTGGCTATGCTTATCGTCAGCTGTACATCTCTCCTCGTCGCTCGGATACGGGCGCTCATCCCCGTAGTAAGTATCAGACGCTGGTTCGCTACCTAACACGTGTAAAGGTCGCTGATGGCGCTAAGTATGTCTCCTCTATCGTCATGGAGTCGCTCTATCTTGGGAAGTACTTCGTTGGGAATGTTGTCACGACGCCTCTCTATGTGGAGCCTAACAACACTGCAAAGCCCTTTACCTACCTCCAGGAGTCTAGCCTCTTCGGTGTAGGTGCAGAGCCTACGCGTGGTATGGTCACGCGTATCTTGATCAATGCTAACGAGGTCAGAAATGTGTTCAAGGATGATAAGTACCTGAAGCCTTACTCCGAGGTGAAGTCCTTTGGTTCCGCTGAGGGGATTAAGCTTGTGCACTGGGGGACAGTCCCAGGTCAGTGGGAGTATGAGGCGATGCAGATTGGGAATAATGAGACCCGCCTCAAGCAGCTGATCGAGGTTCTCAATCAGACCTCTCGTGCCCCAATCACGAATCGCTTCTACGGCTATAATGCCTTCAATGGTGGTATCTTTTACTCCAAGAATCTGGGAGGTGCAAACCATGATGTCCGTGGTTTGTATAGCAACTATACCTACCAGCCTCTGCGTGCATACTCCACGACGTACCAGGGTGATGATGGTAGAAAGCCCCAGCAGGGACTCTAAGCCCTCCCCAAGTAATTCCCCTTATATTATATTATAAGGTATAAGATGTCAGTCCCCGCACCCTTCCTTTGGGTGTGGGGACTGATGCATATGAGTAGATAGGTAAAATACTTAACTTTGTGTGAGGGGAATCCCCTCCCAACGTATTGATCATAGAACGATAAGCTATGAGTAAGCATCCCTTCCGCGGGATGGGTGTGGCGCTGGTCACGCCCTTCACCGAATCGCAAGAGGTCGACTACAAGAGTCTGGAGCGCCTCCTCGAACATCTGCTCCGTGATGGGGCTACGGACTTCATCGTCATCCACGGGACGACGGGCGAGTCGCCCTGCCTTACGCGCGAGGAGCGCCAGCGAGTCACCGACCATGTCGTCGAGCAGGTCGCAGGTCGCTGCCCGCTGATGATAGGCCTTGGGGGTAACAATACCCGCGAGACGGCAGAGCGCCTTCGTGAGCTTGACCCCCGCGGTCTCTCGGGTGTCCTCTCTGTAGTGCCCTACTACAACAAGCCTTCGCAGGAGGGGATGTACCGCCACTTCGCACACTTGGCAGAGGCGAGCCCGCTTCCGCTGGTGCTCTACAATGTGCCGGGGCGTGTCGGGGTGAATATGGCTCCCGATACCGCCGTGCGCTTGGCGCGGGACTTCGATAATATCATCGGGATCAAGGAGGCGTCGGGCTACCCTCAGCAGGCTGCTCAGATCACCGCATGCGAGCTCCCCGAGGACTTCGTCGTCCTCTCGGGCGATGATGCGCTCACCGTGCCCTTTATTCAGAATGGTGCTGTGGGCGTGATCTCCGTAGTAGGAAATGCCTATCCCCGTCTCTTCTCCCACCTGACGCACTTGGCTATGGAGGGGCATATCAATGAGGCTGACATGATCCAGACAGAGATGCGTGCCATCAATACCCAGCTCTTCCAAGAGGGCAATCCCGTCGGGATCAAGGCCCTGCTCTATCTCATGCGTCTCATCGACAGCAATAGCCTGCGCCTGCCCTTGGTCGCTGCGAGCCCCGAGCTCTCCGAGCGCCTCGACTTGACGCGCAAGGCTCTCGATATCTACGCCTCCCACCTCTTTGCCTAAGTGAGCCCGACGCCAGAGATCAGCGACAGCTATTGGACGCTCGCCGAGCCCAGCGAAGGCGAGTACTCAGAGAAGAGAAGTAAGTTCCTCGCCTACGCCTATCCCGTGACGACCGAGGAGGAGGCGCTGGAGCGTGTGCGCGAAGTGCGTGCCCGCTACTACGATGCCCGCCACGTGTGCTGGGCTTATCGTCTGGGCCCTACGGGTGAGCCTTATCGTGCGAATGACGATGGCGAGCCCTCGGGGACGGCTGGTAAGCCCATTCATGGTATCCTCGTCTCGCTGGGGCTGACGGAGGTCATCGTCCTTGTCGTGCGCTACTTTGGTGGCGTGAAGCTCGGCACGAGTGGCCTCATCGAGGCGTATCGTGAAGCAGCC
>FLSC01482102.1_pt1 | contig 10276 bp, 10 predicted proteins | sample 1550561 | NCBI WGS metagenome assembly FLSC01 (sample SAMEA4031775, study PRJEB14383) | metagenome | biome: human; feature: oral; material: saliva | place: Philippines | collected 2014 | reverse complement strand
GAGCCAGTAGACGCCGCCACGGGGCGTGTATACCATACTAATACTGACTTTGAATTGTCTGGTCCGATCCCATTGGTATGGGAACGAACTTATTACAGTGATGTGGATGTACCAGGAGCTCTTGGCTACAACTGGCACCATAGTTATAATATGAGCATACGAGAAGAGGCTGGCCTTGGTATGATATTCCGCCATCCTACTGGACGAGAAACAGGATGCCCATACTTGCAAACAGGTGAGAGTTTCTATGATCGGGAGGAACATCTGGAATGGAAGCACACGGAAGACGGTTACACCATCTATAATGATGACGAGGGAGTGTACTATCATTTTGCGAGCGTTCAACGTGCCGGTGGATTTCGAATGCTTACAGAAATTTCTACGGCAGACGGCTTTAAGATACTTTTCCGTTATACAACAAATGGGGCGCTGAAGGAAATCGTTGATTCACGTGGTGAGACTCTCTATGTAAATACTGATTGTCAAGGACGTGTAGAGAAAATTTTTAGACGAGCGAATGGCAAGGACATTCCTCTTGTGGGCTACCACTATGATTCATCAGGTAATATGATCTCCACGGAGGATTTTTCTGGTACGAGGAAGTTCTTTTATTATGACGGTCATCAGCTGGTGAAGCTCACCAACCAGTCAGGTATGAGCTTTCACTGGGAATACGACGGTGAAGGGGAAGCCTCACGCTGTATTCATACTTGGGGTGATGACGGCGTAATGGAATACTATATTGAGTATGGTGATGGCTTTACCCGGACTACTAATGGACTGGGACACACAACGGAATACTACTATCACGACAATAAGCTGATTTACAAGACAATAGACGCCAACGGTGGTATTACCCGCCAGCATTACAATGAGTTCAAGGAGTTGGATGTCGTAGTAAACCCCGAAGGCTACAGTCGCCGTACCGTATTCAACAACTTCGGTCTTCCTATAGAGATGACGGATGAAAACAGTGCGAAGACAAGACTTGCCTACGACGGACGTCGAAACCTTACGTCCATTATTACCAGTACTGGACGTAGAACGTCATGGGAATATGATGAATATGACCGTGTGATAAAACGTACACTGCCAGACGGTAACAGTTTCAGCTATACCTATGAAGAAGGTGCACTAAAGACCATCACTGACATGGAGGGACGCATCTATACGCTGAAGTTCAACAGTCGGCAGGAACTCCAGCAGATCGTCTTCCCAAATGGCATTCACCGAACATGGGAGTATGATGAGCGTGGAAGACTTGTCAAGGCAACGGACGTCAAGGGCAACGTGACTTCCTACAGCTATGATGATGCTGACAATCTGATACGCCTGCATGAACCGGATGGCAATGTGCACGAGTTCTCCTATGATACATCGGGCAACCTTATCGTAGCTTCTGATCGGCTGCGCAAGGTGGAGTTTGAGTATGGGCCACTGGGAACGCTCATCGGTAGGCGTCAGCTCGACCATCATGTGCGATTCCGTTATGACGGTGAGCTGCAGCTGCGTGAGATTATCAACGAGGGCGGAGAATGTTATTCCTTCCGTCTTGACGGACTCGGTCGTGTCGTGGAGGAGACTGGCTTTGACGGCCTGCAGCGAAAGTACCTTCGTGATGGTGCTGGCAGGGTGATACGGGTTGTACGTCCCGAGGGAAGACAGACAGAATATGAGTATGATGGTGTGGGCAATATTCTGCAGGAAACACAGCATGATGGTCGAACAAGCCGCTTTGCTTATGACGAGGATGGGCGGCTACTGCGTGCTGAGAACAAGGAAATAAAAGTAGCCTTCAAGCATGACCTTGGGGGACGGATAGTGAAGGAGACACAGGGCGAACACTGCATCATGCGCAAGTATGACCGTACAGGACGCCATGTGCACACCGAGAGCAGTCTTGGTGCAAGTATTGACTATTCCCACGACAAGGATGGCAACCTCAGTGAGATGAACAGCGGAGGATGGTCAGCCAGATGGCAGCGTGACAGGGTAGGACTGGAGACGGAGCGTGAACTTACAGGCGGAGTGCATGTAAAGACACATCATGACAGCCTTGGACGTGAGACCTACAAGTCGGTAGGTGCACGCAATGTCGAGCAGTTCCGTCGCAGCTATACCTGGGGCATCGGCAACCGTCTCCATGCAACTGAGGACGGTCTTACGGGGCGCCGAGTACGCTATGACTATGATGAGTTCGACAATCTTCTTTCCGCCGAGTACAAGCAGGGGAATGACGTGGAGCGTATCTACCGTATTCCTGACCGTATCGGCAACCTCTTTGAGACACGTGAGAAGGATGACCGTAAGTATGGTGCGGGCAGCCGTCTGACAGAAGACCGTGACTATTTCTATCACTATGACTGCGAGGGCAACCTCGTGTTCAAGGAGTTCAGGACGCTGGACTGGGCTGGCGTATCCGTTCCGCTTGGCGTACAGAAGGCACATCTGGAGGAGGAGCTCGGCATAACCTTCCGTGCCTTTGGTGCTGGCTGGCGTTATGACTGGCAGAGTGACGGAATGCTGTCGAGGGTCGTCCGTCCTGACGGCAAGGAAGTGTCATTCGCATACGATGCGCTGGGTAGACGGACCGAGAAGACCTATGAGGGTATCACTACTCATTTCGTGTGGGATGGCAATGTTCCGCTGCACGAGTGGCAGGAGGTCTCTTCTAATGCTGAAAAGACAAACATCACAACCTGGCTTTTCGAGCAGAATACGTTCATTCCTGCTGCCAAGCTCGCTGCCAACGGCGAGAGCTTCTCCATCGTGTCTGACTACCTCGGCACTCCCCTGCAGGCATTTGACAATAACGGCAACAAGGTTTGGGAGCAGGAGCTTGACATCTTCGGCAGAAAGAGAAGGAAGGGTAACAATAAGTCCTCCTTCATTCCGTTTAAGTATCAGGGTCAGTATGAGGATGTTGAGACGGGGCTGTACTACAACCGCTTCCGCTACTATGACTCGAGGACGGGTAATTACATCAGCCAGGATCCGATAAAATTATTAGGTGGATTATCTTTATACTCGTATGTTGAGAATACTAATACTTTTATTGACGAGTTTGGACTAAGAAAAGGTGGAGGATATAGTGGTGTTCGTTCATCTAATGTGGGTGGTGAAGTAAATCATATTCCTGCTTGGAATTCTATCGAAATTGCAAGTAAAATGAATCCTGAACTTCAAAACCTCCCAACTCATGGCACAACTCCCGCTATATATATGGATCGTCCCGATCATAGAGCAATGAGTAGCACAGGAAGTTCAAGAAATGCAAAACTATGGAGAAAAAAACAAGCAGAATTAATCAATCAAAGTAAATTTAAAGAGGCTATGGAAATGGATATAGACGAAATTATCAGTAAGCATGGCACTAAGTATAATGACAATATGAAAGAAATGATAGATTACGCTTATAGTAAGGGATATATAGATGAAGATAGTAAAACAAAATTAAAGAACAAAATAGATCATTAAATATGAAAAGAACAATAGAAATTATTCCCTTGAAAGGAATAAAAATGGATAGTATAGACATCATCTTAGGAGACGACTTGGAGTCAATTACCAACATCATAGGTAAACCAGATTATCAAGAAGAATCCCAATTATACTATGATAGATATGAGTTCAGACTGGATTTTGACCTTAACAAGAAACTGGAATTTATTGAGTTGCAGGGACCGTATACAAATAGGGTAATCCCTTTGATATATGGTGTAAACCCTTTTGAACTAGAAGCAGCAGAATTAGTAACTCTTTTGAAAGAAAAGAATGGGAGTAACATCGATGATGCGGAAGCACCATATTGTTACTGCTTTCGTAATATCTCCATCGGTGTCTGGCGACAAAATATTCCAGAAGATATTTCACAATCTGAAATAAGAGATGCAACAGATGAAGAAAGAAAAATTTGGATAATGGAACAAAATAAAGCAAAACACTTTTGGACAATAGGAGTTGGAAATATCGGCTATTATGACATTTAGATTTATGGAAATAGAATAATTTGTAGCATAAATACTCTTGGGCATGCTACATGAGGTGGAGTTCGGCTACGGCATGTGTTGGTCGTCCCGACGGTAGTTTACATACGGACGCCCTTGGCAGGCGTATACGCAGGAACAACCACCCACTTCGTGTGGGACGGCAATGTGCCGTTGCACGAATGGACGGAAGAAGCAGAAGAAAGCATGGTCACCTGGCTCTTCGAGCAAGACACGTTCGTGCCTGCCGCCAAGCTGGTTGCCAACGGCGAGTGTTTCTCCATCATCTCCGACTACCTCGGTACGCCCCTGCAAGCCTATGACAAGCAGGGCAACAAGGTGTGGGAGCAGGAGCTGGACATCTACGGGCGGCAAAGGAAACGGCCATCCGCGTTCATTCCATTCAAGTACCAAGGGCAGTACGAGGATGCAGAGACTGGATTGTATTACAATAGGTTTAGGTATTACGACCCGAATGCGGGGAGTTATATCAGCCAAGACCCGATAGGATTGGCTGGTGGAAGCCTAATCCTATACATGTATGTGTCAAACTCAAATAATTTGATAGATCCTTTTGGATTAAGCAGAAGAGGAAATCAGGCAACGAGAGATCACATTGAAGTGGTTAAAGACAAATTCATGTCAGATAATCCCGGTGCAACCCATATAGGTGGCGGCTTAGATGATGCTGGGAACCAAATGAAAGAAGTTTATATTAGGCCAAGTAAACCTATTCCAGGTAGCACCAAAGGTGGTTCTTATACAGACTTAACGTTCAAAACAGCAGATGGCAAGATAGTCCACATTAATACTGTGGATAAGGGAAATTTCAATGGAATGTCAAAAAGGGAATTCACTAATCTTAATAGAATAAAAGCAGATGCCCCAGATACTGTTGTAATTGCCATAGGCAAGGGAGACGATCCCGGTGATTTAAGTATGAACAAAGCGAAGACGTCTAGCCATTAAAAGAATATTAGCAATGGAAAGAATGAGAGATTGCCAGTTGTTTATGACAACAAAAGACGAAAAAATGTTTTGTAAGACATTGAGAGCTTGTAATCCCAACATATACTTCTTAGATGTAAAGCCCTCTTTTGAAGCATGTGTAAATGGGCGCTTGGTTAGCGATGTTACAGAGTTGAACAGTGAGTTCTTCTCAATAGTTAACCTTGACTTGATTAGTAAAGAAGAATTGAGTAAGTGTTATAAGATACGTAACGGATATTATCACTTTTTCCAATTGGGACGGGCTCAAATGCAATTTTTACGTTCTACACCTGATACAAATGTAGAAGGTTGTTTACAACATGGAAGAATAGCAGATTCATATGAAACAGACGACAAAGAAGAAAAAGAATGGAAAAATAAGGTATACAATATTCTAAAGAAATTAGGCCAAAAGGTTTGCTGGTATTATATTTTGCCTGACGGGACAAGAGAAATTTCAGCTAAGCCACAAAATAATTTAATCGCTCTTCCTGATGCCATTCTCAACTATGATGGTAAACAGGGTAATTTTATGATTCACAACCGAGCTATGTTTGTTCCTCAAGGAATTTCTGTCAACGAAGTGAATGACAATCCAATCCTTATTCCTAAAGAATAAACGATTTACATCGATTGGATAGAATCATGATTGTCTACATGACTAAGCGCAAGCCTCTGTCTTTTGGTTGTCTATCGAGGAAACTTTCACACTGACTTCCAGCAGATGGTAGACGGACCACGATCTGGACGGTGCGCGCAACGTGGAGCAGTTCCGCCGTCGCTACACGTGGGACATGGGCAACCGCCTGCTGGTGGCGCGCGACGAGATTTCGGGCCGCGTGGCTCGGTACGACTACGACGAGTTCGACAACCTCATCTCGGCCGAGTACGAACGCGGCGGCGAGGTGGAACGCCTCTACCGCGTGCCCGACCGCATGGGCAACCTCTTCGAGTCGTGTGAGAAGGACGACCGCAAGTATGACGCCAGCGGGCGGCTTGCCGAAGACCGCGAACATTTCTACCACTACGACTGCGAGGGCAACCTCGTGTTCAAGGAGTTCAAGGAAATGGCGTTGCGCGGCGGCATCATCGCCCCCATTAATAAGGAGCGGCTCGAAACAGAGCTTGGCATCCGTTTCCGCGCCTACGGCACGGGCTGGCGTTACGACTGGCAGAGCGACGGCATGCTCGCCCGCGTCGTGCGCCCCGACGGAAAGGAAGTGTCGTTCGCATACGACGCCCTCGGCAGGCGCATACGCAAATCTTTCGCAGGAACGACCACGCAGTTCGTGTGGGACGGAAACGTTCCCTTGCACGAATGGACGGAAGAAAGCGAGATGGTCACATGGCTCTTCGAGCAAGACACGTTCGTGCCTGCCGCCAAGCTGGTTGCCAACGGTGAGTGTTTCTTCATCGTGTCCGACTACCTCGGCACGCCCATGCAGGCCTACGACAAGCAGGGCGACAAGGTGTGGGAACAGGAGCTGGACATCTACGGGCGGCAAAGAAAACAGCCATCCGCGTTCCTACCATTCAAGTATCAGGGGCAATATGAGGATGCGGAGACGGGACTGTATTATAATCGTTTCCGCTACTACGACCCGAATGCAGGGAGTTATATCAGCCAAGACCCGATAGGTCTGAAAGGTGGCAATCCGACATTATATGCGTGTGTTAAAGACTCTAACAATGAGATTGATGTTTGTGGATTAAATGTATTTTGGTCGGGTGGTGTGGATGCTCAAAATGCTGCTAGGATTTTTGCAAAACAAAAGGGTGACACCATTTTAGAAATGACCCCTCACGGTCAAGCCTTGGAAGAATGGACTAAAAATTTAGATTGGGAGACAGAAGCTAAACCTTTATGGCAGAAAACCTCTAAAGACTTTGCAGGAAGTACTGTAGGTGAAGCTCATGTCTTTATTTATGAGCCTAAATATAGAGGAGCAAATAGCGTTTGGGAACAAGATGAGTTACCTATTTTAAAGAAAAAAGGAATTCCCGTCTTTGAACATAAGATTGATGCAGATGGCAATATAAAAGTTAAACAAATTCATCATTAATAGGCTATGGATAAAGAAAAGTACACGGTAAGGGGAGAAAATGGAGAGTTCTTGGCACTATTAAGACGTGGAGGTATTGAGTATGTAACCTCTACGGGAATTTCTTACTATATTGATTCAGAAATGGTATCTTCAGATGAGTGCGACTTTGTCATATATTCATCTTATATCAAATTGTATCAAGATTATAAAAAAGAGAAGTCTTTAGACAACATCGAATATTTTGAAAAATTTGATGATAAGACAGGAATAGGAAAAGGATATATTAGGTATAAGAAGAGGTTTGATTCACATATTTCAAGAAAGGAAAAAGACTATATTCTTAAACGAGTAAAACAAATGTGTACCAAAGCAGGCATCAAAATATGCATCAGTGAAAGCTAGTTTCGATACGTTACAAATAGTAGATGATATTGAAATTCCTAAGGGAAAATGGGGAAAGGCTGATTATTTAGAACCAATAACAAAGGATTTCCCTGAATTTGGTAAAGGAGGTGCTACACAAGCAATTACTCATAAAGAAATAAAAGAAGATAAAATTGAACATTTAGATTTACATTAATTATGATACCCTACGCTACAAGTAATGACATTGCAAGATGCAAACGTGTCATAGAACGTCAATTAAGAAAACATTCTATTGTTGTGGATTCAAAAGAACTAGATAAATTGACAATTGAAATCATGGACTTAGCGTATGCAAAAGGTGGTAGCTATTCGGATAAGACAATAGAACAATTCGCAAAGGTGTATATAGCTAATTTTCGATTATAGTTAGAGATAAACGGTTTCGCGTGGCGGCATTGTCGCCCCGATTGATAAGGAGGGCAACAAGGTATGGGAGCAGGAACTTGACATCTTCGGAAGGAAGAGGACGGGCAACAATAAATCCTCCTTCATTCCGTTCAAGTACCAGGGGCAGTATGAGGACGTTGAGACGGGACTTTATTATAATAGGTTCCGCTACTACGACCCAAGGACTGGAGCATACATCAGCCAAGACCCAATTGGGCTAATGGGTGGCAATCCAACGTTGTATGGATATGTAAAAGATCCTAATGCAATTGTAGATTTTTATGGTTTAATTGTTGTTTATAGAGCAGTTAATCCTATACAAGAATCATCTGTTAATACAGGTACTAGTATTCAGCCCAAAGATCCTAATGCAAACTATAGCATTCAAGAGCATGTGGAAAATGGTAAATTAAACACGCAATATATATCTACGACAAAGGAGATGGACAGAGCTGAGTTCTATGCAAAATCCAACAAATCCACCATTATTGCTATCAATACAGATAAAATTGAACCAAAGAAAATTATAGATATTTCTAATGGGATTGATCCACAGACAGGAAAACCCTTACAAGGAAAAGCTTTTGGATATGCGACAAAGGATGCTGAGGTCCTTATTGATGGGGAAATACCAAAAGAAGCATATACTGTTGTAAAGAAACATCATTAAATTATATTATGGATTATATAAAACAACTATGTAAAATAAAGAAATCTTTATCTACTTTAGATAGTACTCCTTGTAACACCATAGAAGAAGCTAAACTTTGCTTAACAAAATATGATAAGCTGAAAGATGATATCATAAAAGTTATAGCATCTGTTTCGAATGATTCTATGCTTTCAAATCAAGACAAGGAGGAAGTCTATGTAAACGGTATTCGTGTTTTAACGAATTATATTGGTAATGCTGACGACGTACAAAAATATGGTAAGGCGTTAGAAAATATTCTAGGGGATACAAAAATGATGAAGGCACAATTGGATTTTTTTTATAACAGTTTAGATATTGGAAGATGGTTATAGAAGACTATAACTATAACGACTTCCCTGCAGTAGCGTTCGCAGCACGAATAGATGGAAGAGACCAAGACACGTTCGTACCTGCCGCCAAGCTTGTTGCCAACGGTGAGTGTTTCTCCATCGTGTCCGACTATCTCGGTACGCCCCAGCAAGCCTACGACAAGGAGGGCAACAAGGTATGGGAGCAGAAACTCGACAGCTTCGGTAGAAAGAGCAGGAAGGACAACAATAATTCCTCCTTCATTCCGTTTAAGTATCAAGGGCAGTACGAGGACGCTGAAACGGGATTGTACTATAATAGGTTTAGGTATTATGACCCGAAGGCGGGGAGTTATATCAGCCAAGACCCGATAGGGTTGGCAGGTGGCAATCCTACGTTGTACGCATACGTGTCGGACGTAAACTATTGGAATGATGTTCTAGGGTTGACTGCCGAAGTATACAAATTAGTGGCAACGAAGGATGGTTATTATGATGTGTATGAATGGGGGAATGATAAGCCCATGGGCAAAACACATTTAAAGAAAGGAGATACTTGGAAAATAGGGGAAACAACGAATTTCAGAACAAAAAAAGATGGTACTGAAATTCAAAATAGATATACTAAGAAATGGCTGAGACAAGAACAATTTAGAATATAAGCGTTTACAGTATTCCCCCAATAAATCGGCAAAAGTTCCATTCCAAATTCTGAGACAAGTCGTATAAAGAAATTTGAAAAACGATTTGGGAAAAAGCCCGCTGGCAACAAATGTTTTCATTAATATTATGGATAGAGTAAGAATTACTTCTGATTCTCCAAACTTTCTGAAAGTTAGTGAGATTAGTAAAGACCTTCGATTGTTTTCTTTAGTGATAGAAACAAAATACGCGCAAATAGATTTTGGCTTTGTATTTTGTTTCAGAGCGTTGTACACCACACGTGGCATCCGGTCAAAAGTCCGGTTTGAGAAGGATTGCAATTATCTTGGTATGGATTTGATAGTCTCCGAAGAAGAATTTAATCCTTATAAGAATAACGTTTCTATGCAACGGCGGATTATGGGTAAACATTTCTTCCCGTTTTTTGCAGAGAACATAAAGAAATACAGAAACAAGTTGCCCGTTCTCAAACCCATTGAAAAAGATTTGGTGGAGGACATGCGCCTATTTCTCATTGAAAACCTTTGGCTACCTGACGATAGTGGCAGTTTTAAGTTGGCGGTTATAGAGAATGTTTCTTACGATCGTGCAATGGCTTTGTTCGGAAAGCCAAGACAAAAAAAGTTCATGGATACTGATAATGGTAAAATACAGGACATATTGTGGGAAGTGGACGAACAGACACAGCTATCAGCCCGATATAGGCTGATAGATAAAGTCTGGACGCTAGAAAGCTACAATATTGCAGAAGGGTAAATCGGGATTTGGAAATAGTTG
>FLSC01000214.1_pt1 | contig 10291 bp, 3 predicted proteins | sample 1550561 | NCBI WGS metagenome assembly FLSC01 (sample SAMEA4031775, study PRJEB14383) | metagenome | biome: human; feature: oral; material: saliva | place: Philippines | collected 2014 | reverse complement strand
GCAGAGCTGATTGGGCCTGCTTTGTAACGTGCTGGAATTGCTTTTTTAGCGTCAGATGTACCGAATTTATAAGATACACCAGCGTTAACCATATTATCATGACCACCTAAGGAAACACCCATATGAAGCATTGTAGATTCATTTGTATAGTGAGCGATACCAATAGCAGCAGCAGTACTACCTTTATAGTTGCCAACAGCCGCCAACACTTGTGTAGGTTCTAATGGATCATATTGCAATGGTTTAAGACCTGCCATGGCTGCGCTAGCTGCACCAACATCAGCGATTTTACCATCTACACTATGCATAGCATTGCGCAATTGATTAACGTTAACCGCATCAGTGCCATTGATGCCTGGCGCTACATTAGTAATAGTATTATTACCATTGTTTAAGCCATTTTCTGTAAGACTTACAGTGTGACCTGGTACAGGTTGACCGTTGATGGATGGAGTAATTGTGATACCACCACCATCTACTTTTGTATCTACTGTGTAAGGAATTGTTGTATTAGTTCCTGGTACAGTTTTTGTATACGTAGTAGAACCGTCTTTTAGGTTGAGGTCCTTAGCCAACTTGATATCATAGCCATCGCCTGCAGCGTTCTTCACAACAGCCAGGTTGTTGTCACTCAAACGATTTACATCAGCGCCACCTTTTAGGTTCATTGTATCGCCTAAACCGCGAACAACTTTACCATCGTTACCAGCTTGGTCACCTTGGAATACACGACCATTTTTAGCTTTTTCGTTAAAGTCGTCATTAACAGCTTTTAATTGATCTTCTGTTGCCGCGCGACCTGTAACAGCTACAGGGTTGTTAGGATTCCATGTTTTATTGTCCAAACCAGTCACAAAGTTACCGTTTTGACCACCCGAGTTTTGGTTACCTATGATTACATCGCCAGCTTTCACAGTGTTACCTGCTGTAACAGAACCTGTGCTGCCATCGATTGTAACTTGGTTAGCGCCATTACCCGCAGTAATCGTACCAGTAGATCCGTCAACTTTAACTTGTTTTGCTGGATCTGTGCCAAGTGTAATTGTATCATTCAAGGACATCTTAATCGCAGTGCCATCTACGGAAGTCTTGATGTTGCCGTCGCCTTTGAGGTCGATTACTTCACCAAGAGGTTTCTTCACAGATTGACCATCCTCTGCTTTAAGACCGAAGCCTTGTGCCTTGATGTCTTCCATTGCAGTATGCAATTGACCGCCATTTACAGCGTCTTTGCTGCCGGCAGCAATTGTACCATCTTCTACATTAGTGATTTTCTTATCACCAGCATTAATGCCGTCTTTTGTTACCTTAGGGCCGTTTTCGATAGTCAAACCATCTTTATCGATAGTAACCGCTTTGTTACCACCATCGTTGATTTGCAAGCCATCTTTAGTCAACTTAGTCGCTTCATTGGCGCCGTCTTTGATAGTTACGCCATTTGTATCCATCTTAGTGTCGCCTGTAGTCACTGTATTTGCTGTAACAGTATCTACATTAAGATCTCTAGCCAATGCTACTTTCACAGCACCATTATCTACAGATGTAGTAATGTTCGTACCGTCACCTTTCACAGTTACAGTATCACCAAGGGATTTCTTAACAGAAGCGCCATCTTCAGCAGTTAAACCGAAACCTTTAGTTTTAAGGTCTTCTACCACTGTATGTAATTGACCGCCATTAACAGCATCTTTACTACCTGCACCGATTGTGCCGTCAGCTACGTTAGTGATTTTCTTATCACTAGCGTCGATACCATCTTTAGTCATAGATGGACCATCTGTAATCACAACGCCGTCTTTAGTAACGGACGTCAACGGATTACCTGCTGCATCATTAATAGTGAGGCCGCCACCGTTTACAACAGTGTTGCCATCTGTACCATTGTTGAAAGTAGCAGAATTTAGGCCTTTAAGGTCTTTTGCAAGACGGAGCATCAATGTATCAGTGCCATCAGCTACTACCCCAATGTTATCTTCATTGGACAGTTTCGCTGCAGCTGTAATACCACCCTTAACATTGACTTGGTTGTTAAGTTTTTTCTTGATTACAGTACCAGTGTCACCACCGTATAACATGCCGTCGTCCATTGTAGCTACTTGGTGTTCACCAGTATTGTCTGTGTACACAATGCGTGTAATACCATCAACACCGTCTACACCTTTTTCGCCCTTAACACCTTTAGCAGCATCGTCATAACCATTCTTAACGGACATGTCGATACCATTGGAACCGTCCTTGCCGTTTGTACCAGCAGGGCCTGTTAAGCCGATGTGACCTACACCGTCTTTACCGGAGATGGAAACTGCATCTTTACCATCAGCACCTGTGATGCCCACTTTACCATTATTACCATCTTGACCAGCTACGCCAGTAGGGCCAGTAATGGATACGCCATCCTTACCGTCTTTACCGTCTTTATTGACTTTGATGGAATCGGCTACGAGGTTTTTATTCAATTTAACATCAATAGTCGTGTTGCCAGCTGTATCTTGATTGATGAATGTTTTGATATTTTCGCCACTATAGTTAGCATCTGCTTCATTACCTTCACCTTGAACAGTTACAGTAGAGCCTAATTTGTTAGTTTGAACGCCACCAACGTTAGCATCGAATTTAAGGCCTTTGTTAATTAAGGCATCGGAGCTGTCTTTGATTTTGTCAGTTAAGTAGTCTACATTAACTGCTTCGCTACCGTCGTTACCTGTTGCGTATGCCACATTAGTTACGTGAGTACCACCTGATTTGTTAGTACTGTTGTACGCAGGACCTTCATATGTAACTTTAGATTTATCTACATTACCTGTACCATCTAAATCATACTTAACAGCACGATCTTCTAATTTGTCGAGCTCAGTTTTAGACGCAATATCTTTGATAGTTACAGTGTTAGTAGTACCAGATTTATCATCTTTAACCTTCAAGTCTACTTGGTTGTTTGTAACCTTGTAGGAACCGTCAGTTGTGTTAGCTGGATCACCAATCAAGCGATAGTCAGATGCACTTGCGCTCGCAGCTTTCACCGCATCACTAACAGTTTTCAATTGGTCTTCTGTTGCCGCACGGCCAGGTACGAATACAGGATCAGTCATGTTCCAATTTGTATTATCTAGACCTGTTACAAAGTTACCAGTTTGAGTGCCACCTTTGTTATCTGTAGCAGTTTGGTTACCCACTGTAGCTGTGCCAGCTTTCACAGTATCTGTAGCCGTTACAGATTTAAGGCCTGTAATATCTTTAGCGAGTTGCAATTGAAGTTTAGCATTGCCATTAGCATCAACTGCTGCAGATGTAACACCGATATTGTTACCTGTTGCAAGGTCAGCTGCATTTGTAACGCCACCAGTTACGTCCACTTGTTTATTGAGTTTTACATTAGAAGTAGTCCCCATGTCGCCTTTGAATCTAAGGCCATCATTTAGTGTAGCAACCTCTTCTGTAGTACCATCTGGTTTTTCATATACGATACGAGTTGTAGTTGTACCAGCCGCACCGTCTACACCAGGTTTACCATCACGTGTAATGGAAAGATTTGTTGTAACACCATCTTTACCATTGATGCCGATTTTACCATCTTTACCATTTGCGCCTGTAGCAGTTACAGTTTCAACCTCAAGATTTTTATTCATCTTAACGTCAATTGTTGTGTTACCAGCTGTATCTTGTTTGATGAATGTTTTGATATTTTTACCACTATAGTTAGCGTCGGCTTCTGTGCCTTCACCTTGAACTGTCACAGTAGAACCTAGTTTATTAGTTTTAACACCACCAACGTTAGCATCAAATTTCATGCCTTTGTTGATCAACGCATCGGAGCTGTCTTTAATTTTGTCAGTTAAGTAATCTACGTTAACTGCTTCGCTACCATCATTACCTGTTGCATACGCCACGTTAGTTACGTGAGTACCACCAGATTTATTAGTACTATTATATGTAGGGCCTTCGTATGTCACCTTGGATTTATCTACATTCCCAGAACCATCTACATCGTATTTAACAGCGCGATCGTTTAATTTATCGAACTCAGTTTTAGACGCAATATCTTTGATAGTTACAGTATTTGTAGTACCTGATTTATCGTCTTTTACCTTCAAGTCTACTTTATTGCCAGTTACAGTATACGCTTTATCAGTAGCTGCATCGTTTTCAATCAACCGATAATCACTAGAGCCGGCATTCGCTGCTCTTACAGCATCACTCACTTTTTTAAGTTGATCTTCTGTAGCAGCACGGCCAGATACGAATACAGGATCAGCCATATTCCATGCCGTGTTGTCTAAACCAGTTACAAAGTTACCAGTTTGAGTGCCACCTTTGTTATCTGTCGCCGTTTGGCTACCCGCTGTTGTAGTACCAGCTTTCACAGTATCCTTAGCAGTCACTGTTTTAACATTGAGGTCTTTATTCAAAGCTACTGCAATTGTCGAGTCATCACCAGTTTGAGTAATTTTTGTGGTAATATTCGCATCGCCAGCAACCGTTACTTTAGAGCCAAGTTTGTTTGTCTTAACATCGTTATTGTCAGCGTCAAATTTCAAACCTGTGTTGATTAAATCTGTTTTAGTATCATCAATTTTGTTAGATAATTCAGTTTTTGTATCGTTAATTTTTGTAGTTAACTCAGATTTTGTAGAATCCAATTCCGTTTTAGAAGCAATGTCTTTAATAGTTACAGTCTTCGTATTCGCTGGAGTGCTACCATCTTGCACTGTTAAATCAACTTTATTGCCAGTTACAGTATACGCTTTATCAGCAGCTGCACTGTTTTCTACTAATCGGTAATCTCCTGCTGATGCTACATTGACTGCATATGTTTTATATGTGCCATCTGTACCTTCTGTAACAGTTGTATTTTGACCAGCAATAACTTTTACAGCCTTTTGAGCCTCTTCACGGATAATGGTTTTACCATCATTATTAATGTTGGACAAGTCTGTTTTAGCAACCTTAGTAGGATCTACGTCAACAGTATAGTTACGAACACCATTTGCGTCAGGTGTACCACCTGTAAGGGTCATCAAGCCGCTAGCGCCTAAAGAAACCTTTGTATCCATAGCATTTACAGTATATGTTTTTTGACCTGTTGTAGTATCTACAGTAGCTGCTGGAATTGTTACATTATGACCAGCCCCAACGATTGTGCCTAATGCAGTGATATTCTTTTTACCTACATTTGTAATGTTGGAAAGATCTTTATTAGCTGCATTGTCGATTTTATCCTTTGTATCATTTGTTAACGTTACATCAATAGTTTGGTTATTAGCTTTAGTCGTTACATAAGTGCCATCGCCTTTTACAGTCAATGTTTGTTTATCTAACAATACATCATTTTTGCCGTTATTATCATTCGTATTGCCTGCAATTTTAAGGTTTACATTGCGCAATTGAGCCACGTTAACTGCATCTGTATCTTTCTTACCAGCAGCAAGGTTTGTGATTTGACGTGTTTCTGTACCAACACTTGTGCTTTGACCAACAGATACAGCGCCCAATGTGGATGTAGCTACAGAGCCAGTTAAATCAGTGTATCTATTCGCACGGTTATCCGCTACGCTTACATCATAACCAGTTACGCCAGCTGCCGTATTTGCTACGGAATTAGAACCTAACGCAACGCCATCATCTTCTGTTACTTTCGCTTTATAGCCTAAGGCAGTGGATTTATCGCTTGTCGCAGTTGCGTCCGCACCAAGTGCAGTACCAAAATTACCCGCTGCAGAGGCACGTACGCCTGCTGCTGTCGCATTTGTGCCTGTAGCACCTTTATTATCGTAGTTTGCATCAGCAGACGTGCCTTTAGCGCTGAAGAAGTTAGTTTGTGCCGCTTCTACCGCTTCTTTTACTGTATGGTATGTGCTATTTTTGATATTGAAATCAGGCGCTTTGTAGGTAGAGCCATTTGCTTCATAACCAGTATATGTAGGGCCTGCAATGGTCATAGCCAAGTTGTTATTTACATAACGCAATTGTTTAATCGTTGCAGCGTCATTATCGTTCTGACCACCTGCTACGTTAACAATACGACGTGGTGTACTAGTATTACCTACTGCCACTACGCCCGCCTCTGCAGGGTTCATTTCGTTTGTGAAAGCAGCATATGTATTTACTAGAGGATCGTTAAATTCTGTGCCTGCCCCAAGTGCAATAGAGTTATTAGAACTAATTTTAGCACCAGAACCTAATGCCATGGAGTTTTCACCAGTAACTTCAGCACCATTACCGATAGCTGTTGCGTTGCTGCTTGTTGCTTTAGCAGCACTACCGATAGCCATAGTACCAGCTTTACTTGCTTCTGCTGTACTACCAATAGCAAGAGCATTAGCCTCTAATGCTTTTGCCTGACCGCCCAATGCGATAGCATTCACCTTAGAAGCCTGTGCTGTTCTACCCATAGCGATAGCATTTGCACCGGCCGCAGACGCAGTATTACCAAATGCGAAGGAATCTGTACCAGTAGCACGAGAGGAATTACCCATTGCTACTGCATTAGCTGCTTTAGTTTTAGCATTAGAACCAAATGCCATGGAATCTGTAGCTGCTGCTGTGGTACGCGCTTTTGTACCGAATGCAAGAGAACGTGCACCTTCTGTTACAGTATTAGTATTACCATTATAGGCTGCGCTAGGTTCATTACCACTGCCTGCTACCGTGATAGGCTCAGCCGCACCGATAGCAATGGATTGATCCCCCTTTGATTGCGCAGAATAACCCAAAGCAAAACTACCAGTACCACTCGCCCAAGAAGTTGTACCAATAGCCGTAGAGAAATTACCTGTCGCTGCTGATTGTCGCATCATTGCTAGAGAGTTAAAGCCACTAGATAAGGAAGCCGTGCCAATAGCCATAGCAGATGGTTTTGTGGACTGTGCATAATTACCAAGGGAAAAAGATAAACCACCTGTAGCTTGTGCATAGTCGCCAATAGCCACACCAGAATAATACGTAGGATCACTAGACTCTTGAATCTTCGTATTGTGACCAATGGAAATACCATTTAATGCACTGCCAGAATAATATCCAGTAGTAGCACTGCCATCTAAGGCATTCATATTGCCAGGGTTATTATAATTGTATAAATAACTCCATTTATTACCCCCATTTTGAGCTGTTGCATAGCCAGCATTCACGCCATCAATCATGATAGCCGCTGCATTTACAGATGTAATATTCACACCCGCCAACAATGCAGCTACAGCCATAACTGTACTCATATGGGTATATGTTTTACCAGTATGTAAGGATTTAACCTTACCACCACTGCTTTTTACGATTTCCGAAACAACTACATAACACTTTTTGGTTTTACTCCAAATAACATTGTAAATCCGATTCATAATTTAACCTCTAGCTTACAATACATATAAATAAGTTCTTACTCTCAATGACTTTACTGAAACTTCACCATTTCTTCATAATCATTGAATGTCCTAATCATATCAAAATTTTTCTATGCAGTAAATAAAAATTCATTTTATATTCATGTGTTAGAATGTTTATAAAATATCGCCAATAATGAGCCGTTTCTACCTCATAATAGCTGGTTACTCCGTCATAATGCCCATTTTTTCTATAATTTATATGATTTTACATGTTGTTTTTATAAATAATTTACAACTAATTAAAGATTTGTATATAATTCGGGATGAAAAAAATCTAGAGTTTAAATTTACTATTTCCAGTTTACTACTTGAATTGCAATAAGTATTACTGTTTTCGTTAGATTCTCGTTGCCAGGCTGCATAGGCTGCATCTTGCATTCAGATCAAGGGTGGCAGTATCAGCATAGCAGTTATCAAAAAACATTAAAAAATCACGCTATCAACCAAAGTATGTCTCGAAAAGGAAACTGTTTGGATAATAGCGTGATGGAAAACTTCTTTGGTTTACTAAAGTCAGAATTGTTATATTTAGAGAAATTTACTTCCTATGAAGATTTTATCAACAAATTAAGAGATTATATTGATTATTACAATACGAAACGTATTAAGCTCAAACAAAAAGAGGTAACGACCATTATCGTTACCTCTTTCCTATGTATATTTTGTTATATCTACTGCTTAACGAACGTGTTTAGCATGTTTAGCACGCATAGCTTGTTTCAAGCTGTAGATTACCATTTCGTTCATGTAGAAACGTAATTCGTTGTTGTTCATGTTTTCAGTATTCTTTTCAAGAATAGCTAAAATTTGGCTTTCATATTCAGCTTGGCTCAATTGGGATACTGCAGGATTCTTAAAGAAGTCTTTGTAATCCAAATACATACGATCTAATGCTACGCGAGCATAGCTATCTTTTTTATAGCGATGGCTTGTGATGTACCAGCTACGACGAACGTTCATGTAGTACAACGCATTGTTAGCAAGACGTTCTTGACCAGACACACGGCCAGTATTTGGTTGATTAAGTTGGAATGCAGCGAATTCAGAAACAACTGCTTTTACTTCTTCGCTAGGAACTGCAAGAGAAACCTCTTGTTCGTTCACAGTCATAGGTGCAGATGCTTGTTCAGGCATCATCAATTGATCTTGAGCTGCATTAGCTTGACCAGCGAAACATACACCGGCAATTGCCATAATTGGTAATAATTTTGTTAATTTCATAGTTCTCCTCTCTCGAAGTGCCCTCCCCAGAGCTACTTCATTTATCATGTACTAGATATTATCTCTTTAGGAACTGTTATCCCCATAGAGATCCCCATACTAAGCATGGTAAATTTATTAATACAGTCAGTAAGCATCTATCAATAATGATTCCGTAGCTTACCGTTTCATTAGTATACACGATACATCGTATTTCGTCTATATAATTTTGCCTTAAATGTAGAAGAAAAATGAAGAGTCGCTATGTGCTTAACTCTATGACAAATACTATAAAAGCCTCCTAATAATACAGTTATGACTCTACTATTAGGAGGCTTGATATATTTGGGCTATTTTACAAAGTAGTATTTATTAAATCTTCCTTAGAATTTATGTGTAAATCCTGCATTCACAGACCAACCAGCTTTATAATCGCCAGATAGACCTGTGCTAATATCACCGAAGATGCTGTTATTTGCATTGAAGCCATAGCGGCCACCGAATGCTAGATCTGTCCAAGTACCTTTAATATCTTCGGAAGTGTATTTAGTAGTAGCACCACTTGTGTACGCAGTTTTCACTGTACCAGAGAAGGCATGGTTCACGCCAACACGAGTATAGATGTTACCTGCACCGAAGTTTTTACCGATTTCAAGGCCAAGACCACCTGCTGTGCTGCTCACACCAGATTGATCTACATGCATGCGGCCTGCATTGAAGCTGTCACCACCGAAGTGAGTGTAGCTCAATTGTGCTTGTGGTTCAATGTATGTACCATTTGAAAGCTTCACAGTTTTACCATAGCGTGCACCGATAGAGTATGCATTAGCTTTAGTCTCGCCAGACAGGCTTTCACCAATCTCATTACGAACCGTGAAGTCGTTAGAAGCACGACCTACTTGAGACTCGATGTGGATGTATTGGTTATTACCAAGATCTTTCAAGCCGTACGCACCAACTGCAAAGGCTTTTTCTTTGCCAGTACCATTGAATACGTAGTCATCGTTGCCACGAAGATAGGAAACTTGACCACCTACGGTCCAACCGCTGCTAGTTTTAGCGTCGTAACCACCTTGAATACGTGTATACGTTGTATCTGTATCGATACCTGTTGTATTGAAGCTGTATTTACCGCCTCCAACGCGAGCCCAAATACCTGTAGGTTCGCCTTGTTGCAATACGCGTGGACGATACATATTATCTGTCAATGTTCTCCAACCATTGATATTACTCATGATGGCAGAACGAGCACCACGCATATGAGGTGTATCAAAATCACCTATCACAACATGAATATGACCGTTGTTCTCAGGCTTAGGAGCTGGAGCTGGCTCTGGTTTTACTTCTGGTTTTGGAGCCGGAGCTGGCGTAGGTTTTACCTCTGGTTTTGGTGCTGGAGCCGGTGTAGGTTTTACCTCTGGTTTTGGTGCCGGAGCTGGCTCTGGTTTTACTTCTGGTTTTGGAGTTGGTTTAGGTTGAGGCTTAGGCTCAGGTTTTGGAGTCGGTTTTACCTCTGGTTTCGGAGCCGGAGCTGGTTTATTTTCACCATATACGTATTTACCTTGACCATCTTTATCTGCTTGCCAAGTAATGTCGCCTTCTTTAGCATGACCAGAAGTGATGACTGTAAAACGACCAGATTCAGAACCATCAGATGCAATAGCTACTGTGCCTTGAAGGTTTCTTTCACCATTTACATAGTTGTGATAATACAT
>FLSC01000022.1_pt1 | contig 10307 bp, 19 predicted proteins | sample 1550561 | NCBI WGS metagenome assembly FLSC01 (sample SAMEA4031775, study PRJEB14383) | metagenome | biome: human; feature: oral; material: saliva | place: Philippines | collected 2014 | reverse complement strand
AAAAATACTGATAAAAAGGGGTAAAATACTGTTTTTTGACATTACGATGTTTTGCAGTTGCTGTAAGCCGTTGAGTAACAACAGTTAAAGCTGTTTGCAAAACAGCGCTTTTTCAGCTAATAACTATAAACAACTACTAAAAAACAAAATAAATAACTTAATAAATAACCAGCTTCGTGAGCTCTTACGAGTCTCACTTGCTGAATAAAGTAAGTAAAAAGCTTTAAAGAGTATTTTTATTTTTAGCAAATATTCTAATTAAATATAGGGGTTGTTATATCGTCATATAGTTAATGCTAAAACAGTAAAAATGTAATTTCGATAAATGTATCGACTTTTAATAAAAACAGCTTAGAGTCGCTTATTTTACAGTTTAAAGCAAAAAGAAAAAGAGCTATATTTTATAGCTCTTTTTTAGAATTTATCATTTCTATATTCATTAAGGATAAAAATATTTTTATCCTTTTACTACTCTTAAATATGCTTCACATAAAATCCCTTTATACCCAATAAGAGTAACATCAGTACAATCTTCCCATTCTTCAATCTTTGGCGATTTGTAAAGTTCCCATTTTTCTTTTTTAAGAAATGCTAAAACTTCTTTTTTAGAATCAAATAAATCTAAACGGAAATTTCTTTGGTTATCAAACGTAGCTAAAATAAATTTCATTGTTATTAACTCCCTTACAAAATATTATCTTCAAAATAACCAATCAATTCATCTTCATTATTGAAAGCTCTACTAATTGCAGTAGCAGATTTTGGGTAACTAGAATTATTCAACTCATTCAAATCTTTTAAAATTTCATTCCATTTTGTTACTAGATTAGAAGTTTCAAATTCATAGTAGAATCCATTTTTAGTAGCTTCGTTAAAAAGCAAAATTGTTACATAATTACCATCATTGTAAGTTTCGATTACCTTTGCAGTGTCTTTCATTTCAACTCTCCTTTTATTTATAAATTCTATATTCTTGATTTCCAACAAGTGCTGTTTGTACTAGGAAGAAAACAAGATAAACAAGTTCTCCCCAAAAGATTGCAATTAACCAATCTTCAACAATAAAATGTGTTAAGAATGGAAAGATTATCCATCCAAAAGTTATCAAAATCATCAATAGTAAGTTTTTAATAATAGTCATTGTTTTCACCTTGTTCCTTATTTCTATATTCATTATACAATAAGAAATATCCTTTGTCAACAACTTTAACAAAAAAAGAGAGTTGAACACACTCTTTTCATCTTGTTCTTAATAATAAGTATATTTTACTTCAGTTTCAATAGTAATGTCAGTTACTACAGTTGTATAATCATACCCTCCATATCCATCTGATGTGCCATCAACATCTTCAGTATCAATAGCAGTAGTTTGAACAAGAGTAATAAATAGAGCAGTAAGACCAGTAGCTTCTTTCAATTCTTCAACAGCCTCTAAAGTTAAATATTCTTCAGGCAATTCATATTCAACTTTAAACACTTTGTGGTCCCCAATTGTTGTGAGCGTTCCTAATTGTACTCGAGTTGGTTGAGTAAGTAAATCTAAATATTGTTCACGTTCGATTGTAGTTGTCATTGTTATTTTACCTCATTTCATATTATAGTTATATTGTACAATAAATTTTTTATTTTGTCAACAACAAAATGAAAAAAATTTAAAATAAATTCAATCTTATAAAAATAAAAAAGAGCTATATAAGCTCCTTTTAAAAATCATCATATACAGCCGACATTGCATCCCAATAAGTTGCTTCTTCTGTTTCATCTTCATAAAATTCTTTTTCATCTTCTGTACATTTACCATAAGATTTATGGCGGCCCCATTCATCTTTTTCATCTGAATAATAATAGTTTTTATCACCAATTCTCTCACCAATTTTATATTCTTCTTTTGTTCCATGTTCTGGCATGCAGTCAAAGCAAACCCACATACGGCCTTTATTTTTTGGATTGATTGTATAGCATCTTGATTTAGATTTGATTAGTTTTGAGCACTCCTCACAATATCTATCTTTTTTAATTACAACAATTTTGAAGTTGCTTGTTGGATTCAGTAAAATAAAATGATTTTCCTCATGGATTGCTCCATATCTATAAACAGTTATTGTTTGAGAATTTACTAATCTCGGTTTCTTTATCATTTTATTAAATCCTTTCTGAGTATTTTTAATTAAAGAGGAATAACCAAGCACAAAACATGAACAGGCCAATTACAACAACAGAGACTAAAAACAAAGCTAAAGTTTCATATTCTGAATTATCTTCTTTATGATTGCTCAAATTTTCACTATTATAATAACTATAATGTGGCATATATAATAATCTCTGAGTCATAGTTGGATAGAGGAATGTACTTTCTGCTGGCACTATATAATTATTTCTTGGTATAGAAGATTTCCAAGTTTCTACAGGTGCAGCTGATACTATCTTTTTAGGTTTTGGATTTCCAAAGAGATTAAAGCCCTTTTTAGTTTGGCTTGTTGAGTTAGAATCAGTAGAATTAGATTTCCTAGCATTCTTACTTGGGTCATAAATTCCATTAGGACTTTTGCTGGAGCTTTTATTAGAACTTGACTTACTCGAGCTTTTGCCAGAATGATGAGATGAGTGACTGCTATGGGCATGCCCACCACCATGTCCTCCGCCATGTCCACCACGAGCAAGAGCAGTGCTTGGCGTTAAGAACATTAGTAAAACAATTAGTGTTCCAAATAATTTTTTCATTTTTTTACCTTTCGTTTATTGTTTGTAGTTATATTGTACAATATATTTTTCAAGATGTCAACAATTTTATAAAATAAAAAGAGCACATGGCTCTTATTTTATTATTTGTTTAAAATCTTAGTAATATAGTGTTTCATTGTTGGTTTCAAATTAGTTTCCACTCTGTTTAGGTAATCTTCACTTAAGAAGCATTTATATTGGTCTAGTTCTTTAATATATTCATCAGCAAGGTCATAGAAATCATTATAAAGTTTGTTCAATGCTTTTTCTTTGTCATTTGCTTTTGAATTTAGAATTTTTTCATATTCATCTTTATAGGTTAAAGTTGTTTTAATAATATTCTTTTGAACTGTTTTTCCATTTCGTTTCAGCTCATAATATTTAGCTTTTGAAATAGGTTTGTTTATGAGTTCATATACTGGAATTTCTTCATATCGTCCAGTTGGTCCTTTTATTCCTTTATAACCTGTCTTTTCTTTTTCTGTTAAAATAAAGTGCTCTTTCTTAATTTCTTTGTAATCAATAGTATTAAAAAGCTTCTTTGAAAGCATATGCAGATTCATATAGAGCAAATCGTCAAGTTTCATTTCATTTAATTTCATTTTCTTAGCCCTCGTTAATAATATAAGTGTCTTTACCAAAGATTTCCAATTTTACTACTGCTTTATTTGTATTGAAATCATTTGAAAACGCAATGATAAAATCACGGAAAATTAAGCGATTAGTATTATCTTCGTCAGTAGCTAGACGCCAATAAAGAAGCCCAATTTCATCTTCAGTTCCATTTTCATAGTAATCAAGGACTGTATCTAAAAATTTCTTAATTGCTACGTTTCTCTTTTCAGATTCCTTATTCAACGTTTTCATTGCTAAATCAATCATATTTACCATGAGTTATATCCTCTTAATTTCTTATTTTCTATATTCATTATACAATAAAAATTTTACATTGTCAACAATTTTATAAAAAATAAAGAAGTACTGATATGAAAAAATAAAAAAGGAAAATTTATTTATGAATAATCTAAAAAAGAAAACTTATAGGAATACTTCGTCATTCATTTTTATGGCATGGGGTTCATTTGCTTTCTTTGTTATCTTAATGGCAATTGGACTATACACACTTAAAGAGCCATTAATGGTTAAGGGCTATTATTTGATGGGCTCTGTTGGATTGATTTCAAGTTCATTCACGTTAGCTAAAGTAGTAAGAGATAATCAAGAAGATGAAGAAAGATATAATCAAATGTTCAGAGCTGTTGATGTTGATAACGAAAAATAAAGAGGCTATTTAATATAGCCTCTTTTTTTATTTTAATAAATTTTCAAATTCATCTTCAAGTGTTTTTCTTTGATTATAATTTTCTTCAAATTTAAGGAACAATTTAATCAATTCTTTTGGTTTCATATACTTATGAATGCCATATCTATCTACAAATGGAAATTTAGTCCCCTCAGTATATACCAAAAAAGTATAACGAGCTTCTGTACCAAGTGAAATACTAATATTATCATTAAATAATCTCTTATTCTTATAAGTAATTCCTTTTAACTTTGCTAATCGCTCTACTTCTTTCCAATATTCATTAGAAAGTGTTGCTTTCCATTTTCGATTTAAAAATTCTAGTTTTTCTTCATGAGTCATTTTACAATGCCTTTCTTATCTTACAAATCATATAGTTCTTTTTTGAACTTGGTATAGTTTTCCCATCTTTCAGCCAATAAATCTTCATTATCTTTGAAATACTCATATTGAAGTGATTCATCTAAATTATCATAATCAAATCCACTTGATTTTGATTCATAGTAATAACCCCAGTTGTCAACTCCAGCAGCGTATAAATAACTAAGTTTTTCTTCTGATGTTAATAGGTACCATTCTTTTTTATCTTCTTCTGCCAATTCAATAGCATAGTCATATCCACCCCAATTATCTACACCACCGTTGCTCAAATTTCTATAAATGTCTGCTTTGGTCAGACCGTCAACATAATCAGATTTAATGATACTCATATACTCATAGCAATCTTTAATCTTGTATTTATCTAGCAACTCTAGTGTTTTCATAAAGTCTGCTTCATGAGTAGGGTAAGAACAGAAATAAACAAAAATCTCCCTCGGTCGTTCTGGTCGTCTGGCAATTTTGTTAAAGTAATATTTTTGGGGATTAAATTCTTTAAAAGTAACCTTAGTTTCATCAAATTCATGCTCTTTAATTTCATAGGATTTAACTGTCTTAGAATCAACAATAATATTTACAATTACACTTTCATCTTTGACATCAGCTAGAGCTTTAGTAATAATATTTTCCAAATGATTTTGTACTTCTGTTAATGGAAAGCTTGTGAGTCGTTTTTTGAGTTCAATTACTCGAATTTTTACTGCAGCATTTTTAATTTTGTCAATATTGTTATTGAGATAGAAAATTAGACCGGTCCAACTTGAATAACCATAACGTTTTGCTAAATCATTAGCAAAGCTTTCGATTTCTTTTTCTTCTGTTAATCGTTTTGCTTTTTCTTCTGATTTTTGAGCTTCTTCAAAAGTTTTAAAAATCTTTCCAGTAATTTCATCTTTGTAAGCAGTAACTTCTTTAACCATTTTTATAAGCCTTTCCTTTAAAATCCTTTTACAATTTCTTGTTGTTTTTCAGACAAAGCAAAATAATTAGCATTAAGCCATTCTTCTTGTTCTTTACTTAATGAATCTGTATTTTTAATAACCAGCTCAAACAATTCATTGTAAACATCTTTACCATAACTGAAATAAATAGCATTTTTAATTTCATTTTCATAAATGCTTAATACTTCTGAGTGAGCTCCATAGACAGTTTCATAAAATTTGCCATCTTCACTGAGCCATCCACACAAGCCTTCATTTTCTACAAATGGTCGAGTTTCAGAATAATCATAATCTTCGATTTCGTCATTATCAGTTTTCATAAAGAAACCGCCAACCTTATTTACATATAAAGTTTTATGAGTTCGTAATTCATCTTCCATTTTAGGTAATTTGCTGAGCATTCGTTCCAACAAATCAATATTATTAGCAAGACGAATCATTAAGTTTTTCTTGTGAATTAAATCAACATACCAAAGATAGAGTTTTTCTTGTGAAGTATATTCTTCCTTGAATTGTAGTTCCTTGTACCAGGCTCCGTTAATCTTTACATAAGTCATTTTATAAAATGTCCTTTCATATTTTTCTTTCTTAATCATTATACAATAAATTTTTGTTTTTGTCAATAAAAACGAAAATAAAATTAAACACGAACATTTTAGCCAGTATTCGGCTAAGAATGTAGCAAGTTTTACGAACATTTAAGCTTAATTTTAGCCGTGAATGTAATCTAGTTTGCGAACAATAGAAATTGTTATTAGCAATTCAATTTTAGAAATTTATAAAAATTTTTGACTGACTGAAAGAAAAAAGATATAATTAAAATGAAAGATAAAAGCAAAGGTAAGAAAGAATGAGAAAATACATTATTACTGAAAAAAGACACATTAAACAAATGAATAGAAATGAGAAAGCTTATTTAGATAATGTAGTTCGTCCAATCATTAAGAAAGATTGTGATGATAGTTTACCAAAATTAAGTTATCATTCTCTACAAAGATTTAAACAAAAATTCCCTATACAATTAAATAAAGGTGATTTGATTGATACTTTGTTAACTGGGGATTTTATTGAGTTTAAACGAATTTACACAAACAATATTTTAACTGATAAGAGAGTAGTTCTTAGAAAGAATATGAAAAATGATTCTGAATATGATTTGGTTTTAGTTTATTCTTTGATAAATAATGAAATTATTACTGTTTGGGATAATAAAAACACTGACCACCATTATAGTTTGGATTTAACTAAATACTCTCGAAAACCAATTTGTTAAACTAAAAAAGAGCTTATATTAAATAAGCTCTTTTTTAAGTTACTTCTAAATTAGTAACATTTAATTTTACTCTATTTTTAAATTTCATATTTTTATTGATAAATATTAAAAATTATTGTACAATCTAAATATAAATAGAAAAATAAGAGGAAAAACAAATGAGAAAAATATACCCAGATTTTGTAAATAAAGCTTATGATAATGTTGGTAGTGCATCTAATTTTGGTCATGTTGCTAGAGATAGATGGGACACTTTTGAAATCGATGGCTATCGAAAACTATCAGATGTCCTTAAAAAATCTAAAAATATATCTTGGGAACGCTTATATGTTTACTACAGCGATTTATATATTTTGATTCAATATCTAGCAAATTATGATGAAAAATACAATAATAATAAGAATGTAACTAAAGAAGAGCTTGTTAAACTTATGGAAGAAAATTTGGATAACCCGTATATAAACTGGGATATGATTTATTATCACTTTGAAGATGATTATAAATACAAATATAAACATGGTTATATAGATAGTTTAGAAAGAATTGTATTGAACGTTTTATTTCAATTTAGCAAGAAATTAAAACAAAAGAACGATTTTTGGTAATAAGTAATTATTAAAATTAAAAAAAGCATAGATTTATTTTCTATGCTTTATTTTTTTGAATTAAAATGAGCACTTCTAATCTGATTTACTCTAAAGTCGATACATTTATCGAAAGTACGATTTTTCAGTTTTATAGTTGCTTATATTTCGATATAACAACCCCAAAAATCAGTCTTATATATGAGTAAAATAGCAATTTTTAACTCTCAAATTACACAACTTAGAATTATAAAAAATTTTATTCTTTTTTGTTGACAAACTAGATTTTTTGTTGTACAATATAACTATAAAGAAATGAAAAGAGGATAGAAAAATGGCTAAACAAAAAACTTATAAAGTAACAAGAACTGTTTATGGACTTTATAATCGTACTACTACTGTTACACTTAAAGGAACAGTAGAAGAATTGCTTGAAACAACAAAACATGCTTTTATGACTGGTCGCACATGGGATAATTCAATCAATTCTACCCCAAAAACAATTAAAGGTTTTACTTCTAATTATAAAAAAGCTTTAGCACAAGCACTTGGTCGTCCAGTAGAAGTATCTTATGAAGAAATTACAGCATAGAAAAAGAGGTTTTACAAAATGAAAGAAAAACGCTATCAAGAACTTACTATGCCTGAAAAATTGATTGTTGGTCTAATCTATGACTTATATATAGAATGGATTTCAGAACGACTTGGCCATAAATACTTGAAAAACAGCTTATTCTCCGATTTCAAATTTGCTCATCATATCTCTCGTACTCCATTTGCTGAATATGCAGATTACTTCTATATGTGGGGGTATGAAGAAGAATTGAAAGAAAAGGGTGATACTCAAGCTAAATCACCACTATACAAAGCTCAAAAAGAATTTTATCAAAAACTAAAAGAAGAACTTCAACAAAAAGAAGAACCAAAGAAAACTCTTCTACAAAAAATGTTTAAATAAGCATAGAGTAAAAACTATGCTTTTTATTTTTATATTTTATTGACAAACTAGAAACTTTATTGTACAATATAACTATAAAGAAATGAAAAAAGAGGAAAAACAAAAATGAGAGATGCTATTAAATTCGAAGTTCTAAATTGTAAAAAAGTTGAAACTGCTATTAAACGTGCTGAAAAACAATTGATTAAAGACGCTAAAGAAAATGGCCTTTATGAAAATATTGGGCAATCTTATGCTCGAGTAATTCGTGATGAATTTCTATACTCTAAAGGCAAAGATTTTCAATCTCAAATGAAAGTTGTAGATTTGATTCAACAATTTGCTCATCGAATGAGTACTCTTTCTTTGGCAGAATTACAATCTGCTTAATATTTGACTTTTAAAAATCAATTTGTTATTATATAACTATAATTTATTTAGTAGGTTAATTACCGATAGAGGAAGGTTTAGAGTTCTAACCCGGGAAGGACTCACGAACCGGGCAATGGCTGAAATCAAATTCATTCAAACCGTACAATTTGAAAGAATTGAAAGTAAAAGATTGTCTAAATGGCGGGTCGACACTGTCCTAAATAAATTTAGATTTTTGTGAAAATTTTACCGCTACACTAAGAAAGGTAAAATCATGAAAATTATTGTTAAAATAAATGGTTCCATCATCTATAAAGGTGAAATCACTTCTTATATTCCACCATCTTTTGTTACTTCAAAAGAAAAGGGCTATATTTCAAATCTTTTAGCTTTGATTGAAAAAGGAAGCAAAAAAGAATGGATTAAACTAAAAGATGATACAACCATTACTATAACTACTTTATAAAAAGAGAGCAGAGAAAATCTGCCCTCTTTTTATTTTGCTTAGAACTGAAAATAAGCAATTCTAAGCTGTTTTACTCCAAAATCGATACATTTATCGAAAATCAGTTTTGACTGTTTTAGTATTAAAACTATGACGATATAACAACCCTAAAAATCAGTCTTAATAACAACTAAAAATGCAAAAACTAACTCTAACAAGCAATGAAATTTATTGCTTGTTTTTATTAGCTTAACTAATAGAAAAAGAATAATAAAAATAAAAGGAGTTTTTATGAATAGAGAGGATTTTATGTGTTGTATTTCTATAGTAGCTCAAAGAATTTATGATGCTGAAGAGCAAGTTAAATATTATTTCAATCAAATGAAAGATGAGCCAGATGAAGAAGAGTGGGAAGAGAGATATTCTTTAGCTTTATATGAAGCAACATCTTATAGAAATGAGTATGTGTATCTCAAGGAATTAGAAGATGCTATTGAGTTTTTAAGAGCATGTGAACTTCAAAGTGATAGTCACCCGGATTACTCTTATGAAGAGCAAATGGACATCTTAAAAAAGGCAGTTGAAAAGGGTTTGAAATTTGATTTATTGAAACTGAATTATTATTATACTGAGGATTGCCATAAAATTGTAACAGCTCTAGCAACCACTAATTTTACTGACAATAAGCAATTTCAAGATTTCTTTTCAACTTTTGAACCAATGTAAAAATAAAAGTTCTTCTCTTTTAGGGAAGAACTTTCTCTGTAAAAGCTTAAGTGATATAAAAACTAAAATTTAAAAAAAGGAGAGCCAAATATGAGTAACTTATCAAAATTTGAAGAGTACAGCTTAAAGAATGAGTTCCTTAGTAATTACTTTGACCCAATTAGTAAAGAAGAAGCTACCCGTCAAATTTTTATTTTAGATGAAATACAAGACCAAGATGATGTTGCTTGTATTTCTTCTAAATTTCCAGAGGTGAAAGCTAAAGCTAAATCTACTCAATCAGTTCCATTCTATGTTTCAGATAGAGATTTAAGAAATAAAGACATTTGGAAAATTTCAGGTCGCTTCCTTAATGGTGATGATGAATTAGATTTAACTAGACTTAATATTAACAATGTAAGAGTTTATTTTGCGCCCGGTACTAGTGCTAAAAATAAAGAATTAGACTATCTACATAGTATTGCTTTAGATGTAGACCCAACTAATCTTGAAACAATCCAAAATTTAGAGCACTATATGGAACATTACTATAAAATCTTACCTTTTAATATGATTGTAAATTCTGGTAATGGACTTCATGTGTATTTTAACTTTGATAAACCAGTTAAACTAACACAATTAAATAAA
>FLSC01482738.1_pt1 | contig 10346 bp, 10 predicted proteins | sample 1550561 | NCBI WGS metagenome assembly FLSC01 (sample SAMEA4031775, study PRJEB14383) | metagenome | biome: human; feature: oral; material: saliva | place: Philippines | collected 2014 | reverse complement strand
ATATTAGCAATAATACCTTTTGCTGTATGTAAGTAGGTCTTTCTTTTTACTATAACTTCTTTTAGAATGTTTTCATTGGGCTGTAAGAAGAAGTTATATAAGGTGTCTTTAGGCATTATTTGTCTAAATTGGGTTTTACAGTCAATGTAACTTACTTTTAGAATACCATTGGTTATGGTGTTTGGGATCGTAAACATACCCAAAGAGTCCGTAGTGGTTCCTGTTATAAATGTACTATCAGATGCAGAAAGAAGGGTAACGTTTACAAATTCCATAGGTAAATTACTATCTTTTTCTCTTACAATTCCTTTTATTTGTGCAAAAGTACAAAGTGAAAGCATAAGAAATTTTATAATTAATATGCTTCGTATCTTACTATTAGTATTCATATATCTTCTGTTTTTTATTGATTTCATTAACATATTCCTGCCACTTTGCCTTATTTTGTCTCAATTTAACAATAGCTATTAGAATCTTTTCTATGTATTCTCGCTGATATTTACATTTATCAGAATTAGGGGAAAGAGAATATCTTTTAGCTTCACTATCATAGAAAAAACTTCTTGGACAACATTCACATAAATTCTGACACCAACAGTTAGGACATAGTTTTTCCTTGCTATTTATCAGATTAAATAATGGATAATGGTCTTGTATTTGTTTTGAGTTGAAGATATTATCTCCTTTAATATCCCCAAGATTTAAGCTATCTATCCCCACATCCATATGACAAGGATATATGAGTCCATCAGTTGATATCGCAAACTGCAACCTTGATATTTGGCAAGACTCAAGATGGTGCTTAAAAGAAATAGCCCATAAAATGTCTGTAAAACATTCTGGTAGATTATCAACATTTTGTACAGAGAAATCTAGTTTATTACTATCTTCTTCTATACTAATTTCATCTACTAAAAAACCTTCAATATCAAATCTTTTTCGAAAAAATAAAGATATATCATCTTTTGTAATATTCTCTTTAATATGATCCTTCGTATAGGTAGCCTCGTATTGAACCTTTACACTAGGAATATGCTTTATATTATCAATGAACTTTACAATCCTGTTATATGTACCTTTTCCCTGTTTATCTATACGATTAGTGTCATTTATTTTTTCTTCTCCATCGATACTAACTGTGATAAACGTTATATATTTTTTTATAACACCAATTAATCGTTCATTCAAAATTGTTCCATTCGTTATTATGCCAAATTTAGGTAATTCTTTAAGTGATTTATCAAATTTATAATTATAAAACAAAGAACATAGATACTCTATGACATCAACATTAAGACATGGTTCTCCTCCAAAAAAAACAATTTTCTCAATGTGATGAAAATTATTAATACAAAAGTCATAAAAATCCTTTGCCGTTTCTTTTGTCATCAGATGACGATGTAAATTGTAATTACCGCCATTTGCATAGCAATATTTGCATCGAAGATTGCAATCATTTGAAATATGTAGTGTTATTCTGTGAATAGCCCTTCCTTTTATTTCTAATTCTTTTTCTTTATAAAGAAGATTCTTGTTAATAACCTTATCGAGGCTTAATAGTAGTTTTTTAATATCTGCTTCTGTTATATTTTTTTTAAGTGAAATCTCTGACAAAGAAATCCCTGATTTGATCATCTCAAGTATCTCTTTGATATGGTCATTGATACTTATTAAAGTATAAGAAGGATAATGAAAAAGTATAGTTACATTATCTTTTGTTATAATATGAATTTCTTTAAGATTTACCATTTGTTTTTATTTTTAAGAGATAAATCAAGATAGCTTGTTATAAAATCACAAGCTATCTTGATATAAAGTACTTAAGGTTTAATTGTACTTGTAGAATCCGCAGGGGTAGAAGGGGTGGAAGGGGTAGAAGGGGTACCATTACCACAACTGCATTGATGACCATTAGCACCTATGATTTTAAGTCCAAACTTACCACCAACAATGGCATCCAATTCTGTAGGTGCGAGTTCCTCTACGTTAAGAACTTCGCTAAATGAAAGTGTCTTATTCATTTTGTAATTATTATTATGTTTTGTCTACTCTTATAGATTTTCGACTTCTTCTCCTTTTTTTTATTACAGTTTGGTCTGCTTTATAATCTAGATTATATATTTATTTCGATTTATTTTTATAATGCTGACTAATTAGAATAAAAAGAACTTAATGATTTCTCCTTCTGAATAGATCTCTATACAACTTTCGCCAGAATTAGCCGATATACTAATAGGAATTTCATTACCAGACAAAATTTTTCCTATATTATATGTTTCCGTTATCTGCCCAGACTCTTTTAACAGAATAATTACATCGTTCATGTCTTGCAAAAATTCTAATCGAACCATTTTAGTTTTCCTATGCATCGGGGCATGTCGTGGTTTAGAATTAGAAGTTGTTGTTGATGACTTCGGTTTATCTGTATGTATAATTACAACATCTCCATCAACATTGAAAGTCGAAGCATTCATGTTAAATACACTCCCAATCAACATAATCCATATCAACATAAGGATACATTTTAATTCTTTACGTTTTAATTGTCTCTCCATACTATCAGAATTAATTTTTCTGTTTACAAAAGTAGGAGTTTCTGTAAACAATATCAAATATTTTGAGAAAAAGTTTTTTAGAGGTGTTACATTCCAAAAACAGATAACTATCTTATTAATAAATATTTATCTGTTTTTAGTTCGTGATTTTACCCTTAAAATGTAACAAAGGATTTGATGATGTGCCTATTTTTTCTTATTTTTGCAGGTATGAATAAGATAAACAAAGATCGATATCTCTGCCTTATATTATGGAGTTCTTTCATTCTTTTAGGGTGTAAAAACTATTCCATAGAGAAGAAATTGTCTACTGTTGATACTCTTCTGGCTGCTGATAACTTAAACGAGGCAGAGTTTACCTTGCGCCAAATAAGCGAAAAAGATATGAGTGAAAGTGAACTTGCTAAATACAATTTGCTTTCTATTCTGACAACATGGAGGCTGTCTCAACCTATAAAGAATGAAACAGACTTGGACAAAAGCATTTCTTATTTAGAGCAAAATGGTAATGATGCCCTTTTGGCTCGCTGCTATTACATGAAGGGAGAACTATTGTGTGATAAAGGACAAGTAGAAAAAGGGATTATTTTTTACAAAAGGGCGGAACAACTTGTTGCAAAAGATGACCTCATTACTCAGCATCACATCTATGAAAGTATTGCATTTCAAAATATGTGTAGTGAAGCATTGGGAATAGCCATACAATATGCACAAAAGGCATTACGAATAGCCAATCAACTACATAAACCTGACTGGGTAGGATACGAGTATTATTTGCTTACCTTAAGTTTTAATGGGTTAGGGAAAACGAAGGAGGCTCAGCTAACTATACAACGCCTTTTAAAACTTTTGCCTAAAATGAGCGAGAAAGGACAAATGGATATCTTAGACATTCTTGGTCAATATTATCAATTGCGGAATCCAGAATTGATGGAACAGCTTATGCACAAAGCTATGAGCAATCAGAGCAATATAACACCTTATTTATATATGGCTGCCCGCAGATATAATCAAGGGAAGAAAGAAGAAGCCTATCTGCTTCTTGACAAGGCAGAGAAACAATGTAATGGGAAACATTGCTATGCACTCATAGAGGGTAAGCGTGATATGAAATTACAAGATAAAGATTATAAATCAGCAAATCAACTATCTATGCAGTTATTGCACTTGGAAGATAGTATGTCCGAAGCCGATAATAGAAAAGAATTGGAAACTGCGCAGAACAACTTTGAACAACAATTGAGAGAACAAAGGCAACAACGTGTATATGCTTATATTCTATTAGCAATCATAGCACTCATCTTAAGTGTAGCTATCTTGCTTATTTATTTAAGATATAGAGTACAGAAAATGAGATCTATTCTTGCAGATGACAGATTAAAGATTGCTACTTTAAATAAACAGATTGTTGAAGCAAAACAATCTCTCGCCAATACAGAATTTTCACGTGATAAACAGAAACTTAAGATAGAAAGACTGGAACAAGAAGTAACCAAAATAGAAGAACGGCATAATGGTTTCCTTGCAGTTGGGCATCAATGTTATGACAGTATTTTAAAAGGAAAGACAACTGTTACCTGGAAAAAATATGATTTTCAAGCCTTTATAGAATACTATAAAATTATTGATGCTAATTATCTCAATGAACTCGAAGAAGAATACAATAGTCTTACTTATAAAAATGAGTTCATTTTCATTCTACAGCATTTAGGGGTCTCTAAAGCTATGATAGCTAAAATATTAGGAATTAGTGAGGGTGCTATAAGAACAGCACTTTCAAGAACAAAAAAAAGAAACAAGAAAACGTAATTTATGTCGGTTATACTTTGGAGTATACTTCTAATGAAATAAAGACCTTATACAGCTTCGGAAAGCGAATTAGAATAAGCAGAAAAGGAAATAATTATCAATATATTTAAGTCCATCTTTCAGTCGGTCTGCCTATCTCAAAGAATGAGTTGCAGAAGACTTCCCACGAGCAACCCAATACGATCTGACCGAAATACTTACGATATTGCTTAATGTAACCAAAGAGGAACTTAAACGAGCGTTCCTCTTTAGGTTCTTCGTCCATCTTCTTTTCATAAAATGCAGGAGTAGGTTCCAAGAACATAGCGATACCCTTTTCCTCACCGTCCGATTGCGTGCTTACCCAGTGCTTCTTGAATTCTTCGAGATTGTATTTAACAAGCCCTTTACCAGGGTCAGCAATGTAGAATCTATTCTTTTTGACTTTGTATAGTAAAACAAAATGTTTTTGGTTCCAATGAAGAATACAAGGAGAATGAGCCTCCCAAAGCTTATTATATGGTGATTCTTCCGCTGATAGTTCGTAATCCAAGTTGTAAAGCTGTTTCATTAATACCAAGTAATGAGACTCCTTCTGTGGTTGCAAAGCAAATTCTAGAAAGATATTCTATTGAATATTCGATTCTAAAAAAATTACATACCATCGCAAGGCATGCAACTCCACACTCCATCGCATCATGTTGCTTAATAAAAGGGAAGTTATTCATTACATTCTTTCTTTTTCTTCTTCATTAGAGTGTATCTTATCATGCTGGATTGCATGTTTTGACCCGGCAGAAAAACTAAATGTTACACTGACAAAGATTTTTCGGGAAATGAAATTAAAGTCTGTACGGTGTTCAAAGTCACCGTTCTTGAATATTTGTTGGTTCTTTCCTCTGCTATTCAGCAAGTCTTTTACACCAAAATTGATATTCAGCTTGTCTTTCAAACAACTATAATCCCCCTCTATATCTACTCCAAAGTAATCTGATTTCTGAATAAGATAAAGTTGTTTATAATGCCTGATATAGCGTAAATTAGCCATTGCAGTAAGTTGCTTGGACAACCTGAAACGATTAAAACTTGACAGGACAAGCCCAAAGTCATTAACACGTTTGGTACTATTCCGATAAAAGTTTTCACTTAGCTCGACATTACTTCTGCTATTCCATATACCACATGTGAAAGGAAATTCTATGTATAAAGCTAATTTCTTTAAATTGCCATCATTTCTTAATGTGTAGCGTGTTTGTTGTTCGTTCATCTGTTCGTATACCTCATTGATTTTTCTATCAATAAAAAATGCAGATAACGAGAAAACATATCTTGACTTCAAAACGAATTGTAGTGCTGCATTGTACAGCAATTCGCCTTTCAGATCAGGATTACCTTCCTTATAAGATGTTTCGGACAGATGAAAAACAAATGGATTTACCATCTGATACGACGGACGGTTTATCGATTGTGTATAACTAAGCGACAGGGCATTCCCTTGTCCCATGTTTTTTCTCACAAAGAAAGACGGGAAGAAATTATTGCCTTTTTGGTTGTTATGTAATTGGGCTCTAACTCTTTGTTGGGTATTCCATTCTGTATATTCGTCACGTAGTCCCACTTGAAAATCCCAAGGTCGTGAGGAGTACCTGTACATTCCATATATCGCATATCGTTGCTCATCATAACTGAAATTATCCCGTTGGTCAACATCTTCCGATAACACTCCTCCTAATGTCGTGTTTCCGAGATATAGCTTATTATCATAATGGATACCGGCATTGACATACTTGACACCAATCGTAAACTGATGGCGGTTGAAGAACTTTGTAAAATCTACCTGTGCACTATATATATTGATGTGTTCGAATGAGGGTTGCGATTTAGATATAATACTATCCCCACCTATACCTAAGGTGTATTTATTCTCATACTCGTACAAATCATGTTCTCTTTCTCCTACATAATCAGCAAGAAAGTTCAGGTTACTGCCCAGTGTATCTGTTTTCCATTCATAATTTAAAGTAACATTATTGGTATTAGGTCTTAAAGAGTATGGAGCATAACTTAGAATATTTGTTTGATTAGGACTATTATCGGTAACGGTAGAATGAACCCAACAGGCATTGGCATAATCCTTTGAATAGTTGCCCAACCATTCTACGCCTAAATAATGCTTTGGAGATATATAAAAGTCGATGCCCAACTTAGGCATATAATAAAGACTTTTATTTGTAGTTTCAGATATACTATTGACGATAATGTTTTGTCCATAGTCGCTTTCAGATATCTTACTATGACTTGCCGACTGCCCTAATGCCATATTAGCATAAAGAGCAACGTTCCCCCACGAATAGGTTACCCCTGCAAATTCCGAAAACAGGTTCTTGCTTTTCCGTTCGTATTCACTGCCCACATAACCTGATAGTCCGTACTCATGTTTCTTCTGACGGTTAATAACAAGAACGCCCGTGCCTCCTTCTGCATCATACCCGGCTGTTGCCTGAGGCAGCAACTCCAAATTCTTTATATCATTACCGCGCAAGGATGATAAATATCTTTTGAGCTGCGCCCCGCTTAACCTTACCAATTTTCCATTTTCATATATTTTGATACCATTGCCCATAATGGTAATACCACCTTCTCCATCATAATTTACACCCGGAATCAAATTCAATATATTAGAAAGAGAACGTGCCTTTAACAATTTACTATGCTCTACACTAACTATCATTCTGTCAGCTTTATGTTGAACAAATGGTCTTTCTGCTAATACAGTTACTTCAGAAAGATTTATTGTATCTGATATTGAGGTATGTTTGTTCTGTGCAAAGCCCGTTAGTACACATTGCAAAAAACAAAAAGAAAGGATGTATAAATACTTTTTCATAGGGACTTTGGGCAATTTACATCAGGATAATCCCAATGTTTTGGACCATATTTTCTTACAATATCTCTATAACATACATAAGAATATCTAATGGTTGTTTTTGCGAAAATAGTCTTTTTTTCTTTAGATTGCAAGAATTTTCTCCGAAATTTCGATGGGAATCGAGAATTTAACAATTAAACTGCCGTAAAATGCACACTAATTAACCTTTGGGCATATTCATGGCTGTGCTTTTTGACATGTATGTGTCCGTATGTCCCATCTATGGAATTTTTCTTACGATTTCTTGGACGGTTGGTACTTCTTCACAAATTTTCGCATGGTTTTCTACGTTTCATGCATAGCAAAAATATGAAAGCAAAAGGCCTCTACCATGTATTTTGTATAAAATATATGGTGGAGGCAATTCCAATAAGATAAAGAGAGTATTCTCCTGCCTATACTTTATATTTCTCTTCCAACAACCATTCTAAGTCCGAAGCTTTGTAGAGGATTTTTCCTGCAAATTGCGTGTAGGGAGTAATCTTCCTATCGCGATAGTCCTGCAAGGTACGGGGACTGATATACAGCCGCTCGCATACTTCCTTGCCCGTTAGGAAATGTTCTCTACCAAACAGCGGTTTGTGGGTCTGTGCTACTTCCTTTATCCTTCTACTTACACTGCTGATAGCGGACAGCGCCACCTGCATATCGTCAGCCTCCATATTTAAGTCTCTTACCTGTTCCATAATCTTCCTATTTATTTGCACTACACTTGCATATTAAACGAGCGTTCTTCTTTAGGTTCTTCGTCCATCTTCTTTTCATAAAACGCAGGTGTAGGTTCTAAGAACATAGCGATACCCTTTTCCTCTCCGCCCGATTGTGTACTTACCCAGTGCTTCTTAAATTCCTCGAGATTGTATTTAACAAGTCCCTTTGCAGGGTCGGCAATGTAGAATCTATTCTTTTTGACTTTGTATAGTACAACAAAATGATTTTGGTTCCAATGGAGAATAGAACATAACTTATGGGTCATTAACTCTTTTACAGAGATTCGTACCGAAACAGATTCAAGTCCGATTGTTTGAGCTGTTTCTGTGATGGCTTTTAATGAGACACCTTCTTTAGTAGCCTTGCAAATCTTGTAAAGTTCAGAAGTGTTGTATTCCCGATCAAAAATCTTACAGACCATTGATAGACAAGAAATACCACACTCCATTGAGTCATGTTGTCTCACATAACGTATCTTGTTCATTACATAGTGCGCTGTATAATATCTTCATTCTTTCTATTAGCTTTAACATTTACTTCTTTATTGAAGATAGTGTAAGATATAGTAAGTTCTACCCCACGCATATCATTTTTACCTCGCGTTCCCCAATCTACGTTATTGAAGTGATACAAAATATTGTTGTAGTTAGCTTTACCCAAGATATCATTTATCGCAAGATTGATGTTTAATCTATTCTTTAATAACGAAGCTGCTACGCCCATATTCCAGCTATGAATGCTCTTTTGATTGTACAATAGGTATTCATTTCTGCCTTGATAGGTATAATCAGTAAACAAATAAATATTTGGTGTGAAAGCATAGTTTATATTTACTTGCCCATTGAAAGCAATTCTATCATTTTTATATGTTTTTCCTTCAAATACGTATTCGCTATTAGGAAAAACAACTTCTCCTTCGCATGAAAGCTCAAGATTGCCAAGAGCTTTAGAGTAATTCAATATTACTCTGAAATCACTGGCTTTCTTCATATTCATCGAATAAGAACACAGAATATTGCTCGTTGCATCAATCTGCCTGAGTACACTAACAAGGGGATTTTTTCGGTAGGTATAACGCAATGACAATGTTAAGTCTTTCCATGTAGAACTAAGCGTGTAGCGGTCCATTATTTCGTTTTTAAGACTTGTATTTCCTGTACTATACAAAAGAGAGTCTTGGTAAACAAGTCCAGAATTTAACTGAGCAAAGTTTGGTTGGGTAAGATTCTTTCTGTAGTTCAATTGGAAGAACCAATTATCGTTTGGTCGATATTTTATAGTAACTACAGGACAGAGCGTAGAGAAGTTTTGTTTAAATAGGTTTTCTTTGGTGTTTGTACCAGAAACACTTCCAATGGTTCTATGTATATATTGGTAGCGTGCAGCAGGCATTATTGTCCATTTGCCAAAAGTTCTTGAGAAAGATAAATATGCTTGTGGATTCGACTCTTTAACATTGATGTTGTTTATATAGTTCTGCGAGTTCAGGTAAGGTATCTCTGAATTTGTTTTAGATTTTGAATCTACATAGTTATACAATATTCCTGCCATCGCATTAATTTTCCATGGAAGCCTGAAACTGTTATCAATGTTTGTGGTATAGACCGTATATCTACTATTGCCATGGCTTTTAACTAACGACAATATGCCTGCACCACTCTCCAATGTCTGTGTATTATGGTTTATATTTGTAGAGGCTATTTCTTGTGAAATGTCTAAGCTGTAGTTATTGTTTGCATAAACGTACTGCAACGTCCCACTGTGTATATTCTCTAAATTCCTACCTTGTCTGTCAATATCTCTCCATTGCTCTTGTTTTTTCCAACTCGTCAAATTTGTACCGTACGCCTTATTATCTTCTTTGCTGAATTGGTAGAAATAATAAAATCCCAGTCTACTTTTTGTATTCAACTGGTAATCGGCAGAAAAGTTTATTTTATGTGCTAAGGTAGTTATCGGAGTCTCTCGCTTTTGTTTGATACCAAATATATCATTACCATAGACATTGCGAAAATATGTCTCTTTATTTTTATTACCATCTTTTCCACCCATATAGGACAGGCTTGCGGAAAACTTCTTATATTGTCCCATCATATTGAAGATTCCTGCATCAGAAAACATTCTTGTCTGCTTCAAATAGTTGGCGTAATGGACATTTGGTAGGCTGAAACCTCACGGAACGCTTTTATTTACTACCTTTGCAGCATTTGAAAACCTATGAATAAAAAAACTGTATATTCTGCAACAGCTCAAATGTTAAAAAGAATGGTCATCGACGTAATGTTCAGATGTATCTTTGCAGGGATTGTGGTAGGCAATTCCAAGGTGGATTACGTATAAATAATGTGTCTCTCTGGAATGAC
>FLSC01000942.1_pt1 | contig 10484 bp, 8 predicted proteins | sample 1550561 | NCBI WGS metagenome assembly FLSC01 (sample SAMEA4031775, study PRJEB14383) | metagenome | biome: human; feature: oral; material: saliva | place: Philippines | collected 2014 | reverse complement strand
AGGGGTATCTCGGTAATTACGCCCCTCCCTTTGGGGGAGGGGTAAGGGGGAGGGGCCAGTTGGTGCTGGCTGGGCCAGTTGCTTGGGTGAGGCTTCTTTTTCTAAAACTCCACCGTCACCCTACCATTTATCTGTCGACCAGTAAGGTAGTTTGGAACGGCATATTGCTGTCCGGCGATATCTGTCACCCAATAATACGAGTTGACGTTATTGATACCAAAGAGGTTCAGACAGTCCAGACCGAGCCAGATATTCTTAAAGATTGTGTTGCGATGGCCGTCGTTATTGTCTAATAGACGATAGCTCATACCGATATCGGCACGCTTGTAAGCTGGCGCGCGGAAGGTGTTATTCTCCAATTCCTTGTGTGGAGCAGAGAATGGAAGACCGTCTGCGTAAGCCAATTTCAGCGACATACGCCAACGCGTCGTACCCGGGAAGAAGTCCGTGAAATAAAGGTTGAGTGCATAACGCTGGTCGGTTGGGAGCGGAATACTCTTACCATTCAACTTCATACTCGTGTTCATCACACTCAGCGTCAGCCATGAATCAGCACCCGGAACGAACTCACCAAAGAGTTTAAGGTCGAGACCTGTGGCATGTCCTGTGGCTGTATTCTCACCGTAATACGTCACTTTCACATTGTCAACTGAGTAAGGAACGAGGTGTGAGAGTGCCTTATAATAAGCCTCCGCAGTGAACTTAAACGGACGACCCAACATCTCGAAGCGATAGGTCATACCTGCCAATGCGTGGATAGACTGCTGTGCGCGAATCTTCTGATTGAGCGTTGCGTAGGTGACACCATTGACGATTGACGTGTCGCGAAGCTCCTTATAGAATGGTGCCTGATAGTAGATACCACCTGCAATGCGGAAACTAAGGTTGCGATTTCTACCCGGTGTGATGGTCAGCGATGCACGTGGAGAGAACAGACTCTCACCATTGAAGTCCCAATGTGCAAAGCGAACGCCATAATTCAGTGTGAAAAGCGTTGGCACAGAGTCGCGTGTCTGGAAGTTCCATGTGTCCTGCAAGTAGCTTTCAAAGCGTTTCGCCTTGAGTTCGTTACGAGCACGAAGCGAGTAGATCATCTTCAAGTCACGGCCTGTATGCGGAACGTTATAACCCGCTGAATCACGATATTCGTACTCGGCAGAGTTCTCCTTGATACGCTCAAGTTTATAGGTCACTGCGCCCTCAATCTTATGTTTGCCTGCCCGATGCTGCATCATCAACTTCAAACTCTTCACGTCAGCGTTGAGATAGTCGCGAGAATGCTGCATATACGTACCCACACCGAGGTTTTCAGACGTCTCCGTCTGTGTCAGCCAGTACTGTCCTTGAATGTCATAACGCTCTTGCTCCTTCGTCGTGAAAGCCGATGCAAGGAGAGATAGGTCTGTGCGCGAACTCAAATGGCGTGTGATAGCCAAAGAACCAAAGAAGGTTCGGAAGAGGTCTTTCTCCTGTCCATCGAAGTAGACACGGAACTTCTTCACGTTCTGCAGCGTACCGAAGTTTGTCTCACGGTCTTCTGGTTCGAAGTTATAACGGTTGTCAGAGATGTTACCGATGAAGTCTACCTGCCAACGTTTGTTGGGTTGCCATGAGAGATAAGTCTGATAATCAAGGAATGACGGACGATATTCGCCCTTTGTCTGGAGTGATCCGAGGAGGTAACGATTGGTTTTATAACGCACACCATTGGTCCACGTCAACTTCTTCGTAGCCAATCCGAGGTAGGCACTGGCACCTAAAAGTGAGGCAGAGACGGAGGCTTCCGTCTTCTTCGGACGCTTATAGGTGATGTCCAAAGCCGAACTCATCTTGTCTCCATATTTCGCTTCGAATCCACCTGTTGAGAAACCAACGCTCTCAACCATGTCGGGATTGATAATAGAAAGTCCTTCTTGTTGTCCGCTTCGCACAAGGAAGGGTCGGAACACTTCTATATTATTGATATAGACAGAGTTCTCATCGAACGTACCACCACGAACATTATATTGTGAAGATAGCTCCGAGTGGGTTGAAACACCCGCCTGAGTCTGTACCATTTCTTCGACAGCATTGCCCGAAGCTGACGGTCCTTGTTTAGTTTTTTGAATATCCAATTCCTCCGTTGTTCCGTGCTGTTTAGCTTTGCCCTGTACTACAACCTCCTCCAATGCGTTGTCGTCAGCAAGCTGTACGAGCAGTGTCTGCTTTCCCTTTGGGCGCACGAGAATCCTCGTCTTGGTCTTGTAACCAATCATTGAGAAGCGCACCTTCACGGAGTCTTCACTCTGCAACTGCATATTGAACTCGCCTTTTAGGTTGGTCATCGACAGTTTTCCCTGCGAAACCACCATAACAGAAGCCAACTCGATAGGGTTGCCTTCCTTGTCGGAAACCTTCCCTTGCAGTGTGAACGATTGCGCAAATGCTAACTGGGCTGTCAGCATGAACAATAGTAGTAATATGTATTTCTGAATATCCTTACGTTTCATACATTATATAACGTTGCTGATTTCGTTTTATTGTCTTTCCCAGTCGCTTAGAAGTGAAAGACTTGCTGCAAAACAGTTCTCGTATTTTTGGTTACTTCATTAAATCGGATTAAAAGGGGGAAAGTCCTACAACGAAAGGTTGCGAGACGGCATAGAAAAAAAAGAGGATGTGCCTTTGACACATCCTCTTTTATATTTAATCATCTTAATCTTGCTTTTTTATCCCAAGTACTTCATGAGCACGCGTGCATTTCCGCTCTCACGAATCTTCTCGATAGCCTTCTCACGAATCTGGCGAACACGCTCACGGGTAAGACCCATCTCTGTTCCAATCTCTTCGAGACCCTTCTCTTGGCAACCGATACCGAAACACTCGGTGACAATCTTTATCTCACGATCCTTCAAAGTGTTCTGAAGAACGGCACGGAGGTCGTCTGACATTGACTCGAAATCAACGCCACGGTCGGTACGTGAGTCGTCACCTGAAGACAGCATATCGCTCATTGAGTTGTCGTCGTCATCGCTAAATGGAGCGTCGATACTCATGTGATGGTTGTCTGCACTCTGGCTCTGACGGATGCGAGCCTCATCGATACCAGTCAACTCTGCCAACTCATGGATAGAAGGACGACGGTTGTGCTGCTGCACAAACTCGTTCGTTACCTGATTAATCTTTGAGATAGCACCCACCTGATTCAGCGGAAGACGCACGATACGACTCTGCTCAGCGATAGCCTGCAGAATACTCTGACGAATCCACCAAACAGCGTATGAGATAAACTTAAAACCACGAGTCTCATCGAATTTCTCTGCTGCCTTTACCAAACCAATGTTTCCCTCGTCGATAAGGTCGGTGAGAGAGAGTCCTTGGTGCTGATACTGTTTAGCTACAGAAACGACGAAACGGAGGTTAGCCTTAATCAGTTTCTCCTTCGCACGCTCGCCCTTGCGACCGCCTTTGTGGATTTCCTGTGCCAGCTCAATCTCTTCGTCAACGGTAATCATCGGTTCACGACCAATCTCAACGAGATACTTATCCAGTGCCTCACTTGATCGGTTGGTGATACTTTTTGAAATCTTAAGTTGTCTCATGAATTGTTTACTATTTCCTCCTAAAAATATAGCTAATTTCCGTTATCCAAAACTGATACGGCGTGCAAAGGTACATATAAATATGTGAATAACCAAATTTGAGCACGTTCAGTTGTATACTTTTATGTTTTTTTACACAATTGTGTACTGTGATAAGCTTGTTATTGCAGATGAATTGAATACCCTTAGGTCATTCGCCTCAATGTTTTATGGAAAGATTTGCTACATCTTCACTTGCATCAAGAAAATAAAAGAAACAATAAAGCAAAGTTCAATCAGCGAAAGATTTTTTTTATAATAAAAGGATGAAATATCAGAATAAATAACTATATTTGCAGTTGTACATTTTTTGTTTGACAACGTGTCTTTAAGCAGTTGTATATTAAAATATTAAGAATAATGACACCAAGAGAATTTGAATACCTTGTTTCAGATTTTTATAAGCAACAAGGCTATAAAACAATTATTACACCTTATTCAGGTGATTGGGGGATTGATGTCATAGCCTCAAAGGGGAAAGAGAAATTAGCTATTCAAGCGAAGATGTATGGAGGCTCATCCAGAAGAATAACACGACTGGCGATGATGCAATTATATGGTGCTATGGCATATAAAGATTGTACACGGGCTGTAATGGTAACTGACGGAGATTGTATGCCAGATGCCATAGATGTAGCCATAAAATTGGGTATAGAAGTAAATTACTTAAAAGATAATTCTGTACAGCAACTCAAAGAACAGAACTATAAAAGTGTTATAGAAAATGAGACAACAATAAAGGGGCTAATGGCATTTGACGAGATGTGGGAGACATACATTATGCCCTTAAAAGGTAAGACGTTGAAAACAAGAAACAGAGAAAACAAAATCGTCAATGTTGACTGGGGTGGTATTGTTAGAATCACCTCTAAAGGTAATCGTGGTAAAATAGAGATAGAAGACATAAAAATGGCTTATAGTCTGTTAGAAAAAAACGGTACAGTTGAACGAAGCCTAATAAATCAATTTGTGAAACGTTGCTCTTCTGGAATAATATTGTTGCTATCTCAAGTTCCATTTATTGGTGTCAGAAATAATCCTACACAACTTTATATTAAAGCAAATTTATATCAAAACGAACAATGAATGATGTTATTCAAATATTAAAAAAAGATGGCTTCGAAGGTTTTATTTCAGTGGAAAACCTTATGAAAAGTCATAAAATAATTCCCACATATAGTGGAGTTTATCTTTTCTTACGCTTAAATAATTCTGAGCCTGAATTTCTTGAACGAGGAACTGGTGGTTTTTTTAAGCGAAAAACCCCGAAGAATCCAAATGTTTCTGTTGCAGAATTGAGGGATAACTGGATTTCAAATGAGGCTATTGTTTATATTGGAAAGGCCAAATCTTTGAAGACTCGACTTAGTAGTTACCTTCGTTTTGGCGAGGGGAAATTTGCTACTCATTGGGGTGGTCGATATATTTGGCAGTTGAAGGATTCACGTGAACTAATCGTATGCTGGAAAACCATGGATGAAGATCCACGTGTAGTTGAAGAAAAAATGATAGCTAAGTTTAAGGAAGAGCATGGTGGTAGACGCCCATTTGCAAATTTGATAGACTAAACAGACTGTGACGGAACTCGACAAAGAATAATTCTAAGCAATCAGCCTACTGATTATTATTTGTTTTTAAGTGTGTGTGTGCGGTGTTTTTATGCGCATATCCTCTTAGATTTTTCTTTACATTTGTTCGGCTTATTTGTCTCTAAAATGGATAAAAAAGTAATTCTCTCGGTGTCGTTGTAAGTATTTTGTTACCAGAGTGTTACATGAATGTGTGTGTGAAAAGATGCTTAATTGGACTTCAAAAGGGCGTTAGTAAGGACTTAAAAGGGCATCTTTTGCAAGCTAAAAGAGCGTTAATTCAGTTGCACTTAAGCATCTTTTATTTTTGATGCGTGAGCTTATTTTTACAAAACATGTCTTTTTAATCTAATATTTTTTGAGTTTCTTTCCCCGCAGGTAGTTTACTAATCTTTTCAGAGTCTTCTGAAATATGGAGTGATAAAGTAAGCCTACTACATATAAAAGTCACACAGAGAGGGGGAGAACACGGAGGTGAATGCAGACAATATCACGGAGGTGCCAGTGGCACAAAGAGCAACGGAGATGTAGCATACAAATTCTTGATAACTTTTGAAACAAATGCTTTGGGCATACCTCCCCAACAAAGCTTGCAAACAAGCTCCGTTGCTCCCTACACCGACGGTGTCTCCGCGACTCCTATCGCTTTGTGTCTAACAATCCTCCGTCCTCTCCGTACCTCCGTGTGACATTATTTAAAAATTCAAAACTTAGGCGACTGACTTATCACTCCAAATTTCTGAAGATGCTTATTTCCAACTCTTTTCTACCAATTTAGTAACGGAGGTAATGACCATTTCCATACCCATCATCTTTGTTTTCACGTCCGTACTGTATTCAGTAGCCCAACCACTGTTGAGGAGTTTGGTCATGGAAGTACCGTCGACATCCATTTTTGCCATACCCATCTGCTTCATCTGTCCCCAGTTAGCATCGAGTTTTGAAACCATAGCTTCGTCAGCACCCGTCTGCTTCATCTTGTCTATAAAGAAGGCTTTGACATCGTCTTCGGTCATATTGCCCTTAATCTTACCAATGATATTGAGTGCGTTTGGTTCCTTGTTTACCTCGTAGGTTACAGAGGTTTTAATGCCTTGCATATTCATTTCTCCTTTGTCACCCGTCTTGAGTGTCTTACCAAAAAGAATAAAGAAAGTATTGTTTTCAACAGACTTGATGAAAGCTTCTTTGGTGAGTTGGTTGTTGACAGACATAGCCATCTTATACTTAGGCAGCGCCTTCTCCATTTCAGGTTTGGCTTTATAGAGCGAGTCAATAAGTACCATTGCTAATTTGCTGGCCTTTGTTTGGACTTCACTATAATTCAAGATGTCCTTCACCTTTCCGTTAGCATCTGTCTTTAGGAGCAATGGAATATTACCGAGGTATTGGTCCATCATGTTTATCATCTGCTGTGCAACCTCCTTATTGCCTTCCATCTTCACATTGGTTGTCGTCATTTCGATGACATAACCATCTGTAGTAGCATCTTTTACAGTAATCTTAGTTTTGCTGTTTGTCTTTATGCTTTCAGAGTTTCCAGCCATCGGAACACTGAGTTTAATATCAGCTACGCTCTCATAGGTAGCTTGGTCGCCCTTTTGGAAATTAGCCTTGATTAAGGTCTGGGCGTTCAACGCTGTTACAGCGAGGAGTAAAACGAAAGTTAGAAGTGATTTTTTCATAAGACAATAGTTGTTTAATTAGGATTTTAGACTTTAGAATAAAAAGATTAACGGCTCCAGAATTTATAAGCATTCGTTGTTAGTCCTGCATTTATAAATATCCTGAAGCCGTTAAATCTGTGAGTATTGTTAACTATTAATATGATCTTGCGATGATGACACGATACTTAGCAGGCTTGCCGCTTACCATGTCGATGCCCGGTGTCTGCTCGAACATATAAGGGACACAACGGATGGTTGCCTGCGTGTCTTCCTTAATCTTCGCCTCAGTCTCCTCAGTACCATCCCAGTGGCAGAGGAAGAAACCGCCGTCCTTCACCTTCTCCTTGAACTCCTCATAGTTCTCGCACTCGTAGATGTGAGCATCACGGAAGTCCTTAGCCTTCTTGAAGATATTGTCCTGAATCTCGTCGAGGAGGTTCTTGATACGCTCAACAATGCCGTCAAAGCTTACGCTCTCCTTCTCTAATGTGTCGCGACGCATCACCTCAATGGTGTTGTTTTCCAAGTCACGACCACCCATTGCGAGACGTACTGGCACACCCTTCAACTCGTAGTCAGCAAACTTAAAGCCCGGACGCTTGTTGTCGGCATCGTCATACTTAACCGTGATACCCAACGCACGGAGCTGATCGATCACTGGCTGCAACTTGTCGGTGAGCGCCTTCAACTGCTCCTCACCCTTGAAGATTGGAACGATAACCACCTGAATAGGTGCAATCTTTGGAGGAAGAACGAGACCGTTATCGTCAGAGTGGGTCATGATGAGCGCACCAATCAATCGGGTACTAACACCCCATGAGGTAGCCCATACATACTCTGGCTTGTTCTCCTTATTAAGGAAGGTAACATCGAACGACTTAGCGAAGTTCTGACCCAAGAAGTGAGAAGTACCGCTCTGGAGAGCCTTACCGTCCTGCATCATCGCCTCAATCGTATAGGTATCCAATGCACCAGCGAAACGCTCAGTCTCACTCTTCACACCCTGTACGACAGGGACAGCAAGCCACTTCTCAGCGAAGTCAGCATAGACACGCAACATGGTCTGTGCCTCTTTCTCAGCCTCCTCACGTGTAGCGTGAGCCGTGTGACCCTCCTGCCAGAGGAACTCAGATGTGCGGAGGAAAGGACGCGTACGCATCTCCCAACGCATAACATTACACCACTGGTTGCACATCAATGGCAGATCGCGCCAAGAGTGAATCCAGTTTTTATAGGTATTCCAGATGATGGTCTCACTGGTAGGACGGATAATCAGCTCTTCCTCCAACTTTGCGTTAGGGTCAACCTGCACCGCATTGCCATCCTCTGTAGCCTTCAGACGATAGTGAGTAACCACGGCACACTCCTTGGCGAATCCCTTTACGTGCTCAGCCTCACGAGAGAGAAAGCTCTTAGGTATCAGCATTGGGAAGTAAGCATTCTGCACACCAGTCTCCTTAAACATCTTGTCAAGCTGTGCCTGAATCTTCTCCCAGATAGCATAGCCGTATGGCTTGATAACCATACAACCACGTACGGCAGACTGCTCAATCAAGTCTGCCTTTATTACCAAGTCATTGTACCATTGAGAGTAGTTGTCTGCTCTCTTGGTCATCTCTTTTAGTTCTTTTGCCATAAATATATTATTCTATTTTTTATTTTGCACCTTTAGGGGATTTCCCATGCTATTATAGGCATTTCCCTTTTGCGAGTATGCCTTGAAACACTAACTTTGCACACAGATACGGCTGAGAAAGTCAAGACCATTAGGAATCACATTCCCACTTGCTAATACCAGCCTATCCTTTGCGAAAATAATGCAAATGAGTGCAAACGAAACTTGCTTCACTTTGCCGAGTTAGCTTTATTTTTTGCAAAAATACAAAAAAATGTTGGCAATGCGTGCCCAATGGCATATATTTGTTTAACTTTGCACGAATTAAAATGAATTAAGGTGCGGCTAAAAAGCCAAGCCAAAAGGTAAAAGATATTAATCAATAAATACGTTTGATTATGAAGAATATGAAAATGATGGCAGCAGGAATGTGTCTCCTCACTGTCGTAAGTTGTCAGACAAAGCAAGGTACAGGTGCATTAATCGGAGGTGGCGGTGGTGCAGCATTAGGCGGTATCGTCGGTCAGATTATAGGTCGTAATGGTAAGAGTACAGCCATTGGTGCTGCTATCGGTGGTGCAATAGGCGCTGGTGCTGGTGCCCTCATCGGTCGTCACATGGACAAGGTAGCACGCGAGGCAGCACAGCAGTTGCCAAACGCACGTGTCGACAAGGTGACAGATGCTAATGGTTTAGACTGTGTGAAGGTTACCTTCGACTCTGGTATCCTCTTCCCATTGAACGGTTCAAACCTCAGCGCATCAGCTAAGAACGACCTCACAAAGTTCGCTTCTTTGATGCAGCGCAACTCTAACTGTGACGTTGCTATCCAGGGTTACACTGATGCTTCTGGTAACGACAACATCAACCTCCCATTGTCACAGCGTCGTGCTGATGCGGTATCATCTTACCTCAAGGGTCGTGGTGTAAGCAGGCGTCAGATTCGTTCAGTACAGGGCTTCGGTAGTGCAAACCCTATCGAGAACAAGACTATTAGTCAGGCTAACCGCCGTGTAGAGGTTTATCTCTATGCATCATCTGAGATGGTTCGTCAGGCAAACAACGGTTCACTCTAATTCCATTTAATTATACTTTGAACTTTGAGGTTTGAACATTGAACTTTTTTATCCTTTGAACTTTGAGGTTTGAAGTTTGAACTTTAACGTATAAGACTACGAATTTCTCTAATTACGCGAATACTTATTGCTAAATAATTCGTGTCATTCGAGAAATTCGTAGTTTCAAATCATAAAGTTCAAAACTCAAAGTTCAAAGTTCAAAGTTCGGAAGGGTCTTATACTTTTCATTTTTTCTTAGGAATAATATTGAAGTGATAGACGGCATGTAGCATCACGTAGCGGGGAATAACATTACTGTAAGTTTCTGTGATTCCTTGTGCATTCATCGTCCGTGTGGCATTATTCAGCTGACCAAGAATGTCGAAGCCATCAAGCAATAAGGTAAGTTGTCCTTTGAAGAATGATCGTGACAGACGGGCGTTCCACACCAAATCATCGCTATTCATCGACTTATCTAAATAACCTCGGCGACTGTACATTGTCAGGTCAGTCCCAAGTCGGAAATCCCATGGCAACTGTAATTGTGCTGTTAAACCGTAATTGAAATCACTCACATTAAATGCCTCAAAGTCTTCACGAGTACCATCGACATGTGCCCAGTTTCCTTTACTAATGAAACCTATGGAAGATTGCCCAAGCCTATAGTTCAGCTGTAAATCACCAACGTAGTTTAACGATTCTACTATGCTCCTATTAGATGCAGACGTGCCTGCCAAACCAATGAGGTCGACACTCTTCTCATATCTTAACCCAGCCATAGCTTTAAAATCCAACTTGCGATTTTTAGTCAATGGTCCAGCGCCACCTAAAGCAAGCTGACCTCGCCAATTACCATTCACATTGTCTGGTCTGAATGTTCGCTGTCCTGTAGCCTTGTCGTAGGTATAGCCCATAGCAATAGCGTTAACAGTGGG
>FLSC01000066.1_pt1 | contig 10559 bp, 7 predicted proteins | sample 1550561 | NCBI WGS metagenome assembly FLSC01 (sample SAMEA4031775, study PRJEB14383) | metagenome | biome: human; feature: oral; material: saliva | place: Philippines | collected 2014 | reverse complement strand
GCGCGCCCGCGGGGCCGGTTCCCATGGCGTGCAGGTATTCGCACATGAGGTAGGGGGCGCGGCGGATGCGTTCGCGCGCCGCGTCGTCGACCTGCGCTGCCACGTGCGTGGGCACGGCGACCTCTGCGTGGAGATCGCTATCGTCGAGGACGGCGGCGACCTCCTCGAGCGTCGGGTACATGCGCGAGTAAATATCCGTGTATTCCAGGGCATGGTCGCCCTCGTAGTGGACAAGGGCTCGCCCACCCGTGCGCTCGTGGATCCAGCGCGCGCAAGCGGCCAGGTTCGCCCCGGTACCCGACTCGTTGCCCAGGCTCCAGCTCATGATCGAGGGGTGGTTCTTGTCGCGCTCGAACGCGCGCATCGTGCGGTCCAGGTAGGCGTCGGCCCAACGCGGATCATCGGAGGGGTTGTCGATCCACTCCCCTGTCCCCTCGAAGCCGTGCGTCTCGATGTCTCCTTCGAGCATGACCCACAGCCCGATCTCGTCGGCCAGGTCCAGCAGACGCGGGTGTGGCGGGTAGTGGGAGGTACGGATCGCGTTGATTCCCATGGACTTCATGAGCGCCAGGTCGGCGCGCGCCCAAGACTCGTCAAAGACGCGGCCCTCGTCGGCGCGCACCTCGTGGCGGTTGACGCCGTTGAGGCGCAGGGGCTTCCCGTTGGCTGCCAGGACGCCGCCCTCGATGGAGACGCGCCTAAATCCGATGCGCAGGCGTCTCTCCCCATCGACGAGGCCATCTCCCCCATTGATGCTCACGCGCGCCTCGTAGAGGGCGGGGTCCTCCGGGTTCCACGGGCGCACGTCTCCCACCTGGAGGCGGTCGGAGCGGTAGCGCCCGTCGTCGCCTTTCTCGAGGGCGAGCAGGCACGTGCCGAGGCCGTCGATTGCGAGGCGACCGACCAGGGAGGCCTCGTGAGCACCGAGCACCCGCGCCTCGACGGTCGCATACCCGACCCCGACCTCGTAGTCGGTGTCGATCCAGAGGTCTTCGATGCTGCCGGGGGCGAGGCGGCGCAGGCTGACGGATCGGAAGATGCCGGGCAGCCACCACTGGTCCTGATCTTCCAGGTAGCTCCCGGGGCTGAACTGGTGGACGCGCACGGTGATCGTATTCTCTCCGGGGTGCACGCGGTCGGTGATGTCAAACTCGTGGGCGAGGCGCGAACCGCGGGCCATGCCCACCCACGCGCCGTTGACCCACACGCTCGCCTGGCTTTCGACGCCGTCGAAGCGCAGGGCGACCAGGTCATCCTCCCACCCGTCGGGCAGCTCGAAGGTGCGGTGGTAGTCGCCGACGGGGTTCACCTCGGGCGGGTAGGGCGGGTCGACCGGGAAGGGGAAGTCAACGTTCGTGTAGGCGGGGCTGCCGTAACGCCCGTTGCCTCGCAGCACCCAGTGGCTGGGCACGTCGATCGTGTCCGCCTCGTCGCCGACGGCTGGCTCATCCCCGGGTTCTTCAACATTCGCCCAGGGAGTCGGATCGGTGCGGTGGTAGATGAAGGACCAGGTACCGTCGAGGCTCAGAACGCCGGGATCATCGGCCAGATGCGCGCGCGGCGGCAGGAGTGCTCCCGCACCGGGGGCATAGGAAGGTAGTATCGATTTCACGTCTGTGTGCCTTTCGGATGTCATCGTCGAAACTCCGATCGTCACCCATAAGACTAACACGTTATAGTTATTGTGTTTCTTCGAACACATAACGAGGAATGGGAGTCCGTCATGGAGCGCGCAACCCGGGCCGACGTCGCCCGCGCAGCAGGCGTCGCACCCTCCACTGTTTCACTCGTCCTCAACGGTCGCGGCCGTGATGTCAAGATCGCTCCCGCGACCATTGATCGCGTCAAACAGGCCGCCCGAGACCTCAACTACATCCCCAATGCCGCCGCACGTTCGCTGCGCCGCGGCAAATCACACCTCATCGCGCTCCTCATGGCCGAACTGCCCGACGACCCCTTCGTACCCGTCGTCCACACGGTTCTCACGACCGCGATGATCGACATCCAGCGCCGCGGCTACCTCCTCCTCCCCCTCTTCCAGGCTGGCGACGGCGCCTCCGACGCCGAAGTCATCCGCGGGGTCCTGGGCGACACTCAACTGGCCGGCATCATCCGCGAGACCACGTCAGCTGAGGCCTTCACCTCACGCCTCCTCACGAACCTCGGGATCCCCGTCGTCGCGATGTCCATGATCGAGGCCGACCCCACCGGCTCCGAGTCCTCCCTCATCCGCATCGACGAAGGCGCAGGCGTCCACGACATCATCTCCTCCTGCGCCCTCGTCGACCCGAACACCGGCATCGGCTCGGGCCGGGCCGTCTTCCTCGCCGGCCCCAACACCAACCACGCTCGCCAACACCCCATCGCACGCGCCTTCGGCACCAACTTCACCTTCTATTCCCTGCCCGACTGGGAACCCGCCACCGCCTATCAGGCCACCCTTCGCCTCCTGACCGAGAACCCCGACATCTCTCTCATCGCCGTTGCCGACGACTCGCAGGCACCCGGCGTCTTCCAGGCCGCCGCCGACCTCGACCTGTCAGTCCCCGCCGACCTGTCCATCCTCGGATTCGGCAACCAGGACCACCGCAGCGCCGAGGCCCTGGGGCTGACCACCGTCGACTGGCCCCTCACAGACATGACGTCAGCCGCCGTCGCCTCCATCATCAACGTCATCGAAGGACGCCCGCCCACTGCTTCCCTCCTCCCCGCCTCCCTGGCCGTCACCGAGGAAGCCACCCAGGCCTCGTCCCAGACGATCCCCGTGGCCACGATCCCCACGCGCCCGGTATGGCGGGCATCGGTCGCCCGACGGCGCTAACGCGCCCGCCGACCCCGGCGGCATTTCCGCGAAGCTCCGCCGACTACCACGTCAGCACACGCACATACTTCTCCCCCTTCCCCGCCTTCGAGCAACGTTTCTTCTCCCACTAGGCGACCGCCCGGCGCGCGCGGCACCGCGAAAGTACCCAGGCCTCGTTCTAAATTCCCCCGACTATCCCCGTAGAATCAACCCATGGACCGCCACGAGCTCACCGAACGCGCCCTGCCTTTCCTCCTGCGACGGCTACACGACGCGGGGATTTCCGCGACGTCCCACACGGACGAGCACACGGGTAGCACCCACCTGGAAATCGACGGGTGGAGGCGCATCAACGTGGAGAACCTCATCGACGAACTCGCCCAGACGGATCCCTCCAAGCACGAGGTCAGAATCGAGCGATGGGTGGCGTTCATCATGGAGTCCGGCCGCATCGCCGAACAGTCCATCACCGACCCCGACGAGCTACGCCAACGCGTACGCACCCGCATCATTCCGGCGGACCTGGCCGCCGACCCCCACCTCAGCTACGCGCGCCCCTTCCCCGGTGGCCTCGCCCTAGCCCTGTGCCTCGACTTTCCTAACACCGTCACAACCGTCACCAACGAGCACCTCGACAAGTACCCCCTGAGCCTCGACGAGCTCTACCACTGGGGGCAGATCAACACCGACAACGAAGCCATCGACGAGCACACCGCCTGCGGCCCCTTCACGGGAATCGCTGGGGAATCACTCTTCATCGCATCGAAGGCCGCGCACATTGCTTCCCTGGTCTCCACGCTCCGCATCGATGCGCCCCACGGACTCTTGTTCGCGATCCCTGATCGTTCCGTCCTCTTCTACGCACCCGCCGACCCGACCGTCATCACCGAGCAGTACCTCCGCCTCCTCGACTACCTCCGCATCGACTTCATGCGGCGCCTCCGGTCCACGCCCGCTCACACGCTCAGCAAGGACCTGTTCTACTGCTCGCCCGACGGCTCCTTCGGTGCCATCACGCGAAGCGGCCACCCCGACGTGCAGGAACTTTTCACGACGCCGGATCTGGACGCGGATCGTCTCGTGGAACTCGCCGTGAAAAACATGAACTTCTTCGAGGGATTCCGCACCCGCTTCTATCCCTCGAACATGTGACGCCTGCGGGCGGCCCGCGGCGACTCCAGCGCGACCTGCAGGCGACTCTCGTGCAACTCAACGCGCCCCCACGCATAGTTTCCCCACAATGTCGCACGTAACTTGGGTTCCCTCACATAACTAAGCATCCAAGAAAACCGCATGATTCCAACGATCCGATGTCGCGTATGGAAAGACGGTCGGGGAATTACGTCCGACTCTTCGGCGTGTAGTGCTTCCTGCCACAAACGGTGACGGAGAAACTATAATCGTCAACACTTCGACCTTCGCAGGAGAAAGCCATGAGTGAGAACGAGCTGACACCCACCGAGTACGACGTTCAGTACGTCGTTACAACATCCGACGACCAACCCGAGCAAGGACTCATCGCAATCACCGGGCATACACGCGATGCGATCATTGCAAGCCTGATGAACAGCCTCGCCACAACGGGCAAGTACACGCCCGACGCGCGGGCCGTCTCCTCTCAGGTCCTCGGCTCGACTGCATCGACGGTAACTGCGATTGCTTCCACTGCCGCATCTGCGGCAATCGCCCCGACACTTTTCATGGCCACAGCCAACCCGGCGACACTCATGCAACTTGGATCCGGCGTCGGTTCCGCCGTCATGGGGGCAAGTGGTATCGCCGCCCAAGCGCCCTTTATTCCTGTCGCGGCCTCGCTCCCCGTCGTCGCCCCGCTAGCGCTCATGGGGATCGTCAACACCGCTGTGACGATGCGCCAGTTCCAGGCGGTCAACGCCAAGCTGGACACTCTCGTGAACACTCTCACTGACCTTCTCGTACGCACAGACATCACGCAGATCGCCGGCCTTATCGCTGCCTCGAAAACATTGGGCGACATCACCGAGGAATACGACGAGCTCGGACACTTTACCCCTGCCATGATCGCCCGCTTCGCGGTGGCAGAACAAGCTCTCGTGGCCGTGGCCCGACGCCAGGAGCTACTACTTTTGTCGGCAGAAAGCCGGGCGCTGGATACCGGCACGCCCATCGACGATGTCATCCGCGACGTTAACGCCGCTGGGCTGGCGTACATCACCGAGGTCCAGGTGCACGCCCTACACCTGGCACTCGCCCTTCAGGAGAGCCCGGCACTGGCCGCTAAACGTGCACAACAGCTGACGGAGTGCATCGATAAAACCAATGAGCGGTGGAGCACACTGAAAAATCTGTCGGAGGGTGTAAAAGCTAAGATCACCGAGTACGAAGAGGAAGATCCCAAGAAGTCATGGTTCTCCGGCCAGACACACGATTTCCCGGCGTTGAAAGAGCGCCGAGAGAAGATCCTCGAAAATGAAAAGGCACTCATCGACGAACACGGGACGAAGCTGGAGGCCTTCAAGGACCTATCACAGAGCCTGCACGAGCCGCAGGACTCGCGCGCGACGCTCGTCTACTGGCGCGACGAGGCCGGAGAACATTCCTTCATTACCGAACATCTGAGTATTGATCGCACCCACTAAGAACAACTCATAATGCGGGCAGGCATCAGCACCCGTCCGCACGCTGTCACCATGAAGGCCGAACCGGGCCGGGGCCTCGTCGCACTCACAAACGATGAGGCCATGGCCCGGTTAACCGTCACCCCTGGAGGTGGCAGGCCCTGTAGATCCCCGTCAGCATTGCGAGGCGCTGATCGAGGGAGGCGTCCTTGGGGACGCAGACCTTCGCACCGAGGTACTCGACACCGCCCGCGATCGCTGCCTGCGCGCAGCGCCCGATCTGTTCGGCGTCCATGAGAGAGGTCGGCTCGTCGGCCTGGGCGGGCAGGTGCCCGTCGATCCAGGAGTAGCCGTATTGAGTTTCCTCCGGCCCGGCACCCGAGAATACGATGCCATCAAGCACCCCGCGTTCCCCGGCCTCGCGAACATGCTCAAAGGCAGTCTCCGCGCTATGCCCCTCCACGGCGGAGCGGCCCCAGTTCAGGTGAATACCGACGCCGACCTCGGCGACGATGTCGATCTCGTCCGCGAGGGACAGGAAGCCCTTCTCGGGGTTCTGCTCGGGGATGTATGCGTCGCAGTGCTCAACAACGAGCGTCGCGCCGCACCAATCCCAACCCAGGACATCCTCGAGAGAACGCTTGAATGCGTCGGCGTTCGCCAGGCGCGTGGGTGCCGAGTGCAGCTGCACCCGCCCGACCAGCAGGCGACCCGCCTTATCGCACAGGTCGTCGAGGTCGTCGCAGAGGCGTCGGGTAAAGGCGAGGGCCGCCTCGCGTCCCGCCTCGTCGGGCGAGGCCAGACCGAAGGTCTCATCCTTCCAGACGTTCTGCATCGTGCCGGGGATCGCCGTGATGGTGTTGAAATCCCAATGCGGCGACAGGTGGCTGGCCAGCACGTCGAGCTGTGTTGCGAGCTGCCCGGGGTAGGGAATCTCGACACCGGAGACCCACGGCTGGTCGGCGAGGAGCTGGTAGTAGTCCGCCTCGAGTTCAGGTGCCGGGTGCGACGCGTAGGCGCCAATGATGAATGGACGTGCCATGATGATCAGCCTTCCTTGATGATCTCGTCGTTACCGTCTTCAGGACGAACATACTGCGGCCCAATCTTCTTTTGAAGCAGGCGCGGCACGTTCGCACCGATCGACACCATGACGACCGCGGCAAAACCGAAGGACAGGATCGCCAGGGCGAAGCCGAGGGAGAACTGCGCGGCGATAGCAGCACCGAGAACCGGGCCAACCGCGCCACCGAGGGCACCCACGTTGTAGCAGAAGCCGAGACCCGCAGCGCGCTTGTCAACCGGGAAGTAGGACGAGACCCACTTGGGCAGCAGGCCCGAGACGCCCTGGCCGAACATCTGCTGGAAGAAGAGCATGCCCGCCACGAGCGCCACGTACTTGCCGTTCTGCATGAACAGGGGGAAGACGATGATCTGCGAGAGCAGCAGGGAGATGGCGTACCAGCGGCGCATGCCAAACTTATCACCCGCGAAGCCAGCAATGATGTAGCCCGCAGCGTTACCGAGGCCAGCGAACGACACCACGTTGGCAACAACCGTCTGGTCCATGCCCACCCCGCGCAGGTAGGTGGGGAGCAGGCCCTGGATGGGCCACGTGTACATGAAGGAGGCGAAGATCGTCAGCATGATCGCGATGCCGATGATCCAGCGTTTGGAGTCGAACTGGATGATGAGGTAGATGAAGATAACCGCGCACAGGGCACCGAGCACACTCACGGCCACGACGCCGCCGACCTGCTGGGTGAAGATCAGGAGTAGGGCGACGAACGCGATGGCTACAACGACGTAGTTGAGGATCTTGCGTTCCCCGCCGAAGAGCACCTGAAGCATGTCGTTCTTTTCGACGTGCCCGTTCTCCTTGGCTTCGCTCCAGTCGGCGGCTTCGGGCAGGGTCTTTCGCATGTAGATCGCGACGACGATCGGGATGATGCCGGTGAGGAACAGGGCGCGCCAGCCCCATCCGGGGTGCATCGAATCGACCCATGTCACGAAGTACTTGTCGACCTGGGCGGCGGCGATGACGCCGAAGGCATAGCCCGACAGCAGGAAGCCCGAGGCCTTGTTGCGCATGTGCTTGGGCCACGACTCGATGACGTAGGCGGCGGAGGCCGAGTATTCGCCGGCCATCGCGAAGCCGATGATGAGTCGCAGGACGAAGAGGATCCAGAAGTTCGGCGCGAGCGCGCAAGCGATGGATCCGAAAGCGAACATGAAGATCGACAGGATCATGGCCGGCTTGCGCCCGTAGCGGTCGCCGATGGCTCCCAGGACGAGGCCACCGATCCATCGGCTAATAAACGCGGCCGAAATCAGGGATGCGCTTTGGACGAGCGACAGGTCGAATGCTGTCTTGATCGCGGGCAGGGCGAAGGAGATGAGGACGAAGTCGTAGCCGTCCAGCAATACGCCGATCCAAGCAGCGAAGAACGCCTTGCGGTCTTCTTTGGTCAGGTATCGATACCAGGGCTTTGTCGGAAGCGCCTGTACGGGGGACGTACTCATGATGAGTGCCTTCCTGAAATTTCATCGTCGAATAACGAGGGGCTTGAGTCCAGATGTCTAACTAGCAAGTTGTCAGACAACTTGCAATAATGTTAGCTCTCTCTCATCCTAGAGTCAACAGTAAGTTTCACCTTAACGTGCACATTGCCAACAAAAGGTCGCGATGATAATCTGTCTGACAACTTGTTAACTGTGACCAATCACATGCTCCAATTCGTGATGATGCGAAGCGAAACTAACAACTGACAGAAAGGTGTCAAACATGAGCATCGACGCAGGTCACCCGGGAATCTCCTGGGCCTTACAGTTCCGCGCACTCATCGACGGCTCATTGCTGCGCCTGCGTAGACCCGAGGGCATCGGCTGGGATCTCTTCATCCGAGCGGGTGCGCTCTTCCTCGAAGGAACGACCTCCTCCATGTCCCTCGCTCTCGACATGGAGGACACCGCGTACCTGACCGACGGGACCTGGCACAGCCTCGCTATCACGGCGACGGCCGCCGGCTCCAAGATTTTCCTCGACGGCTACCAGTGCTTCTCAACCTGCGCAGACCTCTCTCCTGCCGGAAGCGGCCCCGATGCCGTACTCGCACTCACCCCGGGCGCTGGCATCGAGATCCGGTCCTTCGCAGAGCACGATACCCTTCTCTCCGCAGAAGAGATCCTTGCTCTCTCCCCCGCACCGACTCCCCTCATTGAATTCGCCGCAGCCCACCTGTCCGACTACGACGTCACCGAGCTGTCCGAACTGACCTCGGGCACTGTGTTTGCCCGCTACCGTGTACGAGGCCACGGCCAGCACGGCACGATCCTCGCCGCCGGCGGGGCCGGGCGCGAGCAGCTCAACCTGTCCGTGACGAAAGAAGGCATCGAGTACCGAGTCCTGGGCCGCAGGGGCCAGTGGCGCACATTTACTGCCCATGGGCACTGGGATCAGGGACACTGGCATGACGTCGTGGTGCGCGTCGGTCACGGCGCGGTCCAGATCTACGTGGACGGCTACCTCGAGGCTCACCTACCCGGCCAGGTGTTCTTCGCGGGCGTCGGCGGCCTCGACGAGGTCGTGATCGGGCAGGACACCTCCGGGTCGCGCCTCTTTGGCGAGGTTCGTAACGCCGCGGTCTACTCGTCGATCCTCAATGACGCGCAGATCAAGAAACTGTCGTCGGTCGCACCCCTCGACACCCAGTGTCTCTTTGACGCCGGTTTTCACGACTCGATCAGCTACCGCATTCCCTCGCTGATCACCCTGGCCTCGGGGGTCGTCGTCGCGGGAGCCGATCAGCGAGAGACCATCGCGAACGACTCTCCCAACTCGATCAACTTCACGGTCCGCCGCTCCTTCGATGGCGGGCACACGTGGGGTGATCTCCAAACAGTCATCACCTACCCCGGTCACGGGGCAACAGGCGCGTCCGTCATCGACTCCTGCGTCGTCCAAGACCGCCGAAACGGACGCCTCGTCGTCCTCATCGACCACTTCCCGGGAGGCATCGGTCAGCCGAACGCCGAGGCCGACCTCGGCGTTGACGAAAAGGGCCGCTACATCCTGCACGACGCCGAGGGCGCGACCTACACGTGGATGGAGGACGGAGCCGTCACGGACGCACACGGACACGAGACACCGTTCAAGGTCTCGGAGCGCGGTGACGTCACCGTCACCGAGGGTGGGGAGGAAAAGCCCGGCGGCAACGTCTTCCTGGCCGACGGCGAGGACCCGAACCAGACGCTGCTGACCAAACGCACCTGCTACCTGCAGATGGTCTACTCCGACGACGACGGCGAGACCTGGGAGGGTCCTTTCAACCTGAACCAGGACGTGAAGGAAGAGTGGATGTCCTTCTGCGGGACCTCCCCGGGCACGGGCGTGCAGCTGCGCAGCGGACGCCTCGTGATCCCGATCTACTACAACGGCGACCACAAGCGTCACTTCTCCGCGTCCGTCGTCTACTCTGACGACGGGGGTGCCACGTGGAAGCGCGGCAAGTCTCCCAACGACGGGCGAATCTTCGAAGGCCGCCGAATTGACTCGCGCACGCTCGACACCGAGGCCGCGGCGACGCACGAGGCCACGCTCATCGAGCGCGAAGACGGGTCGCTCCTCATGCTCATGCGTAACCAGCATCCGAGCGGGAAGGTGGCCGCAACCGTCAGCACGGACGGAGGCGAGACCTGGGGCGACGTGTATTTTGCGCGCGAGATCACGGAGATCTTCTGCCAGCCCAACGCCGTGCCCTGGCCGACCGAGGACTGCCCTGAGCGGGTCGTCTTCGCCAACGCCTCGCAGATGCGGCCGTATCGAGGCCGTGGTGTCCTGCGCCTGTCGGAAGACGGGGGCCGCACCTGGATCGCGTCGCGCACCTTTAACCCGGCGCACTACGTCTACCAGTGCATGACGATCCTGCCCGACGGAACACTGGGCCTTCTGTGGGAGCGCGAGATGCAGGGCCTGTATTTCACACGCATCCCGCTGGAGTGGATCGAGGCCGCTAAGATCTGACACCGCCGTGAGGAGGCCGCCTGCCGTTGGCACCTTCCCCGGCCTACGGCAGGCAAAAACCTCCTCAGTGTCCCACATATGTGAGGACCGAAGAAAGAAAGAGGGCGGGCACCGGCTGGTGCCCGCCCTCCGCGTA
>FLSC01482906.1_pt1 | contig 10578 bp, 8 predicted proteins | sample 1550561 | NCBI WGS metagenome assembly FLSC01 (sample SAMEA4031775, study PRJEB14383) | metagenome | biome: human; feature: oral; material: saliva | place: Philippines | collected 2014 | reverse complement strand
ACCTTCAGAACATTTTTCTGACCTCATTCGGCTAAATGTAATAAGGCTTTTCACTTTCTTAGTGACTCCGTTGGGATTCAAACCCAAGACCTTCAGAACCGGAATCTGACGCTCTATTCAGCTAAGCTACGGAGCCAAATGATGCTGCAAAGGTACAGTAAAGTTGGCAAAAGTCAAAATAAAACATAAGATAATATGTCCTATAGGTGGTCATGCTACGGTCTTAGGATATGCACAAGATAATGTTTTTGGTAATAGCTGCTGTCAAAAAGTTATAATAAATGAGATAAAAATGTCATTATGACCTAAGATGCTGTTCTTTATTTTGCAGTTTAATTAATAATATGTAACTTTGTTGGCAATAATGATAATAGGTAGAAGAATATAAAAGAAAGGGATATAATGGGTCAACTTATAAAGCCAGAAAGATACAAAGCATTGCTTAGTAAGCGGCAAACGGAACAAGGAATCAAATTGATAAAGGATTTTTTTCAGCAGAATTTAGCAACAGAACTGCGCTTGAGTCGCGTTACAGCCCCGTTATTTGTATTGAAAGGACTGGGGATTAATGATGATCTCAATGGTGTTGAACGTCCAGTTTCTTTTCCAATAAAGGACTTGGGAGACGCACAGGCTGAAGTTGTACACTCTTTGGCGAAGTGGAAACGACTGACATTAGCCGAGTATGAGATACAGCCGGGCTATGGTATCTATACCGATATGAATGCTATACGTGCTGATGAAGAGCTGGATAACCTTCATTCTCTTTATGTTGACCAATGGGATTGGGAGGCTGTTATTACAGAAAGTGACAGAACAAGACTTTATTTGGAGGACGTTGTTCGTCGTATCTATGGTGCAATCCTTCGTACAGAGTTCCTTACTTGCGAGGCTTATCCACAGTTGAAGCCTTTCCTTCCTAAGGATATTCATTTTATACATGCACAGGAATTGTTAGAGATGTATCCTGATAAGACTCCAAAGGAGCGTGAAGATGCCATCTGTAAGAAGTATGGTGCAGTCTTTGTGGAGGGTATTGGTTGCAGATTGAGCAATGGTGAGAAGCATGATGGGCGTGCAGCTGACTATGATGATTGGTCAACTGTGGCAGAAGATGGCAAGGTTGGTCTGAATGGGGACATCCTTATTTGGTATCCAGTGTTAGGACGTAGCTTTGAGTTATCATCCATGGGTATCCGTGTTGATAAGGTTGCACTACTTCGTCAGTTGGAGATTGAGAGACAGGAAGAGCGCGAACAACTCTATTTCCATCAGCAACTGCTCTCCGATAAGCTACCATTGAGTATCGGAGGAGGTATAGGACAGAGTCGTCTCTGTATGGTAATGCTGCACAAGGCACACATTGGTGAGATACAAGCAAGCATCTGGTCAGACGAGATGCGTCAGGAATGTGAAGCCGCAGGGATGTCGCTGATATAAAAAACAAGAGTGTATCAAATAGCCTATCATAGGTTTTTCCCTATAAACAGGCTATTTAATACACCCTTTTTTGTATGAAATAATAATGGGTTAATCTATAAATCTTTTTGTTATCTCCCCATATTCATCAATCCTTCTGTCGCGTAAGAAGGGCCACCAGCGGCGTACTTGTTCGCTATGATCAATGTTAATATTGATGATAATGCCCTCTTCTTCATTGTCACTGGCACGGAAAAGCAGTTCTCCTTGGGGGCCTGCAGCGAAGCTACTGCCCCAAAACTGAATGCCACCCGTTTGCTTACTTGGGTCAGGTTCGTATCCTACACGGTTCACAGCGATGACAGGTAAGCCGTTGGCAACGGCATGTCCGCGCATAACAGTTGTCCATGCTTCACGTTGGCGTTGCTGTTCTTCATCTGTATCACTGGTTTCGTAACCAATAGCAGTAGGGTAGATGAGTATTTCTGCACCCTGTAGTGCCATTAAACGTGCTGCCTCTGGATACCACTGATCCCAACAAACGAGTACTCCAAGTCGCCCAACGCTGGTGTCAATGGGATGGAATCCAAGGTCGCCAGGTGTGAAATAGAACTTCTCATAGTATGCTGGATCGTCTGGAATATGCATCTTCCGATATTTTCCAGCAATACTTCCGTCTTTCTCAATGACTACTGCTGTATTATGATAGAGCCCTGGTGCACGCTTTTCGAAGAGTGATGTTACGATGACAACACCCAGTTCCCGCGCTAGTTCTCCGTAGAATTCAGTAGAAGGACCAGGTATCGTCTCTGCCAATTCGAACTTGTTTACGTCTTCAGTCTGACAGAAATAAAGCGAGTTATGTAGCTCTTGCAGTATGATGAGTTGTGCTCCGCGTTGTGCAAGGTTGGTTATGTTCTCTGCCAAACGTTCGATATTATTCTTTATGTCAGCAACATTGTGCTGCTGTATAATACCTATTTTTATTTCTTTCATATAGAAAATTCCTTTGCTTTCTCCATTATCTCTCTATTAATCCTGCTGCATGAGAGGGGTAGAGAGACTATGGATGGTTTGGATTATGTGTTATTATTGTGTTGGAAATCTTATCTTTCTTTTGGCGAAAGAGAGGGAAATTGCATCGTCAAACAGTGTATAGAACCATGTTGCCTTATGATAGTACGGCTATCGATACCCACGATTTCGCGGTCAGGGAATGCTGTCTGTATTGTTTCCAATGCTACTTTGTCCTTTTCTGGTTGGTTATATGTAGGTACAATAACCGCTCCATTGATGATAAGGAAGTTGGCATGAGTCGCCGGCAAGCGCTCTTCTTCGTCATAGATAGCATCAGGCATGGGCAGACGTAATAGGCGATAAGGTTTGCCTTTGGTCGTACGTAACTGCTTTAGTTGCTCTTCTAAGAGACGGAAATCTTCATAATGTTCATCTTCTTTATCGTCACATCCTATATATAATAAGGTGTCATTTGGAGCAATACGAACAATAGTATCAATGTGTCCGTCAGTGTCGTCGCCAGCTAACTGTCCATGATCAAGCCATATGACACGCTCTACATTTGGGAAGAGTGAGCGTAATTTCTCATCAATCTCCTCTTTTGTTAGCGGTTGATTGCGGTGTGGTGCCATCAGGCAGCTTGTGGTTGTGAAAAGTGTTTGGTTACCATCACTCTCAATGGAACCACCTTCAAGAACAAAATCTTTATGATTTTCCAATGTTCCATGGAATATTCCAGCCTTGTAAACCTGTCGGTTGATTCTGTTATCTTTCTCTGCTGCAAACTTCTTTCCCCATCCATTGAAACAAAAATCAAGTAGATGTCTTGGATGGAAGTAACCCCCTGGCTCCCCACTAGACAAGATGGTGATGGGTGCAACATCACGAGCCCACGTGTCATTGTTGTCACAAGCAAAGAGCGTTACTCGTCTTATCTGTTCCTCTGATAGTCTTTCTGCCAACAATAACCTTACTGATTCAATGTCACGTGCAGTGATCAACAACTCCTCATGACGGGTAATGGCATCAGCCATCTGCAGATATACTTCAGTAATCTCCTCCAGATAAGGACGCCAGTCAGTATCTTTGTGTGGCCATATCAGCATAATACCGTCTTGCTGTTCCCATTCTGCAGGTAACCGAAAGCTATGAATTTCGTTCTTGTCCATACTGCAAAGATAAGAAAAGAAAATGTTATTCATATAATACTATATGTGTTTTTTATGGAATGTACCATCGTGTATATGCTACATGATATGCATCAATAGGTTTGATGGAGGTCAATTAATTGTAATATTTTTAAATCATGATAGATACTTTCTTTGTATAAATCAGTCCTTACCATTACCTTTGCATCCACAAAACGAAATATTACAGGGTTATAATCCCTGATTTAATGTACTAAAATAGATTATCACTGTTTTTCAGGATAGTATTGTACAGGCTTCAATCTCAATAGGATTAGTGAGAAGTAGTAAAGGTAACAAGATTGTAAAACAAGAAAAAAAGAACACGTTATGAAAGAAAGAATCATGAAGGCAGGCCTTACACGTAAGGTCTTCCATTATCTGACAAACGTCATCAGAGAGTATAACATGGGACGTGTACACTGCTTGGCATAAGTCAGAGACTCGAGTTTGATAGAGTCATAGCAAGAAAAAAAGTTTGAGAGAATAATAGAAAGGTATCGGGCTGTAATCCAAATGGATTTCAGTCCGATTTTCTTTTCTTTGTAATTTCCTCCTTTCTACTAGCTTCTACTTCCCCTTTGAACATTATAAAAAGGGGAATTTAAAAGGTTTACTATGGCACTTTTGTGCATGAATGTGCGTATTACAGAAGATTACAAGACCTTTGTAATTCTTCTACAAGGCCCTTGTAATTTTGAGAAAGGAAGCCTTTGAAGTTCTAATATGCAATAATGTAGGATTAGAAAGATAAACCTTATATCATAAATATTGGGCTATGTATATTGTAAGAATTGAATAATTTTCTTATCTTTGCAGCCTAAAACTTATGCGTAGCGTGAAAATAAAGGAAGTAATTGATGCCCTTGAACGGTTCGCGCCTTTGCCCTTGCAGGAAGAGTATGACAATGCCGGCTTGCAAGTTGGATTGACAGAGGCGGAAGTATCAGGGGCTTTATTGTGTCTTGACGTGACTGAAAGGGTAGTGGATGAGGCCATTACAAAAGGTTGCAACTTAATTGTTGCACACCATCCACTTATCTTTCGGAAACTATCTCAGGTCACTGATGCTAACTATGTACAACGTACGGTGATAAAAGCTATCAAGAATGATATCGTGATAGTAGCTATGCACACGAACTTAGATGCTGCTTTTGGTGGTGTAAACTTCAAAATTGCAGAGAAGTTAAGGCTTAGAGACGTCCGATTCTTTGGACGTGAGAAAGTTGTGACCAATCCTTTGACAGATAAAAAGGTAACAGGCGGAGATGGCGTTATCGGTTGTTTTGATACTCCTTTAGCAGCTGATGACCTGATATTGTTACTAAAGAAGGAGTTTGATGTGGAATGTGTGCAAGCCAATGAACTGCTTCGGAGGGAGATACAGACGGTTGCTCTGTGCGGAGGTTCTGGCTCATTCTTGTTGCAAGATGCAATTAATGCTGGTGCAGATGCCTTCATTACAGGTGAGATGGGTTATCATGAGTTCTTCGGACATGAGCAGGAGATACAGCTTTGTGTCATCGGTCATTACCAAAGTGAACAATATACGACAGAGGTTTTACGTGATGTAATAGAGCGTGATTGCCCTGGTGTGAAGTGCTGTATATCAGAGATAAATACGAACCCAATAGTTTACTTTAGTTGACAAGAGCCTATTTTAGAATAGGACCGTGGGCTGGTTGAAGAGTAAACTACAATATAAAATGAATTTTGAATTAAGTAATATATAAGAATTATGGCAAAGAAAGATCCAAAAGAGTTACCAGTAGAGGAAAAGCTGAAGAATCTTTTCCAGTTGCAGACAACGTTGTCAGCGATTGATGAGAAGCGTGCATTGCGTGGAGAACTGCCACTTGAGGTACGTGATTTGGAAGATGAACTGGAAGGTTTGCGTACTCGTATTGAGAAGATTGAGCAGGATATAAAGGATTATCAGCGTGCTATTACCCAGAAAAAGGGTGATATTGTTGAGGCTCAAGCAAGCTTAGAGCGTTATAACAAGCAGTTGGATACTGTTGCTAATAACCGTGAGTATGATACACTTACAAAGGAAATAGAGTTCCAAACACTGGAGATTGAGCTCTGTAATAAGAAGATTAAGGAGGCTCAGTACAAGGTTGAGGAGAAACAGAAGGACTTGGAAGCTAATCGTGGGCTTCTTGAAGACCGTCAGAAGGCCTTAGAGGAGAAGCGTAATGAGCTTGATGAGATTATGCAAGAGACTCGTGAGGAAGAAGGTTTGCTAAAAGATAAGGCTTCAGAGCTTGAGACTAAGATAGAATCAGGACTCCTTCGCAGCTTCAAACGTATCCGTCGTGGTGCTCGTAATGGTCTTGGTATCGTTTACGTACAGCGTGATGCATGTGGTGGTTGCTTCAATAAGATCCCGCCTCAGCGCCAGTTGGATGTGAAGATGCATAAGAAAATTATCGTTTGTGAGTACTGTGGTCGTATCTTGATTGACCCAGAATTGGCAGGTGTAAAGATTGAAAAGGCTGGTGAAGAGAAGCCTAAGAAGCGCAGAGCAACACGTAAGAAGAAGGAAGAAGGGGAGGAGTAAGGAAGGTTTTTCCGGCTTTCTCACCTTTAAAAAGAGATAAAAGGATCCTCAGTCCATTGATGGGCTGAGGATTTTTCGTTTATAAAAGGGATTTTAATGATTTACTTTTTCTTTGTATGTTGTCTCTTATTATCCTTTGTCTAATGGTCTATTCGTTGTTTATCTTGCCATTAGTGGTGTTCTATATGACTGAGAGTTGCTCTGGTTGTATGGGAAGAAGGGTGAGTAATGAATAGACGTTGAGGTACAGAAAAGATGATGACTCATGATAAAAAGCCATTCCTATTCATGAGTACTCTGTATCCTATTTTTGTAAGAAGTATTCATAACTATAAAATGAAAGATGCCTTTTTGTGATGTAAAAGATGCCCTTTTGCAAAGTAAAAGGTGCCCTTTTGAATGGTAAAAGACGCCCTTCTGCAATGCAAAAGGGCGTCTTTTACTTAGCTATTTGTAAGCTATTGATAATCTGTATGTTACAAAACGGAAAACAATGTGTTTTATCTTGTTTTCCGTTTAGTCTGCTATCTCTATCTGTAAAGAAAACTACAACCCTATTATGAACATCTGATGGGATGGTCACAACAGGGTTATTACTATCTATCACATCATGTGATTACTCTCCCAATGGCTTACAGAATTTCAACAGACTCTATCTTTACATCCTCGTTAGGGCGATCATTCTGGTCTGTTTCACAGTCCTGAATATGCTCAACGACATCGAGTCCTTCCTCTACTTCACCAAAAACAGTGTATTGGTTGTCAAGGAAAGGTGTACCGCCTATCGTGGTGTAAGCCTCAATCTGCTCTGGGGTAAATCCTGATTTACCTTCTTGTTTGCATATCTTTTTGGTCTCTTCAATAAGTTTATCTTGTAATGTCTGCAGTCCTGCACGGTCACGGTTGCGTCTGAGGTCCATGATTTCATCACGATGCAGCCTTGTAAGTTCATTGAAGACACTTTGTTCTTGTTGCATAGCCATCTGATGTTCCATCTGTTTTAGCTCAGCAGGCTTGTAAGTTTTACCCCAAACGATGTAGAACTGACTACCACTACTTTCCCTGTTTGGGTTCACTTCGTCTCCAGTACGTGCTGCACTTAATGCGCCACGTTTATGAAAATATTGTGGATAAACAAACTCTGCGGGGATAGTATAGTCTGGTCCGCCTGTTCCTAACATCTTCCCTTTAGGAGCATTCTTACTTTCTGGGTCGCCACCTTGTATCATAAAGTCTTTGATAACACGGTGGAAGATTGTACCATCAAGGTATTTTTCCTTTGCAAGTTTCAGAAAGTTATCACGGTGTTGTGGGGTTTCATCATAGAGCCTTATGATGATATCACCCTCTGATGTCTTTATTTTCAGTCTTGTTGCCATATCTTTTTTTGATTTAAAAGCACGGTATATAATATTGTTTTTATTGTGAATGTTCAGCGCGAGTATTGTTGAATGTTATATTCCTCTTGCTTTAAAGATGCGTTCTTTAGCCTCATTTATCTCTTGGAACTTCTTTTCTGCAGCCTTACGAACATCTTCTCCTAAGGCTGAGACACGGTCTGGGTGATGTCTCAGAGCCATCTTTCGGTAGGCAATCTTTACCTCCTCGTCTGTTGCAGATGAGCTGATTCCCAGAACTTTATACGCATATTCAATGTCGACAGTAGACGTTGAGCCACTTTCAAGATTGAGCATGGAGATCACATCTTGCTCTGATAGTCCTAAATAAGAGGCTATTTCCTTCAGTACTGTGACTTCTTCAGGGCTTACAGTACCATCCACCTTGGCTATTATTACCAGATAGTTGAGTAATTGTAGACGCTGACTGGTATTCATATGGAGTCTTATCTCTACACAGCTTTGGCGGATTGTCTCTTTAAACTGATAAGGTCCTTGCTGCTTTTGCATCTCAAACAACCTTCGTAAGATGCTTTCTCCTTGTTGAACAGACTGTTCTCCGAAGTTCTGACGTAGGAATTGTCTGACGTATTCCATCTCAGAATGCATGATCTTACCATCCGCTTTGATAACATAAGAAGAGAGGACCAGCATAGAAAAGAGGAAGGAATTACGTGCTTCTTCATACGGTCGTGTATTGTTGAAGCCATTTCCATTCATGCCATTGAAGCCATTTCCTGTAGTGTTGTCTGTGTTGTTGCTATCCAAAGCTTCGTCTAACATACTACCAATGCAGAACCCTGCCACTGCACCTAAGATGTTACCACCTGCTAAGATCCAGCCAAGTGCTCCTCCAATCCACTTTCCTATTGCCATATTCTTTGTTTTTATGGGTTGTTCTTTTCTTGTATCTACATTCCTTTATATATTAGTTAATTGGCAAAGATAGTGCCAAAGGGGTGGTAATTTCCTTTTTTATAAGTTGTAGGACTTTGTTTTGTGCCTATTCTCCTATATCCTTTCTTATTTGTCGGCACTATCAAAGGCTTATAAGCGGGACTTCTCTTCATTGCCAGCTCCAGTCCCTTTGTACTTACTTCGTTTGGTATTGAAGTTATAAGTTACGGTCAGTGATATGGCGCGGGAGTAGTTGTAGCAGTCCTTGTCTAATATTGTTCCATAGCCATGAAGCGTCCATTGTTCACGTTCGGACTTAAAAATATCGTCTGCAGAGAGTATGAATATTAGGCGATTATTGTAGAATGTCTTGCGCAAAGCAAGATTCATTCTTGCCCATCCATTGGATATTTGAAAGCCATCATATATCTTTGTGCGTGCTCTGAAGTCAACTCTTGCTATGAAAGTATTAGAGAAAGCAAACTGATTACGTAGTGAGATAGCAAAGCAGGGGTTGTTTTTTACTAATGTACCATTATCTAATGGTGCATGGAAACGCTGTTGTATATAATTGATTTCTGCTGTTGGCTGGTAGATTCCGAACTTTGGAGAAGCCGAGATACTTGCATAAAGGTTCTCAGAATGGTCGTAGTTGTAGGTTGAAGAGAATGAGATAGCCTGATTATTGTATAGTTTATGGGTCCAGAACATCACGTCTTTGTAGTACTTATAGCCTATAGAGAGACTCAACCAACGATAGATTCCGTTTATTTCTACGTTGTGTATCTGTTCAGGATGCAGTTCTGGATTACCCCCTTCATAGGCATAACGATTGTTATACTGTATGAAGTTGCGCAGAGTACGGTAGCTTGGACGATGGATTTTGTTGCTATAATTGAGTTGAAAGCTCCATTTCTCATGATTCCATGATAGGGAAAAGGAGGGAAAGAGATTGCTGTAATGTTTACTGGTATCGGCTTGTTTCACTCCAAAAGAGTAATAGTCGGATGTCACATGCTCATATCTTAGTCCTGTGTTAAGTGTGAACTTGCCGAAAGAATGGGTATATTCAGTGAATAGCGCATGATACCTCTCCTTGATGTTAGTCTCTGATGCCGCTACAATCTGCTCTTTGTTATTGAAATCTCCACGTGAGTTTGTGCTGGAAAGTTCCGTTCCCCAGTATATATTTCCGCCCCATAACGGGTGACTAAGAACCAGTTTCCCTGCCCAGAGGTTGCTGTGTTGATTACCCGTGGAGTGTACTTCACGATTAGGGAACTCGTTGGAGTGCTCCGATTGGTTCTCTCTTTCTTTTGTGCCTATACTCATGTAAGAAGCATTGAAGTCTATGCTAAGTTTTCCAAGCCGTCCCACATAATACAAGTCTGCTTGATGTCGAGCAGGAACACGCACTTCCACGTCTCCTTTCTGTGCTATTGTTCCTTCTAAAGTACCATTCTTATAGATGTTTTGGTTGTTATCTATAGACCCATCCATGTGATAGTCGGTGTAATAACGATAAGTTCCACCGATGGTATTGCTATCATTTATCAAGTAAGAAGCACCAATATTTTCAGAAAGGAGATTATGGTTAGCCTTGTATCTGATATGTTGTTGCGCCTCAATATCCTCTCTACTGGTATGTATTTGAGAGCAGAGATAATTCTTCTCTTGGTCTTTATAGTTCATCCAAGTGAGGTTATTGAAAAGCTCCCAGTGCTTAGTTCGATAGGTAAACTTGGTTGCCTCCGAACCTGTCCACTTTCCATTGTATTCTATCCGAGTATCATTGCGAAAGCTAAGACCGTCAGCTTGCCTGCGAATAGTTTTGATTCGGATGACAGACTGTACTTGTGCATCGTATTGAGCGCCGGGACTTGTAATGACTTCTACGCTCTTTATGTTGTCAGACTTTAGTTCCGTAAGTTCTTTCATGTCGCTTATTCTGCGATTATTGACGTATATAAGCGGTGTACCCTTGGCAAACACCTGCACATTATCACCATTGGTTGTGACACGAGGGAGTTGTCCCAAGACATCCATAGCTGTTCCTAATTTCGATAAAAGGGAATTTTCAACATTGATACTCATCCCT
>FLSC01000848.1_pt1 | contig 10581 bp, 12 predicted proteins | sample 1550561 | NCBI WGS metagenome assembly FLSC01 (sample SAMEA4031775, study PRJEB14383) | metagenome | biome: human; feature: oral; material: saliva | place: Philippines | collected 2014 | reverse complement strand
CAAACAAGATGCAAATAGCAAACAAGATGCAAATAGCAAACAAGATGCAAATAGCAAACAAGATGCAAATAGCAAACAAGATGTAAATGACAAACAAGATGCAAATAGCAAACAAGATGCAAATAGCAAACAAGATGCAAATGACAAACAAGATAAAATGTTTGGAGGGCGAGGCAAAATGTTTGGAGAGCAAGTATTGTTGAATATACAAATTATAGAAGAGTACTATAAAAATATTCGTGCACAGGAGAAATCGCGATCGCCATATAAAGAAGTTTCACTAGAGGATGAATTTAAACGTTATGATGCACTAATAGATAAACTTGAGCGCAACTTCTCAACTCTTAATATCTGCGAAGCAATAGGGGGTAAAGCTCTTACTAGACTATTTCTAAGCGAAGAGTTTATTAATAAACTCTTCGAATACTGTAAGGCCATTATTAAAGTAGCAAAGATTGACGAAAGTTTTGAGATATACGAAAGGGACTTAACAAGACTTTATGAGAATTTCAATAAGATTATAGATGATAAAGAACTCACATCTACTCTTCTTTATCAAATAAACCCTTTTATATGTTCAGCAAAAAAAAATATTGGAAATCTAATATGCTCCATAGAACAAGCTAGGCATAAATATGCAATTAAAGAATTAGACAAAAAAATGAGCCTTAAGGATAGGGCATATTTCTTATATCGACTATTTACGGATATACTATTTGTGGATAAAAGCCAAGAAATTATTGGCAATGTTATAGCTAGCCTTATAGGCTGCGAGAAAAATACAATGCCAACATATATAAATGACTTTAATAGATCTATAGTAAGTTCTGCGATAAAAAGGAGAGTCAAAGAAGTTTTTCAAATCTTGACAAATAATACAGAGATGCAGGAGTTAGACAATCTTATCAAATTGTGTAAAACACAACTCTATGAGAAAATAGAGAAGCAAACTCAAAAGAAAAAAAAGATACAAAAACTATAAGAACTTCAAGATACTCTTTTTTATAGAAAACATATCACCTATTTATGACACGAAATTCATGTATTTGCCAACTTCAAGAATCAAAATCAATAGGAGGGAAAAACTCTGCAGGGGAGCATTCAAAGAATTGGGCAACGAGAAAAACCTGATGTACACTATACTTAACATCAAACTTCTCACTCTCTACTTGCCCAATAAAACTAGGGGAGCAATCCAGTATCGCAGCTAATCCTCGTTGGGATATATTCTTCTGCATTCTCCTTTCTTTGATCCGAGTAATAACAAACAAATCGATCTTTGACTTCATAAAAAACTAATTTTAGGCAGTAAAGTTAGAAAAAATAATTATCTTTGCGCTTAGTAATAATAAGCATCGCCTAAATTAGGATAAGATATGAGACGAAGAATCGAAAAAGAAGGTTGGTCGTACATTTACGAAGATACTCAAAAATGTGATTATGAGTTTACTTCTGTACGCTACATCTTAGGAAGAGAAATTGATAAAAGTAAAACAAAAGCATTGATTTGCATTGGTATTAACCCAAGTACAGCAATACCAACATTGCTTGACCCTACACTTTCAAGAGTGCAGAAGTATGCTCAAAACAGTGGAGAATATAATGCATGGTATATGATTAATGTCTATCCTCAACGAGCAACTAACTTCAACGATGTAGACACAGATAAAAACTACCAAATGGAACTTCACTTAAAAAATATTGATTCAATAAAGAATCTATTAGAATCCGTTAAATGTGCTGATGTATGGTGTGCTTGGGGAAGCCACATTGCCAATGGTAAGCGTAGATTTTTGCATGATCTCTTGGTAGGTAACCAAAAGAAAAATATACAAGGAATAATGGCCTTATTCCAAGGAGATTACACCTTTAAGACATACAAAATAACAAAAAGCGGATTCCCTGCTCATCCACTTCTCATGCGGAAGAATGATAAACTACAAGAAGTAAAGTTAGAAAAAATATTATGCAATAATACAAGATAGTTTTAAGTATTCACCCTATAAAAAGAATATAAATGAAACCTAAAATCATCCTACTCTCCTACTTTATAATATTATTTACAAATAATGTTTACTCTCAAAGACTTGAAGTAATAAGAACCTACTGGGATTGGTCTCGTACTCAACTACACGAAATTTATACCGTAATTGCAGGTACGCCCAAAAAGCATGGGTATTATAAGGAATATAATCAAGTAGGAGCTTTATGGAATACTGCCCATTACAAACGTGGAATATTACATGGGCAGTATGTCCAATATTTTGGGGGTGAATCAGATGACATATGTTGTATTACAAATTACGTTAATGGAAAAAAGAACGGAAAAGAGATATCTTACTCGTGGGACTTTAATTGTTCAAATTGTATTTCACATACCTGTATATATAAAGATGACAATTTAATAGAATATACAGACTATTATGTAAATCCCCAAAAGAGTGAGCAAAAGAAATACAATGTAAAATTTGCTGGAGAGAAAGTATATAAAACATGGTGGTATGAAAACGGAAATATAGAAGCAATACAAGTGAGTTTACATTATGCTGATTCTATCATATCCTCTTCATATTATTCAGAAGATGGGAAAATTAAGTCAACGATAGAAAACAATGTATATAACTACTATGATGAAGACGGTATGAATATCGTTCGAAAAGAATATAAAACTACAGGAACGACAGAGTTCTACCAAAATGGAGAATTAATCAAGTCCATACGTCCTATTAACGAGGGTGGGTATAACTTCATGGAAACCAAAATTTATAAGAATGGGGAGGTTATTTCAACTGAAACAAAGGACGAAAATGGGTATAGTATAGAGAATCTTAGAAAAGACCAGAAATTAGCAGCGCAGTATGACGAGCTATACAATTTATACGAGGAAAGAGTTTCTCCCTATTTAGACTCTCTATATGAAAAAATGTGCGACTACAGACATGCCCTACAGATACAAGAAAAAGACAAATATGGTGGCCCTTGTAGGAAAGCAGCTTATGAAAGTAAAGAAAAGATAGATTCTCTTATAAACTATCTAAATAAGCATGTTGCAAAAACGTACATAACGGCTAATAGATACAGGAGGTTTAGTAAAAGAGGTATTTTATATAAGGTTGGAGACAATAAATATGCGTATAAGAAAACTGAAAAAGAGATACACGCTTTAGAGGAACTTCTTGATACATTTGATATATATACCCTTGAAAAAGAATTCTATACGCTATTTGAAATAAAGGATGTCATAGAAAAAATAAAACCAGACCTATACTATATAGAATGTTCATATACCTATTATTGGGGGCAACAGGGATATAGTGACAATGTCCCGAATAAACATCCATATTCTTATGAAGCATACCTCCATATAACAAGATACTTAACATCAAAGTTAAAAGATAAGGATGTATATGAGACACTTAAGATTTTGAAGCAATATGCAATCGTCTGTTCAAAGATGCGCCAATGGTACAATCAGAGAATTGGGAAGATTGAGAGAGCATTCAAGAAAGCAGAGTCGGAAGAAGAAATATTGACAATATTTTTATCCGAAAACAAAAAATAACTTTAACAAAACCGTTCAATTATGAGAAAGAATCTTTTAATTTTATTAGTCATTATTACTACCCAACTCCTAACATCATGTGGAAGTTGTTCTAATCGCCGTAGTGCTAACAATGAAGAAGCACGACAAGACAAAACAGTTTTGGTAAAACCCTATTCAAAGGAGGTAAAGGGGTATTTATCTGATGTGTTAGAGGTTGTAGACGGAGAGTATAAATTAAACTACTCTGCTGAAATGTTTAGCAAAGTCTCTATCCAAGTAAAGGTAAAGTCTATAGGAGTCGGTAACCCTAACGACTATGGATTTAAAGACGGCAATGACGGACCACTCTACATTGTCATTTGTGATAAGAATGGTGCACCTATTGCAAAGATACCCGAATTAGCGAGTAGCTTTGAAAATGACGGTTTACTCAAAGATATGATGAGAAAGAAAGATGAAAATTGGATTTCATTTGAAGCATTTATTAACAATGCCCTCCCAGAGGGGGCTGCAACCTTCATCATCAGTTCTAAAGAAATCCAGCCCGATGAGAGTAGAGAAAGTAGTAGCCTTGAAGATGATAACGATGTTTCATCCGATGATAAGGAAAAATGGGACAAAATCTTAGATGATTATGAAGAATATGTAGATAAAACAATTTCCATAATGAAGAAGATGAAAAGAAATCATCCAATAGATGCTGCACTTGACTACCCAGCTCTTATCAAGAAGTCCAAAGAATTGCAAGAAAGTTTAGACGAAGCAAAGTCTTCAAAATCATTAACTCCAGAACAAATGGAAAGAATGGCTAAGATTCATTTGAAAGCTCTTAGAATAGAGAGATAACACTCCATGAATCCAAAGATAATGATGCAAAATGAAAAGTAAAGATAATAGAGGAGAAGCGACTTTATCTGTGTCTTTCCTCTATTATCACTTATCTCGAAAAAGTTATGTGCAAGAAATCATTCACATTCAAACTCATAAAAGGAGAGTCAAATTGCGTCTTATCACTTGGATTTGCAGAATTATCAAACAACACACATATTCTTCAATTATTGGGGGAAATTATCAAGATAGAACCTAACGAAAAATGCAAACTTTTGTTTATCGGGAAGAAACGAGCAAAAATAACTTTGGAGGATATATACTATTTGTCCAATCTCTTACGTTGTTTAATAGGTTCTGTCTTTACATGGGATATAATAGGGGATAAATTATTCTCCAATGACCAAGACGATTTAGACGGATATTTAATAATAGGAGAAGAATAACTCCAAAACCGCAAGGTCCCAATATGGGTCTCAATTGTATAATATATTGTGAAGTATAATGATATATATAGCACCACCATTATTTCTTCTCAATGAGATGTAATGTGTCAACAAACATCACTTTGTGTATTATAGACTATAATTGAGGACCGCCTGGGACAACACAGAAAATCCGCGGATTCTTTATGATTCTGCGGATTTTTTAGTATCCGCTAATTCCTAAATTATAATTATAATGATTGAGCAACTATCTAAACTTCGTAAATCACTTTTGTTTATTGCAGTCTTTTTACTGACACCATTGCACATAACTGCTACTAATCGTGACTCTTTAGCACTGACACCTCCAATGGGTTTTATGACCTGGAACAAATATAAGGAGGACATCAACGAACAGCTTATCCGACAAATTGCTGATAAGATGGCGGCTGATGGCTATGCTGAAGCTGGATATAAATACATCTTCATTGATGATGCATGGCAGGGAGGACGCGACCGACGCAATAACATTATACCTGACCCTAAGAAGTTCCCAAGCGGAATGAAGGCACTCGCAGACTATGTTCACTCAAAGGGTTTGCTGCTCGGAATCTACTCTGATGCTGCCCAACTCACTTGTGCAGGTTACACTGCCAGTTACGGTTTTGAGGAACAAGATGCCAAGACCTTTGCTGAATGGGGAATTGACTATCTGAAATACGACTACTGCCACGCACCTTCCGACAGTGCTGTTGCCCACAAACGCTATAAGAAGATGGCTGATGCGCTACAGAATTCAGGTCGTAAGATAGCCTTGGGTGTCTGCGAATGGGGACAGCTGAACCCTGAGTTGTGGGCTCGTCAGGCTGGCGGTTCGCTCTGGCGTGTGAGCTTTGACGTACGTGATATGTGGAAAGACATCGTGAAGCAGGGAGGTATGGGTATCATTGATATCATCAACATTACCGAACCACTTTATAAATACGCAGGACCAGGTCACTGGCTCGACATGGATATGCTCGTCGTTGGACTTGACGGAAAGGGTGGACCATCAAGCGATTTAGGTGGTGTAGGCTGTACTTATACTGAATATCAGACACAGATGTCTATGTGGTGCATGTTTGCTTCACCATTGGCAGTAAGCCACGACATCTTGAACGAGAACGCTGAAACACGTCGCATCCTCCTCAATAAGGAGATTATTGCTATCAACCAAGACGCCCTTGGCGAAGCAGCTCATAGAGTTGACTTCCCTGGTGCATGCCGTGTCTACCTCAGAAATCTAAGCGGTAACCGTCAGGCAATTGCCATCATGAATCCTTCTGACACTCCTCAGCGTGTTCAGTTGCCACTTTCTATCCTCGGCAATGCGAAGGAATATAATTTCAGAGACGTATGGGAGCATAAGACAAGCCGCCAACGTAAGGCGTGGCAAGCCACCTTACAACCTCATGAAACAAAGGTCTTTACGGTTACAACACGTTAAACAGCATATTATTTTATAAAGAGAAGAATAAAAAAATAACATCTTTTTATCCTCAACCACTGGCACAGCATCTTCCTGCTGTGCCCGTTTTGTATTCCAATAACATCCTTTTATTATCATTCTAAGCTATTATTCCACATCGTGCTGTTGGTCCGCACCTATGGTGCGGATGCTAAGCACCAATGGTGCGAACGGCAAACACCAATAGTGCGGAGAACAAAATACCCTACCATATATTGTTAGTATAGAACTAACTAACGTCTAAATCGAATTACGATTACCCTTTTCGGTAATCACTCCCCTCTCCTTTCGGAGAGGGGTCGGGGGTGAGGCTTCCCTTTCGTTTGGTAGGGGTCGGGGGTGAGGCTTCCTTATTTAAATTCCCCTATCCATTTGCTAATATCATGCTTTTTGTCTATATTTGTACATTGTAACAAATACAAATTAGATAAATTCAGCAAATAAATGAAAGCAATAGAAATTCTCTTCCCTGTCTTCTTTATGATGTTCCTCGGTTGGTTGAGTCACAGAAGAGGTTGGGTAACAGCAGGACAGAACGAAGGAGCGAAGTCATTGGTATTTAATATTCTTTTCCCGCTGCTCGTCTTTCACGTACTTGTAAAAGCAGAGTTATCGACGAATTTCATTTATGAGATTCTCTTTTTAGATGCCGCTTGGATTCTTGTCTACCTGATAGGTAAGAGCATAGCAAAACCCATTAGTGGACGTTATGCCCGATTAGCACCTTTCCTACTGATGACATGTGAGGGAGGCAGCGTTGCCCTACCCCTTTATATCGCATTGGTAGGAGCAGAACACGCAGTGAATATCATCACTTTTGACGTTGCTGGTATCCTCATCAACTTTGGACTTGTGCCAGCACTCATCACGCGACAGACATCAAAGGATGTAGCTTTCTTGCCTATGGCGAAACGAATTATTACAGCACCATTCATCGTTGCCGTTATCGTGGGTCTTCTCGTTAATATGTCGGGCTTGTACCAATGGCTGATGGAGAACGAACTTCACAGAATCTATGACGGTACGATGAACATGGCAATGACACCTATTGCGAGCATTATCCTCTTCACCCTCGGCTATGGTTTCCACCTACGGGCAGCACAGCTCAAGCCGCTTTTGGCATTGACAGTGGTGCGCCTTGTGCTGTGTGGGGCTATCGTAGGAGCCTTCTTCTTGCTGTTCCCAGAATTGATGGCAGTGAAGATATTCCTTGTTGGCGTACTACTTTACTTTGCTTGTCCAACGGGATTCCCCGTACCGCTACAGATAGAAAGCCTTTGCAAGGATGAGGACGACGAAAGCTTTATGTCGGCTTTCATCTCTATCTTCATCGTGGTGGCAATGGTAGTATATACATTGATAACATTATTATTGATATAAATTTAAGGAGTGAAAGGGAGTTAAGGAGTGAAAGGGAGTTAAGACAATAGTATAATATAAATCCAAACATCAGATTTGAGACATCATAACATTTGTCTTAACTCCTTTCAACTCCCTTTCACTCCTTAACTCCTAAATTAAAAGAACATGAACGATAACGTAAAAAGTCCGTGGCCAGGACCAGCGGGAATGATACCCGTAACAAGTGGCAAAGCAGATGATGCAAATGTATTTAACCGCAACTACTTGGATTCTATCCATGTGGAGATGCGTGTTATTGATGCCGTTGAGCCAACATTGAAGACGGTTATCTTCGGTGAAGAGTTCGATTCACCGATTATGATGCCAGCCTTTTCGCATCTGAATAAGGTGTTGAAAGGCGGCAAGAAACCAATGTTAGAGTATGCACGTGCTGCCAAGAAGCTGAATACAGTGAACTGGGTAGGTATGGAACCTAACGAGGAATATGTTGAAATCGCAGCCGAAGGAGCAAGAACAGTGAGAATCATTAAGCCGTTCGCTGACCATAATATTATTTTAGATGAGATTCAGTTTGCTATCAAACACGGTGCAATAGCTGTCGGCGTAGACATTGATCATGTCCCAGGAACAGACGGAAAATATGATGTTGTAGACGGTATTCCTCTCGGTCCTGTCACGCTTTCCGACCTCAAAGAATACGTGAAGGCTGCTGGTAACATACCATTCGTTGCTAAGGGCGTACTCTCTGTGCAGGATGCTTTGAAGTGTAAGGAGGCAGGCTGTGCTGCTATTTTAGTCTCTCATCACCACGGACGTATTCCTTTCGGTGTTGCTCCCGTGATGGTTCTGCCTAAGATTAAGGCAGCATTGGAGGGAAGTGGCATCGCAATCTTCGTTGACTGTGGTATTGATACAGGCTACGATGCTTATAAAGCACTTGCATTAGGGGCTGATGCGGTAGCTGTGGGCAGAGGAATCCTCAAGCCATTGCTGCAACAAGGAGCAGAAGGAGTTGAGGAGAAGGTACAAAAAATGAACGAACAACTTTCAGAACTGATGATGTACACCTGCGTGAAAGACATTCGTTCATTCGATGCGTCTGTGCTTTATATCTAAGAAAATAGCATCTATAGGAACTGCTTAGTATTCCTATAGATGCTATTTTAATCTTAATGCGTAGCCTGATAATAACGGTTACGACTAAGAGAACTTGTCACTTTCAAGTTGGTTGATGGGTCAGAAATTGTTATACCAGAATAAGACTGGATAGGTATTACATTGATACCATCAGTCCGAAGTGCTGTATAATAGTCATCTGTATGTCCTTTTTCTGGTACAAGTTGATTGAGTTGACGGTTGAATTTTGCCAATAACAGTGGCTCGTTCTGTGCAAGTTTACGCACGTAATCACCCATATCATAGAATATTGAAGGGACGTAACCATCCATACTCTGAATGTCACTCTCCACAACGGTTGCGAGAGAACTTGATGCGTTTATCTCCTTCATGATGTTAAGCATGCCCTCAACCTGCGAACAATCGATTACACTAATAGTACCATAAGGATAAGGAGAGCCATTATATGTGTAGTTGCTATAGAAGTTAATAAAGGTGTTACAGATATTTCTATAGTTTGGATTCACCTTTGAGAGCTCATTCCACATGAGTTTATAAGGCATGCCGTAAGCCATAATCTCCGTTGGACTACCAATGATATGGTGCGTTGCATTACGGAGTTCATAGGCAACTTCGATACCTGTCATATTACAATCGTCAAAGAGGATGTACTGGAACTTACCAATACCAGAGTCTTCTATACCCTTGTCAAATTCAGAAATGTTCGTCTGATAAGCATCACCACCCAGCCAACGCGTTGGAGGCCCAGCCTTACCAGCATTTTTATTAAGTCCGAAAGGTGAGGCTACAGAACGATTAATGCGTGTACTTGGCTTGGCAGGTATCCATCCCATACCATGACAACCGACTATCATAGAGTAATGCTTAGCTGGTGCTTCTTGTTTAACTCGCTTCAACAGAGTTGTTATCCACTCTGCTGAATTCAGCTTTAAGCCTGCTAATTTATTGTTGTAGATAGCAACGGTATCGTCTACACAGCTTCCATTCTTATACTGAACATTAATCAAAGCACCCTTATTCACCTTCGTAGAGATAAATATCATAAGTCTCTTGTTGCCAAGTCCACCTTGGTTAACAATCGCACTCTTAATGTCTTGTATATTGGTGAGGAAGTAGCTATAAAGCCCAGAATCGGTATCACTAACACCCGACCATGGCATATAAACAAAGATAGTATTCTCTACCTCGGCACCCGGTTGAGGTATTGGGTCTGGGTCTTCACTGCTACAAGAGGCAAAGACAACAAGCATTGCCAGTTGTAAGAGAAGGAAGAGTTTCTTCATAATTAATCTTTTTAGGCCCATGAATATCCTAAAAGGAGCTATGGGAGTGGTTAATTAAAAAGCCTTGCGACGCCACTATGAGCGTAGTAAGGCTTTTCATAGTTATGTATTATAGTTCGTAGACACTTACTTTACAATAATCAAAGAGTAGTTCTTCTTACCCTTCTGTACGAGGAGATACTTACCATCAATAAGGTCCTCGGCTGTTACTGGCTGGTCAAAAGCTGCGAGTTTTTCCTTGTTGAGCGCTACGCCACCGCCCTTAACGAGCTTACGCATCTCACTCTTACTTGGGAATATCTGCATACCCTCCTGATTGAAGACATCAACTGCAGGCTGACCAAGTACGTCTTTTGATACCTCGTAATGTGGAACATCCTTGAAGACATCAGTAAAGGTCTGCTCGTCTAACTGCAACAAGTTCTCCTTTGTACTCTTACCAAAGAGGATGTTAGAGGCTGCTATCGCCATATCGAGGTCTTCCTGAGAGTGTAC
>FLSC01000790.1_pt1 | contig 10631 bp, 11 predicted proteins | sample 1550561 | NCBI WGS metagenome assembly FLSC01 (sample SAMEA4031775, study PRJEB14383) | metagenome | biome: human; feature: oral; material: saliva | place: Philippines | collected 2014 | reverse complement strand
GCGCTCGTCATCATGGCAGGCCGCACCAACAGCCGCTGGGGCATCGACCGTCTGCTGGTCTCCGCACCCCTGCAGAACCTCGGCAACATCTCCTACGCCCTGTACCTGGTGCACTGGCCCATCCTCATTCTCTACAGCAGCGCCGTCGGAACCTCTCGTGTGAACGTCATCGAAGGCACCATCATCATCCTTGTCTCCATCGGTCTGGCATGGCTACTCATCCGCTTCGTCGAAAAGCCGCTACGCTACCGCAAGGACCCCTTCGTACCCTGGCTCATGATGAAGATGCGCTTCAAGACCATCTTCTCCGTCAAGACCTGGGCAGACCAGCTCGCCTTCATCCTTGCAATCTTCCTGGTCGCCGGCGTGCCCCTGGCCGCCGCACAGACCTGGATTGGCTACCGCAACACCCAGTCCGAGCAGAACGCCGAACTGCAGGTACAGACCGCCAGCGAAAACTACCCCGGCGCCCGGGCTATTGGCGGTGCCCAGCAGGGACTCATTGACAACCCCATCCCCTCTGGTGGTGATGTCAAGGCCCAGTACGAGGGACTGAGTGACCCCTGCACTGGCGTCTTCGCTCCCTCCGACCCGGCACTCGCCAAGTACTGTAACGTGCAGAAGTACGGCCCCGAGGACGCACCGCTGACCATGGTCATCGGTAACTCCCACGCCGAGCAGGCGCTGAGCATCTTCAAGCCCATTGCAGAGCAGACCAAGACCAACCTGCAGACCTACCTGCTCGGTGGCTGCCAGTACCCGGTCCGCTCCGTCAACGCCGGTAACGAATGCTCGGAATTCAACACCAAGATGACCGAGGAAATTATCAAGCGTAAGCCGCAGACCGTGGTCTTCATCGCGACCATTGCCCAGGCACGCTCGAATGACGAACGAGCCGACCCGAGCCTCGACGAGACGGTCCGCCGCCTCACCGAGGCAGGAATCCAGGTCATCGGCCTGCGCGATAACCCGCGTTTCGAGTACAACATCTACGAATGTGCTCAGAAGGCCGGTACCGACAAGAGCTCCTGTGCGCGACCCGCAAGTGACAAGTACGCCGCAGAAAACCCAGCGAAGGAAATCTTCGACAAGTACCGCGACCAGGGCGCCGTCATGGTGGACCTGAAGGACCTGTACTGCCCCGACGGCATGTGCAGCCCCGTGGTTGGAAATATCTACGTCTACTTTGACGACAACCATGTCTCCAAGACCTACGGGCGCACCATGGCGCAGGAAGTCTTCCAGCGTGCAGCGGAAGGCGGCTGGCTCGTCAGTGGGAAAGTAAACTTCTAAAGTTTGCCAATATAGCGGATCCCCCGCGCTGTTCTCCAGAAATGTGAACAGAGCGGGGGATCCGCTATTTTCTTACCCAAAATTAGGATAGGCTAAGTTATGAGGCTCCGGGAGAAGCCGTAGGAGAAGAAAGGACGCCATGAAAGAAATCACCGAACGCACCCTTAAAGTCGAGAACGTCAGCCTCGGCTACGGCGAAACCACCATCGTCAAAGACCTATCCCTCGAATTCCCCAAGGGCAAAATCACCGCCATTATCGGCCCTAACGGCTGCGGCAAGTCCACCCTGCTACGCGGTGTCTCCCGACTGCTCAAGCCCCTCAACGGTGACTTCACCCTCGACGGTAAGTCAACCCACGAATACTCCATGAAGGGCTTCGCCCGCATGGTCGGGCTCATGCCCCAGCACCCCATCGCCCCCGAAGGCATTACCGTAGCCGACCTGGTCTCCCGCGGCCGCTACCCCTACCAGGGACTCTTCAAACGCAATAGCGCCGAAGATGACGAGGCGGTTGCTTGGGCTCTCGAAGCTACCGATACCATGTCCCTTGCAGAACGCCAGGTTACCGAGCTCTCCGGCGGCCAACGCCAGCGCGTCTGGATTGCCATGGCGCTCGCCCAGGAAACCGACATTCTACTGCTGGACGAGCCGACCACCTACCTCGACCTGGCGCACCAGGTGGAGCTACTCGACCTGCTCTCGGAACTCAACGAACAGCGCGGCACCACCATGATCATGGTGCTGCACGAACTGAACCTCGCCGCCCGAGTCGCCGATTATCTCGTCGCGATGAAGGACGGCTCCATCGTTGCCCAAGGCGAAGCACACGATGTGCTCACCCGCGAGAACCTGCACACCATCTTCAACCTGAAAGCAGAGGTCGCCGATCCGTTTAACGACGGTAGCGTGGTGGTGGTACCGCACCCGCGTAGCGCGCCCGCAGCTGCCGGTTCAGCTATTGCATCCTAAGAAACCCCTGCTCATATCTGATAAAGAGCCCATAACAGTGGGATACTGGAGAGCAGGACGCACCGAAAGCTAAGCGAAGAAGCCGGCACACCCGCGTGGTGTGCCGGCTTCTTCCACAGAAGGGGCAATCTCTACAGAGGCCCGGAAAGAAGAACACAATGACAACCCCGCTCCTAGACCCCAATGGCAAGCTCAACGGTGAATCAGTACGCTACGTGGCAATCGGCGACTCCTTCACCGAAGGCGTGGGCGACGTTGACCGCCGCCGCCCTAACGGACTGCGCGGCTGGGCAGACCGCGTTGCCGAAGGCCTCGGTGCAGTAGACCCGCAGGCGCAGTACGCAAACCTCGCCATCCGCGGCCGCCTGCTCATCCCCATTCTCGAAGAGCAGCTGCCCCACGCCCTGGAACTGAAGCCCAACCTCGTCACCTTCTACGGCGGCGGCAACGACATCATGCGGCCCAACGTGGATATCGACCAGCTCATGACCCACGTGGATGAAGCCTTCGCCACCCTGCGCGGCGAAGGAATCGAAGTGCTTACCGTAACCGGCTTGGACGTGCAGGGCCAGGGCCCCTTCGCCCGCACCCGCGGCCGCACCGCCACCTACAACGAGCTACTGCGTGGCATCGCCGAAGACCACGGCGTGCACATTATCGACTACTGGCGCTGGAATGACTTCCTCGACTGGCGCCTGTGGGCTGACGATCGCCTGCACATGAACGACCTCGGCCACGAACGCTTCGCATCCCGCGTGCTGGCACAGCTTGGCCTGCCCGGTGTGGTCACCGAATCGGTACTGCCCCCGGAGGTGCAGCTGACCGTTCGCGAGAAGGTCGAGCAGGAGGCGCGCTGGGTTCGTGAGTTTGCCCTGCCGTGGATCGGCCGCCGCTTGAAGGGTACGAGCTCCGGCGATGGTGTGAGCCCCAAGTACCCGCAGTGGGTCCCCGCGGCAAGCCTTAAGAACTAGCGCCCCTAAGAACTAGCTCCGAGGGGCGCACGGTACGGCGTAGAACTGTATGCCGGGGGAGTGCCCTGTGTTGTATCTGTGTTGTATCCGTGCCGTATCTGTACTGTATTTGTGCCCGCCTCTACACCGTAACGGGAACGGTAAATCCGCCGTTACTCGTACCGTTGCGAACCCATAAACTGCCCTTTAAAACCGGGACGGAAGCGTTAAAACGAGAGTTAAATGCTCTTTAAACGCGTATTTAAACCTGTTTAACAGCCCTGCGCACACCGCAAGAGTCGGTGGCGCGGGGCTGTTTACGGCTTAAATCCGGCTTAAGCTGTTAATCTCACAACATGAATTTCACCGGTGTAATTTATCCCCGGTCACATAGAGAATAACCGTTCTTAAAATGGCGCATTAACGCCTGACTAGGGGCGTTAAAGAATCCCTTAAAAACTTCTGGACTTGCAAAAACACCCATTTTTGGTAGAATGGATAGGTATGTTTGCCGTTCGAAGGCAGGCGTGCATCCGCGAATCGAGCACTTCGCTTAAATGAGGCGCAATCAGCTCAGAACACCGAGATTCCGCGGATTTTTAAGGCAAAATCCGGCGTGCAGGCTTGCACGAACCCCCGTATTTACCTAGAATTTAACGCTGTTCGTAGTGGTGGAAACGCCTCTCGACACTAATAAGCTTCACCGTTTTTCCCGCGGCGGGGATCGATGCGTGGCCTCTCACCCACGTGACGATCTCAAACACTCTAGCCCGGCGAATAACCCGGTGCTTCTACATTGGTGGCGGGACGCTCACGAGTAACATCGACTGCGTACCGTCATAAAAGTCAATCAATAAAGGAGTGAAACATGGCAGCAGTCTGCCAGGTGACCGGAGCTGTTCCCGGCTTTGGACACAGCATTTCGCACTCGCATCGCCGCAACAAGCGTCGATTCGACCCGAACGTTCAGAAGAAGACCTACTGGGTTCCTTCGCTGCGTCGTAAGGTAACCCTGAACGTGTCCGCTAAGGGCATCAAGGTTATCGATGCTCGTGGCATCGATGCCGTTGTTGCAGAAATCATCGCACGCGGGGAGAAGATCTAGTAAATGGCATCCAAGGCTAAGGACCTCCGTCCTATCATCAAGCTCAAGTCCACTGCTGGCACCGGTTACACCTACGTGACCCGTAAGAACCGCCGCAACAACCCCGACCGCATGGTGCTGAAGAAGTACGACCCCGTCGTCCGCAAGCACGTTGACTTCCGAGAGGAGCGCTAAGAATGGCTAAGAAGTCCAAGATCGCTCGCAACGAGCAGCGCAAGGTCATCGTCGCTCGCTACAACGAGAAGCGTATTGCGCTGAAGAAGACCCTGATCGACGAGAACGCTACCCCCGAGGAGCGCGAAGCAGCACGCGTGGCACTGCAGAAGCTGCCCCGCAACGCTTCCCCCGTTCGCGTGCGTAACCGCGACCAGATCGACGGCCGTCCCCGCGGTACCTTCCAGAAGTTCGGCATCTCCCGCGTGCGCTTCCGCGAGATGGCACACCGTGGCGAGCTGCCCGGTATCACCAAGTCCAGCTGGTAAATCTGGTATTTTAGTTCCTAAACGGTTTTCCGTCGTCACCGACGGTCACTCGCTTTAGACTCAAACCTTAAGTCTCTGGAAGGGGCACCCTAATGGCTAAGAACCGTACCGAACTCGTTGCAGAGGTTGCAGAGAAGTCTGGCAAGAGCCAGGCAACCGTGAATGCAGTCCTCGATGCAGTGTTCCAGGTTTTCGAGTCTTCCGTCTCCAAGGGCGAGAAGATCACCATCCCCGGTTGGATGGCAATCGAGCGTACTGACCGTGCAGCTCGTACCGGCCGTAACCCGCAGACCGGCGAAACCATTCAGATTCCCGCCGGTCACGGCGTGAAGCTGACCGCAGGCTCCAAGCTGAAGGCAGCAGTCGCTAAGAAGTAATTCTTGAGACTTTGAATCTGATAAAAGACCCTCACCTTTACGGTGGGGGTCTTTTATTATGTTCGAATGCTTATCCCTTGGTCTATGGATGTACTGGGCCTAAGGATGTACGTGGCGGGGGATATAGCGAGGCGGGGGGCTGGGAAGGCGTGCGCGGCCGGGGTATGTGCACGGTGGGTCTTCAAGTCTCTAACCCTCAACTTGAGCTATAAAACACAGAAAGTAGTCCGGTTTCATAGGGGAAGCTATGGTGTACTACAGAAAAAATAAAGAAAATTTATACATTTGAGTAGAAAGCTATGCATAAGCTGAGCGAAAAATCGCGAGTATGAAACCCCGCTGGGAAAAATACTTATACATTGCCGTCCAGACACAGCTTAAACACAGCAAACTAAAGCTCAATCTTAGACTCACACCCTAAGCTGGAATCACCGGCGAAGGAAAAGCCACACACCATACAAACGGCTCCACCCTCCCAACCGGGAAAACAACCATACAAACCCCGGACGACCGACATTCCGGGACTCACTAGGAGAAGCCCTCATGGCACGCTATGCTCAGCGTACTTCCGCACCGCCCACCAACCACCGCCTCCGCACCGGCGCAGCCGCACTGTCCATCGCGGCAATCGCAGCACTGGGCCTGAGCGCCTGCGGTGCACAGAACACCTCCAACCCGGCACCCACCGCCACCGCAACCGCTAAGGCATCCTCCACCGCTGACGCAGCAGTCAACGCAGGCAACGGTAAGGTCACCGTCAAGGCAAGCGACGCAGCCTCCCCGAGCGCCACCGCAAGCAGCTCCCAGGGCACCGTCACCGTCACCGAAGACGGCGTGACCGTCAACGGCGGTACCGCAGCTAACGGCTCGGCATCCAACAACTCCGGCTCCTCCGCACAGGTCGACGAGAAGGCAGGGGAGAGCGCCGCCAAGAGTGGTTCCAACGGCCCAGGTAGCAGCTCCGGTAACGGCACCGTGACTGTCGATGGCGGAACCGTCAGCGCCGCTAACGGCTACACCGTGATTCAGCTCGACGCTGACGGCGGCTGGTCCTACCACACCCCCAACGGTGACATCGTTGATGTGGAAGCTGACGGCTCTTGGGAACGCGTTGGTCCCAGCGGCAATGTAGAGGTGAACGCAGACGGTTCCTGGGAGCTCGTCGGAACCTCCGGTGTTGTCGAAGTGAAGGCTGACGGCTCCTGGGAGCGGACCGGTCATGGCGACTTCCAGGTACCTGCCGTACCCGTCAAGCCCGCCGGTGCTGGCGCTGACCCCGTCAAGCCCGTCACTCCCCGCCGCTAAGAAGCTGGCTGACAAGCCGGGCGAAAACATGGGCTATCCCACCCGCTAGAATGCGGATAAACGCCCACACGCCCGGATAATCACACCCAAACTCGATAGAATTAACGCGGTTGGTTACACCGATAATCGTTATGGAATCCCACAAGAATCCTACGCACGACGCGAATACGTCGCCAACTAGCCGCACCATACTAACAACCACAAGGAGAAACAATGGCAATCGCCCCCGCAATGAAGAAGACCACCGCTGTTCTGTCTATCGCTTTCGCAGGCGCACTGGGCCTGAGCGCATGCGGCTCCCAGTCCTCTTCCACCATCGCTACCGCGACTGCATCCGCATCCGCTTCGGCAACTGCGTCCGCAAGCGCATCGGCTAAGGCATCCTCTGCGGCAACCACCTCGGCAGCTTCCGCTTCTGCTACTGCAGACGTGAAGGTTGACAAGGACGGCAACGTCACCGTCAAGGCTAACGACGGCGAAGGCAACTCCGCAGACGTGAAGGTCGGCGCAGACGGCAAGGCATCCGTAGACGCTAAGGACTCCGAAGGTAACTCCTCCAAGGTAGAGTCCGACGAAAAGGGCACCAAGGCTGAGTCCAAGGACTCCGAGGGCAACGCAGCATCCTCCTCCTCCACCGTTGAGGGCGACGTTGTTGTCTCCGAGGACGGCGGCTGGTCCATTCAGGGCGACGAGGGCCAGGTAGCTGTACAGGCTGACGGCTCCTGGAGCCGCCAGGACGCAAACGGCCAGGTCGCAGTCAAGGCTGACGGCTCCTGGAGCATCCAGGCTAACAGCGGCCTGCAGGCAACCGTGGACGCATCCGGTGAAGTAACCTCCATCGTTGGCGGCGAGAAGGCAGATCTGAAGGCTCCGAAGGTTCCCGCAAAGCCCGCACAGGCTAAGGTCACCCCCGTCAAGCCTGCACAGCCCAAGTAAGCTGTAAAGAGCTAACAGCGGCTTGTGGCGCTACCAGAGCGTAACAGTCCGTGACGTATGAAGACGCCCCGTGCGCATCCGAACGTGATGCGTGCGGGGCGCTTTTGCGTCTTCAAGCTGCACTGAGAAGATCAGTAGAGCTGAGAAGACCCATGAAAGTAGCGGGGGATGAGAAACGGCACACCATCTCAGGGAGCTTCCAGGTCGCGGTGCTAGCATGAAGGCGTACACCGGGCATACCGGAGTACAAGTCAACCACGCTACGCACTGCGCCGTTGCAGAGCGGCGCATACAGAAAAGAGAAACTACAGTGAAGAAGTCTATTGCTGTTCTGTCCCTGACCATTGCTGGCGCCCTCGGCCTCGCAGCCTGCGGCGGCAACTCCGGCACCAATTCCGGCTCCTCCGCATCGGCAAGCGCGTCTGCTTCTGCAACCGCTTCCGCAACTGCCTCGGCACCCGCAAGCACCTCCGCAGCAGCAACCAGCAAGAGCACCACCTCCGCAGCAGCTGAAACCACCAAGGCAGAAACCAAGACCACCCAGGGCACCATCAGCGCCCCCAGCGGTCTGCCCAGCGAAGCAACCGAAGCACTCAAGAAGGGCCAGGAATCCGCCAATCAGGCAGCCTCCGCAGGCTACACCGCCAGCAAGAAAGCCCTGGAGCAGCTCAAGAGCGAGTCCGGCGTGAAGAAGGTGCAGACCAGCGACGGCACCGTCTACTACACCGATAAACTCGCTGTCTTCGAATCAAAAGATGGCGCTATCGTCAGCATCCAGAATAACGGTGTGTGGACCAGCATGGACTCCAACGGTACATCCATCGTCGTGAAAGAGGACGGCTCCTGGATCAAGACCAACCCCAAGGACAACCTCTACACCGTTGTCAAGGCAGACGGCACCGCATCCGTGCTGAACACCAAGACCTTCGAGAAGGCGACCGACGTCTCCAGCATCGAGACCCCGAAGGCCCCCGGCCGCATCGACGGCTTCAGCGGCACCGCTAAGACCCCGGTCAAGCCCACCAAGATTGGTGACCTCTCCGAGGTTGCAGGCGCCAAGTAAAAACTAGCTCCTGCCCCTGGGCCGAACAGGCCGCCAGAACAGGGATACCAGCGCCCCGTGCGCATCCGAACGTGATGCGTGCGGGGCGCTTTCGCATGCCTACAAGCCCAGGGAATATGACTTAATATGACGGGTCGTTAAGCCCCCAAGTCACAAAGCTCAACTCCCAGCGAACCACCCACCCCACGCTGGCATAATGGGGACAGCAAACCAACGCGCCCACACACGGCGCACCCAACAGGAGAGAAAACCATGAGCGAGAACACCACCCGCAGCGTACGCGTGCGCGCCAGCGAACTCGAAGGCCGAGCCTGGCTCAACACCGGCGGCAAAAACCTCACCCTGCAGGATCTTCGCGGCAAAATCGTTATTCTCGACTTCTGGACCCTCTGCTGCATCAACTGCCTGCACGTCCTCGACGAACTACGCCCCCTCGAAGAAGAATTCTCCGACGTACTCGTCACCGTCGGCGTCCACAGCCCCAAATTCGAACACGAAGCAGACCCCGTAGCGCTCGCCGCAGCCGTCGACCGCTACCACATCACCCACCCCGTACTCGACGACCCCGAACTGACCACCTGGCAGGCATACACCGCCCGCGCATGGCCCACCCTCGTCGTCGTCGACCCCGAAGGCTACATCGTCGCCCACCTCTCCGGCGAAGGCCACGTACAGGGCCTCACCTCCCTCGTACGCGAACTCGTCGCCGAGCACGAGGCGAAAGGCACCCTACACCGCGGCGACGGCCCCTACGTACCCCGCCCCAAAGCAGCCGGCACCTACGCCTTCCCCGGCAAAGCCATCGAACTGCCCGCCGAATTCGGCCCCGCAAACCTCTTCGGCAACCGCGAACGCACCTACCTCGTCGCAGACAGCGCACGCCACCGCATCCTGCAGGTAGCAGCCGACCTCAACACCGTCATCAACACCTACGGCGGCGGCGACGACCCCATCACCCACCCCGTCAAGGGCCACGTCGACGGCACCGGCACCGAAGCACGCTTCAACGAGCCCGCCGGTCTCGCCCTCGTACCCGAAAACCTGCGCGAACAGCTTGGCTACGACGTGCTCGTCGCCGACACCGTCAACCACCGCCTGCGCTCCCTCAACCTGCGCACCGGCGAAGTACGCACCCTCGCGGGTAACGGCGTGCAGCGCGTCATCGACGGCGACAACGCCGTCACCGGCGACCCCAACCACATCCCCGCCGGCGTGCCCGCCACCGAAATTGCGCTCTCCTCGCCCTGGGATGCGGTCTACTCCCGCGAAGCCGGCCAGTTCATCATCGCCATGGCAGGTACCCACCAGCTCTTCGGCTACGAACCCGTCACCGGTGCCGTCAGCATCTTCGCTGGCTCCGGCGTCGAAGGCCTCGCCGACGGCCCCGCCGCTGAAGCCTGGTTCGCCCAGCCCTCCGGCATCATCGAAGCACGCGACGGCAGCCTCTGGGTCGCATGCTCCGAAACCAGCGGCCTGCGCCACATCACCTTCACCGAAGACGGCGTACAGGTCACCTCCGCCGTCGGCAAGGGCCTGTTCGACTTCGGCTTCGTCGACGGTGACTCCGACACCGCCCGCATGCAGCACCCCCTCGGCCTGACCGAACTGCCCGACGGATCCATCGCAGTCGCCGACACCTACAATGGCGCCATCCGCCGCTGGGACCCCGTTACCGGCACCCTCGGCACCCTCGAACGCGGCCTCGACGAACCCTCCGACCTGCTCGTCGAAGAAGTACCCGGCGAAGAACCGCGCCTCATCATCGTCGAAACCAACGCCCACCAGCTCGTACGCGCCTCCATCCCCGCCAAGGCACAGCACGTCGACGAAGGCGCCATCACCACCGCACGCCCCTCCACCAAGCTCACCGGCGGCACCCTCGAATTCACCTCACGATTCACCGTGCCCACCGGCCAGAAGCTCGACACCCGCTGGGGCGACCCCACCCAGCTGAAGATCTCCTCCACCCCCGAGAACTTCATCCTGGAAGGCGCCGGTACCTCCACCGGACTGACCCGCACCCTCGTGCTCAACCCCGAAATCACCGAGGCAGTCCTGCACATTACTGCTCGCGCCGCCGCTTGCGACGGCACCCCCGACGGTGACATCCCCGAGCACGCAGCATGCCACCTCTACCAGCAGGACTGGGG
>FLSC01001170.1_pt2 | contig 10659 bp, 6 predicted proteins | sample 1550561 | NCBI WGS metagenome assembly FLSC01 (sample SAMEA4031775, study PRJEB14383) | metagenome | biome: human; feature: oral; material: saliva | place: Philippines | collected 2014 | reverse complement strand
TCTCCTCCGTCGCCCACGACCTCCCCGCAGGGAGCGAAGTCCGTATTACTGGCTATACCAGCCTCGTCCTTCAGGTCGAGCCTATTCAATAAATCACCTTCATTCTCTTCTCTACCATGCCTATTGAGTTCATTATCCCCATCGTCATCGGTGTCCTGGCTATCGTCACCATCTACCAGGGGCTGTGCATCGTCCAGCAGTCTCAGACGGTCATCATCGAGCGACTCGGCCGCTACTACCGCACGCTGTCCTCTGGGGTGAACATCATCATCCCCTTCATCGACCGTCCACGCCCCATGCGCTGGCGCTACACGCTGCCAGGAGCCAACGGGCAGACCCTCGTGCGCTTCACCGAGATCACGAATATCGACCTGCGTGAGACCGTCTATGACTTCCCTCGCCAGAGCGTCATCACGAAGGATAACGTCGTCACCGAGATCAACGCGATCCTCTACTTCCAGATCGTAGATCCCATGCGTGCGATGTACGAGATCCAGAACCTCCCCGACGCTATCGAGAAGCTCACCCAGACGAGCCTGCGTAACATCATCGGGGAAATGGACCTGGACGAGACGCTCACCAGCCGCGACACGATCAACAACAAGCTCCGCATCATCCTCGACGAGGCTACGAACAAGTGGGGTGTGAAGGTCAACCGCGTCGAGCTGCAGGATATCAATCCTCCCCGCGACATCCGTGACGCCATGGAGAAGCAGATGCGTGCCGAGCGAGACAAGCGTGCGCAGATCCTCAATGCCGAAGGGCAGAAGGAAGCCACGATCCGCGAGTCCGAAGGGCGCATGCAGCAGGCGATCAACCACGCAGAAGGGGAACGCCAAGCTCAGGTGCTCCACGCTAAGGCCGAGGCCGAAGCCAAGCTCCTCACCGCCGAAGCCGAAGCTCAGGCCATCCGCAAGATCGCTCAGGCTGTCGAAGGCTCAGGTGCCAACCCCGCCCAGTACCTCATCGCTGTCCGCTACCTCGAGACCCTCAAGGAGATGACCTCTGGGCAGGACAACAAGACCGTCTACCTCCCCTACGAAGCCTCCGGCGTACTCTCCTCGCTCGGCGGTATCAAGGAGCTCCTCAAGTAACTCTCTCAGACGTCCATCGGGGGATAATAGACCTCGAAGACACTACGTTATATCTATGCCCTGGGGTACGCCCCAGCGTGGTGCTACCCCAGGGCATCCATTATTCATTCATTATCCCAAACTGCTTATGCAACAAGCCTACCCCCGTACTGACAAAGAAAAACTCAATCTTATTGCCCGTACAGTCTTCGAGCGCACACAGCCTCGGCACCAAGAGACGCTTCGTCAGCTGCGCCTCTTAGCTGCGCTCTTCTAAACCACCTCCCTTCCCTCCCCCCCCCCTTTCACTCCAGACCCATGAGCAAGAAGCAGGCGATCATATCGCCTTCGCTCCTCTCGGCGAACTTCCTTCGCCTGGAGGAGGACGTGCGCCTCATCAACCAGAGCGAGGCCGACTGGCTCCACATCGACGTCATGGATGGCGTCTTCGTGCCCAATATTTCCTTCGGGTTCCCCATCCTTGAGGCCATCCGCCCCATCATCGAGAAGCCGCTGGATGTGCATCTGATGATCGTAGAGCCGATGAAGTTCGTCCGCGAGCTGGCAGCTCTGAAGGTCGACACGATGAACGTCCACTACGAAGTCAGCCCACACCTGCACCGCTCCATCGGCGCGATCAAGGACGCAGGGATGAAGGCCGCAGTGACCCTCAATCCTCACGTACCTGTAGAGCTCCTCGTCGACGTGCTTGCTGACCTCGATATGGTCCTCCTGATGAGCGTCAACCCCGGATTCGGTGGTCAGAAGTTCATCCCTCAGACGATCGACAAGGTCCAGCGCCTACGTCGTATGATCGATGAGCGCGGACTCTCTACCCTCATCGAAGTCGACGGCGGAGTGAACGCCTCGACGGGTGCCGCCCTTGTAGAGGCTGGTGCCGACGTCCTCGTGGCAGGGAGCTATGTCTTCTCGCATGAAGACCCCAAGGCCGCTATCCGTAGCCTCAAGGCACTCTCTCGTCCATAGGCTTCGTCTAAGCTACGAGCGGGGACTCGTCGCCTCGGTGGTCACGGCCGTGAGCCGTAGCTACACTACCCTCGCCCTCGGTATCCTCCTCCTCGGCTATCTCTCCACAGAGCTCCTCCCCCATAGAGCGCTGAGCCTCGGCTTGGCCCTCTGTGGGGGAGGAGCTTTCCTTTATGGGGCACTCGTCTCCTTCGCCGAAGGCACGCGCCTCAGCCACTATGTCGCGCAAGTAGGCCGTACCCGTGCGCTCCGTCTCGGGCTCACACTCCTACTGCTTCTCATAGCACGCCTCTACTACGCCCACAGCGTCGAGGCGATCACCGAGGTGAGGCTACCACTCCACACGCCCCTGCGCGCCGTCCTCACCGAAGAGGAAGAAGTCCAAGACGCCACACTCCGCCTGCGCATCCGCCTTTTAGGCGAAGGAAATATCCCCAGCGCCCTACTCCAGCTCACCTGCAGGCGCCCTGATAGTGCTTCTATACGGGTGGGCGATACCCTTACCCTCAGTCTTGACAGGCTAAGCTATGTCCGTGAGCTACCCACCGAGCGTGAGGGCTATGCCCGCTACCTCACGAGCGAAGGCGTGACCGCTCTTGGTCGTGCCCATATCCTTGCCTACCAACCGACACCCAGCGGTACGCTCCTCCTCCACGCCCCTACACGCTATGCCCGCAGGCTCCGAGATGGACTTACTGCGCGCATCCGAGCGAGCGCACTCAGCCCCTATGCCCAGCATCTCCTCATCGCGATGGCGCTCGGAGAGAAGCGTCACGATGCCCTCGGCAGGGAGGTCAGTGCGAGCTTCGTGCGGGGCGGTGTAGCGCATCTCTTAGCTGTGAGTGGCTTCCACTTAGCCGTCGTCATCGGGGCGCTGACCTTACTTCTACGATACATACCCTACGTAAGGCGGAGAGACAGACTGCGATGCGCCCTACTCCTCGCTGCTGCATGGGCCTTCACCCTCCTCACGGGAGCGAGCATCCCCACCCTACGTGCTGCGGGTATGCTCACGATGTATCTTGGCTTCCGCCTCCTGCGTCGCCCCATCTGTCTCCTTGAGGTCTTCACCCTGCCCGCCCTCCTTCAGCTCCTCTATGCCCCGACGAGCCTCTTCAGTGCGAGCTTCCTCATGACCTATCTTGCGATCATCAGCATCCGTCTCTTCTACCGCCCCATTGAGGGACTACTTGGCGAGCTACGCCAACCCCTCCTACGCTATCTGTGGGCGCTCCTTGCGATGACGCTCGCCGTACAGCCCCTCCTCCTACCGCTGAGCCTCTATCTCTTCGGTGAGAGTTCGCTGGCCTTCCTCTGGACGACGCTCCTTGTCGTACCGCTCTCAGCGCTCCTCATCCCCACGAGCCTCCTCATCTTCCTCCTTCTTCCCCTCATCGGGACAGCACCAAGCGGACTCCTCGCCCCACTGGAATGTGGCGCAGGGCTGATGCGGGAGGGCGTCGCGCTTGCCGAAGGTATCCCAGCGCTCATGCTCCACTATCCGCTGGGACTCGGTGCGCTCCTCCTCTATTATCTCCTCCTTGCCCTCGCGGTCTTCGGCTACCGTCTCTATCGGGAAGAGCTCCCCGCAGTGGCCTACTAATAAAGCATACGCCCCCGCAGACCGACGATGCGTCTGCGGGGGCGTATTGTATCAGGAGATCAGGCGGAGCGCCTTAGTCCTCGTTGATCATGCTGAAGAGCTCTTCGGCAGCGGCGCGAGGGCCAGTCTTCGACAGACCTTCGACAGCCAGACCGGTGTGCATCTCCCCGACCTTGACGTGGTGCTCGAAGAGCGAGGCGAAGAACTGGCGAATCAGCTGACCTGCCAGCTCCTGCTCCTGCACAGGGCCGAAGGGGTTCGCGAAGTACGAGGTGACCAGACCTTGCTCGGTCGTCGTACCCTTGGCACGGCGTGCACCAGCCTCGAAGACCTTGATAGCTTCCTCCATATCGCTGAAGAGCGTGATCTTCTTCTCTACGTCCTCGTAGTTATTCGCATAGAGGAAGTAGTCGACGGGGAAGCCCTTCGAGATCAGCTCGTACGTCGAGATGGGGATGGTCACGCGGGCATTGACCTTATCGGGGTTCGTGTAGATCCCGCGGTCCAGCTGGCTGAAGGCGTAGGTAGGATCGAGGTCGTCGGTGCGGACGAAGGCACCGATCTCCGTACCGTAGGCACGCACCACGCCGTCATCGCCGAGACGGAGGTAGCCCATGTCGTCGAAGATGACGCGCATGTGGCGGATGTACTTCTCGTTGAGCGTGCGGAAGGCTTCGAGGCTTTCGCTCTTCCCAGCGCCGCTGTCGCCCATGATGATGATGTTCGCCTCACGGCCATTCTTCAGGATGATATTGACCATAGCCCCGTGGATGGGGAGGTTGCCACGGCTCATCTGCTTGAGGTTGTGCAGCGTGAGGAGCATCTTCTTCATGTAGCCGAAGTAGTCGATCTCATCGCAGTAGTTGGCGTAGCCGATGAGGATATCGTTCTTCTTGTCCTTGTAGTAGAAGGTGCGCTTCTCTTCGTGCCCATCGGGATAGCCGAAGATATAGATCATATCGGGCTTCTTACCGATGTACTCATCTTCCTGCGCCAGCTCGAAGAGGTTGGCCAGTCCAAGGCCGTGGCACATGAAGTCCTTGTGGAAGTAGACGAAGGCCAGGAGGTCACCGACCTTAGCGGGGTATAGGAACCACTCGTCCTCGTTGAGGATCATGTTCGCTACGGGGTTCAGCGTATGCTCGCGGAAGATGCCGTCGCGCGTATTCTTCTTCGTGTAGGTGACGTAGGGAGGGTTGATGACGATGGAGTTGATGAAGGGGATCGCCGAGAGGCCCTTATACTCCATAGGATAGTTCCAAGGGGCATCCATGAGGATGAGCCCAGCGTTGGCCCCAGCGGTCGTCTGGCGGTAGACCTTACTTGCGAAGCCATTGACGACCTCCTTCGTACGGCGGTAGATCGAGAGGATCAGCTCGTTGAAGAGCTCATAGGCCTGGACGAAGCGGACGTTCTGCACACCATCTCCCTGACGCTGGTTGTGGACGACGGCGATGCGCTCCATACGGCGCCAGTAGTGATAGAGGAGCTCGACGACCTCGAGGAAGAGGTCACGGTCCTTGAAGAAAGGGGCATACTTATTATTTACCTCGAGGATCTCTTCTACGCTGCAGACGCTCAGTAGGCGGATGACCTCCATGAAGTCACGTATCAGCTCGTCCTCATCGCGGAAGCCCTGGATGAAGGCCTCATAGATGACGGGGTTGTCTCTGCGTAGGTGGGCGATGAAGGATTCGACGACCCGGCTATAGGCGTAGCTGGTAAGGATCTTACGGCGGTTATCGCAGTACTTCGAGGTAAAGTTGATGATCGCTCTACCACGGTTGAGGGTGAATTCCTGTAACATGTTCTCGATTGGTTTAGAGCGGAGCTACGGCGTGTAGGACCACTACAAATATAGATAAAGTTCCTTAATCAAGGGTTAATCGTAGGTTCTCAAAAAGGTCTCTCTATGAGAGAGAGGAAGAGGTGAGATAAGAGGAAGGGAAGCACCACTGTGAAGCCCCGCAGATAGGGGCGCGGGTCGGTGCAGGATTACGCTCGCTTGTGTAGTGCAAACGTACACAGAAAGGCAAAGAAATACAAGACTTTATACTTGCCTATAGCAAAATACCGAGCAGTAGGTATCTGCCCTCTTACTCGATCCGCTCTCTCACCGAATGATGCGATATGCCGTCTGATAAACCGCTGTCCGTAGCATCTCGTCCCTATCCAGCTCTGGGGGATATGCCTCTCCGAAGTGAAACACAAGCCCTTCGCCTTATCGCGCGTATTCCTCTTATCCAGCGGAGGGGGAAGTGTCCTTCCGTGAGGGAAAAAGTGCCTTCACGTAGTGGTTTTCCTGCATCTACGCACGTAGTCCTAAAGACCAGGCACATAAATCCAAATATCCACGTACGTAGATATTAGAGCCACGTACGTAGCCAAAACTTTTCTACCACTTGTCCGCAACTTTTATCCCTACGCAGAGCAATAACCCATATATAGGTTCACCCGCCGACCCATATAGGTGCACACCATCCCTTCGGGGGAAAGGGGGTATGGGAAGAGATAAAAGTAGGTACGCCCCTCCGACGATATGGCTATCGTCGGAGGGGCGTACCCGTGCTTGGAGTGCGTCTATATATCGCTCTACGGATCGGGGAGTACCTTAGAGTAGGTAGCGATAGATGAGGTAGGCGATCAGTACAATCGCTATGATGACCTTGAAGATGAACTGATAGCGCGCACTTTCTGGGGACTCTGCGGTGTGACCCTCATAAGTGATCTCCGAAGCGGGGAGCCCGAGATCGCTTTGCTTGATGGGATGTAGCTCGAACTGATCAGGCTCGCCCTTCTTCCCGAAGAGTACGTAGGGGATGTCTTGGTTCAGAGCGGCCTTTTTGTAAGAGACCCCATATTCGGGGAGCGTGTAGATGACGACCCCATCGAAGGCATCACTGATCATCGAGATGGCCGTCGGCTCCTTGGCATATACCTTGGTGTGCTTCCCCGTCTCTGGCTCCAGCGTCCAGTAGTCTGGGCCTGCACCCATCATCGAGTCGTAGCGCATAGGCCCAGCTTCGAGGGTAGCGACACTGGCCTTGATCTGCTGCAGCGTTTCTTGGGCTATCTCCGTGCCCTTGATGGGGAAGGCGTAGACGCTGTAGAAGTTCTCGTCATAGCGGAGGCGACGAATGGGATAGTTCTTGATGATGCGCGCTTCACTGAGCTTCTGAAAGCGCTTGGATAGCTTCTCGATCACCTTGGGATTGTAGCCCTCGGGTAGAGCTCCTCCGGTGAGAGCCGATGTGATCTTGGAAATTTCGTCCATAGGATATTTAATTATTGATAGGAGACCATATATGCGGATAGGGAGTCAGGGAAGGGGAGATACCGGCAAGGGGCTTGCTCGTATGCAGCCTGCGACGTGCGAAGCAGAGTAACTTCCTCTGCTCGGCATACACACGATGACGGCTCTGAGCCTACGCATGCACATGTATCTTGTGTAGCAAAGGTAATTGAAGCAATAGATACAGGCAACTATTCGCACATCATCAACATCCCATGAGACTCATAGCCTCTACGCTCCCGAATCTTGGGGCATGAAGTCAGGCGCACCACAGCACTTCACGACCCAAGCCATATAGCCATAGGCCGATACAAGCAGTCGAGGCGCTGCGGAGTCGGATGACTCGGCAGCGCCTCGATGATAAGAGGGACTCTACGCGGAGAGCTTAGTTGTTATTGTTGCGGAAGCCTTCGTTACCCTGATACTTCGTAGAGTAAGGGCGAAGCACCTGATAGGTATAGGTGCGCATACGACCTCTGAGAATTCCAGGCTCAGCGTTTCTCTGCTGACGATTTCCATAGTGGACGATGTTATATCGCTGGGTGAGCACCCAGACACCACCCCTAGTATTGGCGAAGCCATAGATACGGTTGTTGATCTGATTCCCATCCCCTTCGATGATACTCGAACTCGTACTGATGACGCTATTGACCGTACCAGCATCCTTACCAATAATCTTCGAGTACCAGACATAGTCAGCAGCATCGCACCAATGGTTCATCAGAGGAGCTGCCTTGGTCTTCGTCTGAAAGCTCGCCTTGCCAGCATCCTGCAAGATCTCGCCCTCACTGATCTGATTGTAGTCAAAGGTGGGGACATTGAGCGTAGCGCGGTCAACGCGGTCACGGGAGACCTCAGCATTGTGCCAGAAGACATCCCCACTCTCTGCATAGAGGAAGGGCTGTGCAGCACCACGATCGACGTACAGCGGAGTCGTCATGACATTACCGACAAAGTACTTCCCGACATAGAGGGACTCCATAGTCAGCGTACCGGGGTATATGTTGTAGCCACTAGCTTCGGACTCAACATAGATACACTGACCAGTGGTCAGGGTACGCATAATCGTCTGGTACTTACTGCGAGGCTGGTAGCCCGAGCTATTGCGGGGCTCCATGTAGAGCTGGCGATAGACTACAGCACGTCCTCCGGCTGGGAGTGTTTGGCTAGCGGCATGGTAGTCCGCATAGACGAAGCCCTTAGACAGGAAGGGGGTCGATGCCGAGGGATCATCCTTGTAGGGGAGCTGTGCTGGGACGACCTGCCCACGCATAGATGGCGTGAAGCCTACAAGCTGCTTATAGCGCAGATTGTAATTATCAGGAGCTTGGAACTCCAGAGGGCGATTCAGCCCAAGAAGATTGAGCCAAGATTCGTTAGGCAGGTACATCTGCCCCTTAGTGGTCGTAACCCCACCTCGCGCCTCAGCAGCCTGCATGGAGTTGACAAGGAGGATGTTATCTGCAGTGGTCTTGCGGTCGTCCTTACCATAATTTTTAAAACCGCTTCCTGCACTTGGACTCTTCTTCAGATAGACATTGGGGTCATTGGAGCCATTGCCATCGAAGTTATAGTCCTTCCACGTAGAATTATTTTCCTTGTAGATGTAGCCCTTAGCGAAGTAACCCAGCATCTGACGGGGCTGCTCGTAGAACTCGCAGTTCAGCGTATAGGCCTTACCACTCTGAGGCGTGAGGTTGGCACCACCAATAGGAGCAATATGATAGTTAGGACGATCTGGCGTACGACCTGCGACCTCGACATTCTGCCCGTAGACGTGCAGGATGGAGGTAGAGGGGGCACAGGTGTTTGCCTCCGTAGCGGTACCGTCCCCGAACTTCATCATGTTCTGACCCGATACAGCCGTACTACCACCCGTGTGGAAGCCCCAGAAGACAAGGGCCTTGTCGGAGCGTGCACCCGAAGCAATCGAGATACCACCGCCAGGAAGTGAAGAGTGGCCCGAAGAGAAGTCTTTATAGAAGTACGTATAGCCAGCGCCACCCGTCGAGGACTTAGTATGCGAGCTCTCGTAGCTCACAACATTGGAGAAGGCACCCGTCGAGATGTTGTAGACGGCCTTCTTGTTTGAGTTGTTAGGCCCGAAGAAGGAGTTGGACACAACGTTGATCCCATCGAAGGAGACAGTCTGCTGCATGTTGTTGCGGAAGGTCACCAGGAGGAGCGACCCGAGGGGCTTAAGCGTCCCAACAGACGTGCTATTGGCGGGTTTAAGAGCATCGTTAACCACCTTGAAGGCAACGGGAGCCGACTTATAGAGAATAGGCAGCTCGATAGGCGTCGTGGCAAGATCCCTGAGGCTCACCTCTTCCATTACTGACGAGAGCTTGAAGGTCCCACTCGCCTCATCGTACTCACCACCAGCATAGAGCGTGATAGTGGTGGTTGAACCAGAGGCCTTCGCCTGATTGATCACAGTCTCAGGGATTTCGATATTGCCACCAAAGGTGTACTTATCCTTCGTAGGACTGTATTCCATCTTAGCCTGACCGATATAGGTCTTGGTAGCGGAGCCCGCTGGCTTAACGTCAATCTTGACGACAGCATCGAGGGTAGGATTCTTCTCGATGAACTTAGCACGTGAGCGCGTAAGCACCTTCTGAGCTACAGAGGAGTCGGAGAGGTCGTCATTGAGTTCCTTCTTGCTACCATCCTTGACCGTGATAGGGGTCTTGACGCCCGTATAGGCGCGAGCTTCCTGATCAAGGGACTTGGGGGCATCAAAGGCATCAATGGATACCTCAAGCTCGATAGGTACGGCTACGCGAGGGCCGTCTTCGAGCACCGTCTTGCTGTCTGCCTGGGGGGCTTCCTGGGCACAAGAGCCGAAGAGGAAGAGCCCGCAAAGGAGGGCAGACGACTTGAGTAAATTAAGCTTCATTGAATTCTTGTTGAAATGTTCCGGAGTAGAAATAATAGAGGGACTCTGAGAAGAGGAGCTTAGAGAGCTTCGCCTTCATCAAAGTCTTCGAAATCTGCATCACCAGAGAACTGGATGCAGATATTAATAGGAGCAGCGCTGAGCGTGAAGCTTTCAGCGATAGGCGCTTCGTAGGGAAGCTTGAAGTCAATTCTGTTCATACTATAAATTAATACTGTTTGAGCGGAAGGGGAGAGAGCCCTAAAACTCTCTTGTGCTTGGATAAATGGCAGCGCTTAAAAGGCAAGAGCGCGACACCAAAAGTGCCAATGAGGAAATACCCTCCCTTGTAATTGCGTTGCAAAGATAATCAAAGCGATACACATGAACAATTATTCACACGACTATTAATAAAATTCTTTCGGAAACCCTTTATATACGCACCTTTCAGCACCTCAACACCCCACATACATATTACAGATCAGCCATATACCTCCCAAGAAAAGCCCACCATCATCAAGAGCAAAGTGTAAAACAAGGCGCTGCAGAGTCGGATGACTCTGCAGCGCCTCAATATCTGAAGGGCTCTGCGATGAGAGCTAACTTATCGTGCCTTCGCTACTCTTATCCCTCGAGGGAAAGAGGGCCCTTAGAGGGCTTCTCCTTCTTCGAAGTCTTCGAAATCTGCGTCACCAGAGAACTGGATGCAGATGTTCATGGGAACAGAGCTGAGCTCAAATTCCTCAGCAGCGGGTGCTTCATACTGAAGCTTTGAATCGATTCTATTCATAACTATAATTATATTCTTTCAATCAAAGAGTGG
>FLSC01159142.1_pt1 | contig 10717 bp, 11 predicted proteins | sample 1550561 | NCBI WGS metagenome assembly FLSC01 (sample SAMEA4031775, study PRJEB14383) | metagenome | biome: human; feature: oral; material: saliva | place: Philippines | collected 2014 | reverse complement strand
ACATGAAACAAAAAGGAGAACGAAATGAAATGTATAAGTTTTAATGTCAATGGTCTAAGAGCGATCGTTGGTAAAAATTTCGAAGAAGATTTTAAACAATTAGATGCTGATTTTTTCTGTTTACAAGAGACAAAAATGCAAGCAGGACAATTAGATTTACAATTTGAGGGGTATTATAGCTATTTTAACTATGCTGAACGTAAAGGATACTCAGGAACTGCGATATATACTAAACATGAGCCATTAAATGTAACATATGGAATAGGAATAGAGGAACATGATACAGAAGGTCGTGTAATTACACTAGAGTACGATAAATTCTTCTTTATCACTGTATATACGCCGAACTCAGGTAGTGAGCTTAAGAGATTAGAGTACCGTATGAGTTGGGAAGAAGATTTTAAAAACTATTTATTAGAATTAAATAAAACAAAAGGTGTCGTTGTTTGTGGAGATTTAAATGTTGCTCATACAGAAATAGATTTAAAAAACCCGAAATCAAACACGAAAAATGCTGGGTTCACACCGGAAGAAAGAGAAAAATTTACGAAGTTATTAGATGCTGGATTTATCGATACATTTAGATATTACAATCCAGACTTAACAGGTGCTTACTCTTGGTGGAGTTACCGTTTTAATGCACGTAAAAACAATGCAGGATGGAGAATTGATTACTTCTTAGTAAGTCGTGACTTAGAAGACTACTTAGAAAGTGCGGCTATTCACAATGAAATATTTGGTAGTGATCATTGTCCTGTAGAGCTTGTATTAAAAGACAATTTGTTGTAAAATATAATATGCGTTGTGGATAAACCATGACGTATATTTTTAATTATCAGGCTTTAAAGCTTAAATAATTAAAGACTAATTTTTAATATATTAAATAAAAATGACGGAGGCGACTTAATTAGAATAAATTATAATTTGAAGTAGCATCCGTTATTAATTTTTAAGAAAAGAGGTAATTATGGGACCAAAATTTTATATAGAAGATGTAAACGAGTGGGATTCAAAATATTCAATCGATTATATTAAATTTGATGAATTTGGAGTAATTGATATCGTAAGATTAACTGACGAAAGGGATTATTTAGTCCAAGGGAATATAAAGTTACCGATTTTAAATACAGAAAGTGAGTATATAGATTACTTAGAAAAAGAAGATATAATAGATCCATACTTGGCAGGTGTTCTTCGTAAACTAATAGGATATAAGCCTGAAAGGATGATAATAGACGAAGTTTCACTAAACAACGTACTATTTATAGGTGATCCTAGAGGTGCAGAAAGAGCAACAGGTTTCAAAGATGCATTTGAACTTCTTATGGAAGCTACGTTACTATGGGAATTCGCAGCTATAGAAGCACTTGAAAGAACGATACAGGTTATAAGAACATTAATACGCGATAAAGAGCATAAATTAAGCGAAGGGCCTATTAGAATAAAAAAAGCAAGCTAATGTTAAGAGAAAAATCAGAAGAGTTAGCTCAAGTTATGGAAATAATAAAAGATGGTCGTGCTTTTTTTAAAGAGCACGATATAAACCAGTAGCAACAGTGACAACCTAGTAAGGGGACGATTACTAATAATGTTAATAAAGGTATTTCTTATGTCTTTGAAATAATGAGAGAAATAGTAGGAACAGTAATACTAACTACTCTATATGAAGATTATGAAAAATACCCTATTTTTTGATTGCTAATACTAGTTATTTAGTTATTCATCGTTTAGCCATGACAAAATATCTTTGAAATCAAGTGATTGCTAGTGAGTTTTTACAATCTATTTAGCGCTCTGTTAAAATTTAAAATATAAAATCTTCAAAAAATAAAACTCATTATAACAATAATGTGATAAGAAAAATTTTAAGTAACTTTAGATTCGTATAAAAAGAGCTGATAAAAATATCAATAAAAAATATTTTAGATGATAAAGAAAGAGTTGAATGAAAATTAAGAGTAATATAAAGAAAAAAGTTTCATGTGAAACAAGTATAAAATCATAGTATTCTGTAAAAGTTTCACATGAAACAAAAAATAGGAGGAAAAACAATGAAATTTTATTCTTATGAATATTTACAAAGTAAAATAGCACAAAACAACATTGTAGGAATTGCTATTGTAGGTATACTACTATCAGTGCTATTATTCACCTTAATTAAATATTATAAAAACAGACAAGATACAAAATATAGAGAATTATCAATAATATTAGTATTAGGAATAGTGTTGGCGATAACCATAGGTATAACAAACTACAAAGATAAATCTGTTTCTTCTAATCAATATAGAAGTTCTGTACAGTTTATTGAAAAGATAGCAGAGCATTTAAATGTTGAGAAAACACGTATTTACATCAATAGTGAGGCATCTATAGAAAATTCATTCGTAAAAATTGATGATGATTATTATAGAGTAATAAGCAGTGGAAAAAAAGATGATTATCTATTAGAAAAAATTGAACTGGTAGATCCAGTAGTTGAGAAAGTGGAGGTAAATAAATAATGCAACTTTCATACATAGATATAGCAATAAAACTAGCTTTAGGTTTATTATCGCTTGTAATAGTAATTAATATATCAGGAAAAGGAAATTTAGCACCAACTTCAGCGAGTGATCAAGTTCAAAACTATGTACTCGGGGGAATATTAGGAGGGGTAATATATAGTCCATCAATTTCTATTTTACAATACTTCAATATATTATTAATATGGATAATTTTGGTATTAGGTCTGAAGTGGTTAAAAACAAATAACTCATACTTAAAAAAAATGATAGACGGAGAACCTACAACAATAATAAAAAAAGGAAAAATAGATGTAGAAGCAACAAGAAAAGCTGGTTTAACAGCACAAGACATAGCTTTTAAATTAAGAACACAAGGTGTTTATAGTATTCAAAAAGTAAAAAGAGCGGTTTTAGAACAAAATGGACAACTAATTATAATACAACAAGGTGAGGAAAATCCTAAATATCCGGTAATTACTGATGGAACTATCCAACATAGTACATTAGAAACGATGGATAAAACAGAAGAATGGTTAAAAGAAACTTTATTAGAATTAGGATATGAAGACACATCTAAAATATTCTTAGCAGAGTATGACAAAGGACAATTACATATAATCGAATACTAATATAATTTATTTTTTAAATAAAATTAAAAATTTTAACAAGACAATAACAAATTAATTAAATAAGAAAATAATAATATCGATTAATATAACAAAAAGTAAAAGCAGGAAATTGAAAAATCAATTTTCTGCTTTTTTAAATGTTATTTATCGGCGTTAATAAAATCGTAAGAAGAATCTTCTTGGAATTTTTTAACGACATAAGAGCATGCCGGTTTAATTTTTTTGTTCTGCTCAGCCATATCTTTAACAAGAGCATCTAATAGCTTTCCTGCAACACCTTGACCTCGAAGTGAAGGATCAACGAAAGTATGATCAGCGACAACAACATTAGGGTTATTAGTTTGGAAATATGTAATTTCGGCGATTACCCTACCATTTTTATCATATTTAACGAAACCATCTTTTGTTTTAGTAAATTCCATATAAACCTCCTGGGATACTCATATAGTGATATGAGTGTTATTATTGCTATTATACCATAAAAAAAGGAAAAGGATGTATAATTGAATTTTAAAAAAGAGTAAGAGAGTATCCTACATATCATTCTTTAAAAAGTACTAGAGTTATTAGAAGAAAAGTAATGCTTGATTAAACTCTTGCTTTATATTTGGAAGCAAGAGGGGTATCTGATATAGAAGTTTACTACATAATCTTCTATTTGTTTATTAATATTTTATATTTTTACTACCATTTTCATGAGGTCCTTATTATTCTTTTTTATTTTGTTGTTTTTTACATTATTCTATATCTCCCCCTATTTTATATTTTTTGATGTCTTCTTTATTTTTGAGTATCCTCCCTTTTTTCTTTGTATTTTTGTTGCTCTCACCTTATTTTGAAATTTGTATCTGAAAAAAGTATAAAATTACTATTCCTTAAATTAGAATAAATAATGACACAGGAATTTTACTTAGTGAATAATAAATAGATTAAAATATTTATATAGATTTTTTCTTTAACATCTTATAGAAGAAAAATAAAGCGGTTTAATTTTTTTTAAAAAAGTTATTGACAAATATGAAAAACGGGTGTACAATTAGTTTAATTTAATACACAAACGTTGAAAAGATAAGTAAGTTAATACGTAGCTAAAACAGAGAGTTATTGGTTGGTGTGAAGTAACATGGTGAAGATTAGTTGAAAATGGTCTTAGAGTTTTGTTTATCTAATAGGTAAACACGTAAGTTGCACGATATAGCACATAGTATAAAAATGTACTGAATAAGGTACTAATCGCAAGATTAGTATAAATTAGAGTGGTAACGCGAATAAGATGATCGCCTCTATTACATATGTAAATATGTAGTAGAGGTGTTTTTTTTTATAAAAAAAATAACTTATCTAGACGTAGAAAAGAGGAAAAAATATTATGACAAGAAAATTTAGTTTTGAAACATTACAATTACACGCAGGACAAACAGTTGGAGATACAAAAGCAAGAGCTGTCCCTATTTATCAAACAACATCATTCGTTTTTGACGATACTCAAGATGCAGCTGATTCATTTGCACTAAGAAAAGCTGGAAATATTTATACACGTATTACTAACCCTACTACTGCAGTATTCGAAGAAAGAATTAATGCGTTAGAAGGTGGAGTTGGTGCATTAGCTGTAGCTTCAGGGATGGCTGCAATTACATATGTATTCTTAACATTAGCACATGCTGGAGATCACATCGTATCTTCTAAAACCGTATATGGTGGAACTTACAATTTATTAAAACTTACTCTACCACGTTATGGTGTAGAGTCAACTTTTGTTGATCCAGATAACTTTGAAGAAATTGAGCAAGCAATTACTGATAAAACTAAAGCTCTATTTGTAGAAACATTAGGAAATCCATTAGCAAATATTGCTGACTTAGAAAAATGGGCTGAGATTGCTCACAAACACAAAATCCCATTAGTAGTAGATAACACATTTGCTAGTCCATACTTAATTAATGCATTTAGTCATGGTGTAGATATTATTATTCATTCTGCGACTAAATTCATTGGGGGACACGGTACATCAATCGGTGGAGTTATCGTTGATAGTGGTAAATTTGATTGGGAAGGTAGTGGAAAATTCCCACAATTAGTTGATGAAGACCCAAGTTACCATAACTTAAGTTATACAAGAGATGTAGGACCTGCGGCGTTCATTACAAATGTGAGAACACAGTTATTACGTGATACAGGAGCAGCATTATCACCATTTAATGCATTCTTATTATTACAAGGTTTAGAAACATTATCTTTACGAGTAGAGCGTCACGTAGAAAATACTCAAAAAGTAATCGACTTCTTAGTGAAACATCCTAAAGTAGCTTCAATCAACTATCCAGGATTAGAAGGAAACAAATATTATGAATTAGCTAAGAAATATCTACCTAAAGGTAGTGGATCAATCTTCTCATTCGACGTAGTTGGAGGAGAAGAAGCAGCGCGTAAAGTAATTGATAGTTTAGAAATCTTTTCAAACTTAGCGAATGTAGCAGATGCGAAAAGTTTAGCAATTCACCCAGCATCAACAACGCACGGTCAATTAAGTCCAGAGGAATTACAGTACACTGGAATTACTCCGGAGCAAATTAGATTATCAATTGGGTTAGAAAACGCGGATGATTTAATTGAAGATTTACGTTTAGCATTAGAAAATATTTAATAGAGAAAAAGTTTCACAAGAAACGTTTAATTAAAATAATTAATATTTTATTAAAATTTGTGGATTAAGACAGATTATTAAAAACCCTTGACAGCCATTTATTTTAATACTAACATACAAAAAATATCTTAATCCACAATTTTCTCTTTTTGAGTAGAGGTTGTTTAGGAGCATGAAATAGAAGCAAGGCAGCGTGAAAATTTCATATAAACTCCTTCCTAGGCAATCTCTGCTTTTTGTTTGTGTAAAAAATCCGAGAGAGAGATTGACTCGATAAAAACTCGTTTCTCCAAAATCATAATTTTTGAATCACTCCCATAAGAGGGCTATTTATGATATAATTTTAGTAATAATAGTAACTAAGGGGTGAAAACATGTATAAAGTAATGATAGTAGAAGATGATGAGATAATTTCAAATTCAATAGCTGGCTATTTACAAAAGTGGCAGTATGCTACACACGAAGTTGTAGATTTTCAAAATGTAGTTAAGGAATTTGTGGAACAATCACCGGACTTAGTATTAATGGATACTAATCTCCCCTACTTTGATGGTTATTATTTCTGTGAGGAGATTAGGAAGTTGTCGAAAGTTCCTATAATTTTTATTTCATCTGCGAATGATGATATGAATATTGTTATGGCTATGAATATCGGTGCGGATGATTTTATAGAAAAACCATTTAAGTTAGTTGTCCTAAAGGCAAAAATCGAAGCCCTACTCCGCCGTGTCTATAATTTTAGTGGATCTTCGAATCTTGTAGTGTATAAGGATGTAATTTTTGATATGAGCCGTGATGAGGTAAAATATCAAGATAATCACGTTGAATTAACTAAAAATGAGAGTAAAATTCTTACAGTATTATTAGAAAACAGAGAAAAAATAGTAACGAGAGAAGAAATAATTACCGCCTTGTGGCAAAGTGATAACTTTATAGATGAAAATACTTTGTCGGTGAATATAAACAGACTTCGTGCTAAATTGAAAAGTATAGGGATAGATGAATTTATCACGACTAAAAAAGGTAAAGGATACATCGTCTAATGGAAATATTAAAAAAATATTTAAAGAAAAATATAAAAGTTTATATTTTATTTGTAGTTTTTATTACCATATTTTTCATTATGTTTTATTTATATAATTTGCCACTAGAAGCTCTAATTTATACAGGAAGTTTTTGTTTTTTAGCGGCACTTGTAGCTAGCTTTTTAGATTTTGTTAATTACAGAGAGAGTTATAAAAAATTAAAATTTCTAGAGGAAAATATTCTAAACGATCTTGAAGATTTACCTAAGAGCTTGGATATTAGGATTGATTATTATCATAAAATTATAGAGAAATTATATGAAGAGTTAGAGAAATTAACTCAGAAAAATCGACAAAAAAATACAGATATGGATGATTACTATAGTATGTGGGTTCATCAGATAAAAACGCCGATTGCGGCGATGAATTTTCTATTAGACAATGAAGAAGTAGATCAAAAAATTTTGCAACAAGAATTGTTTAAAATAGAACGCTATGTTGAGATGGTTTTAACGTACATAAGATTAGATAGCATATCATCGGATTACGTGATAACTAAAATTAATCTTGATGAAGTGGTGAAAGATAGTGTAAAAAAATATGCAACTATATTTATTAACAAAAAAATAAAATTAAACTATGTTTCACATGAAACAATGGTAATTAGTGATAAAAAATGGTTGAGCTTCGCTTTCGAACAAATACTAGGTAATAGTGTGAAGTACTCTAGCGTCGGTGGAGAAATTACAATAGAAACTTGTGAAAATAAACTGGTTATAGAGGATAACGGTATGGGTATTAAAGAAGAAGATTTACCTCGAATTTTCGAAAAAGGTTTTACAGGTTTTAATGGAAGATATGAAAAAAAATCGAGTGGTCTAGGTTTGTATTTATGTAAAAAAACCTTAGATAAGCTAGGTCATCATATTAAAATTTCTTCAAAAGTAGGCGAAGGAACGAGAATAGAAATAACATTCCCGAAAGAAGATACATTAAGGGATTAGGTGAAAATAAATTAATAAGGAATCCTCTTGTGAGTTAGATTATGAATTTAACTTTTAAGGGGATTTTTTAATTTTAAATGGGATTTGATATTAATTGATAAAATCCCCAAGCAAGTTAGCAATAAACCTGGCAAAAGCCACTTGATATATATATATATATTATAATGAATGTAAATAGAATTATTTTCTAACAAATAAAATCAATTATCTGAAAACTATCTTGTGTAAGTTAATTTTATTTGATAGAATAATAGTAAGGTATAAGGAGGAAAAAGATGAAGCAGTATTTGAAAAAAAGATATTTAGAAAATAGTTTGTTGCTTTTACTAATTATTTTTGGAGGAGCATGTAAGGTTGTTGCTGCGTATTTTATAGGGGATGGATTTAACGAATTAATTAAGTCGAATACTGATGGCTTTTTCTATAATATAGCCTATGCAGGTATAGTGTTTTTATTATATTTAGTTTCTATTTATATAAAAATTCCGTATGAAAACTATGTAGTGCAAAAAATGATAACTGATATTCGATGTGATGTCGTTGATGCAATTTCTAAAAATAACTATGCTAATTTCAATAAGAAAAATAGTGGTGATTACATATCATGGCTTAGTAATGATTTGATGATTGTTGAGGAAAAAGGATTTGGTAATTTTTATCAAAGTATTACAGCGATAATAGAGACGCTTTTAGCTATAGTTGGACTGTTTGCATTCCACTGGTCGATTATCGTCTTTTCTATAGTAATGAGTGTTCTTACATTAGTTTTACCAGCTCTTGCGCAAAAATCTATTCAGAATAAAGCTCAGAGATATTCAGGGTCATTGGAAAAATTAATAAGTAAAAATACAAATTACCTACAGGGATTCGATAGTTTACTATCTTTCAATAAACTAGGAATTTTGAAAAAAATTGTAGCAAATTCTTCTAATGAAGTATTAAAAGAATCTGTGTCTCTAAGAAAAAGTGTTGGATTAGCTGGAGTTCTAGGTGGTTTAGGGAATTTAGTAGGGCAAGTTGGTGTAGTATTACTAACAGGAATACTGGCGCTAAAAAATATTGTAGGCTTTGGATCTATTTTAACGGTAGAGTCACTAACATCTACGATTTTTAATTCAGTAGGAAATATTATGAATATTACGGTAGAGTTAAATATCGTAGTGCCAATCTTTGAGAAATTCGAGAAATTCAAAGAAGAGGCTAAGGTAATTGCTGATAAAGAAACTAGTAAAAAATTATTAAACAAAGAAATTAAAACTATAGTATTAGAGGATGTTTCTTATAGATATGAAGAGAAAAGTGTATTAAAAAACATTTCGTATTCATTTAATAAATATGGAAAATACGCTATTGTCGGTGAAAGTGGTAGTGGAAAATCTACATTGTTAAAATTATTGACAGGAAGAATAGAAAATTACGAAGGTAGAGTTAAATTTAACGGAGAAGAACTAGCGGGTATCAATAAGCACAGCCTGTATGATAAGATGCTATATATTCCACAAGAACCGTATATTTTTACAGAAAGTCTAAGATTTAATATAACGCTAGGTGATAATTATGCTGATGAAAAAGTTAAAGATGTGTTAGAAAGCGTAGGATTAGGAGAGTTTCTGATAAGTCTTGAGGACGGTTTAGATACGGAACTTGTAGAAGGTGGTAAGAATTTATCAGGTGGTCAAAAACAAAGAATAGCACTGGCTCGTGGAATTATTAGAGAGAAAAAAGTAGTGCTGTTAGATGAGATAACTTCTAATTTAGATAAGGATAATGCAGAAAAAATAGAAGAACTTCTATTAACTAATCCAGAACTAACGGTAATTCTAATAACGCACAGACTAGATAGCAACTCTGAACAAAGATTTACAGATATATTACGATTATAATTTCCCAGGAAATAAAGTCGCTAGATATTCTTGAAATCAAATAAAAAGTAATAAATGTCCCAATCTTACAAAAGTGTAAGGTTGGGAGCTTTTTTGTAAGGAAAATCGATAGAATCTGTAAGAAAAGTAATGTAGAATATAAGTATAAACAACGAGGAAGTTGTAGAAAAGTTCGAACTAGAAAGATTAAATAAAAAGAATTCAGGAGTGATAAAAATGTTATTAGAAGTCAACAATGTAAGAAAAGTTTATACAACAAGATTAAGTACACAAAGTACAGAAGCGTTAAAAAATGTAAATTTCGCAGTAGATAATGGTGAATATGTAGCGATTATGGGTGAGAGCGGAAGCGGTAAAACTACTTTACTAAATATTATCGCAACATTTGATAAAGCAACATCAGGGAATGTAAATTTAAACAATTTAGATTTAAGCAAGTTGAAAGATAAAGACTTAGCGAATTTCCGCCGTGACAATCTAGGATTCGTCTTCCAAGATTTCAACCTACTTGATAATTTTTCTATAAAAGATAATATCTTATTACCATTAGTATTAGCTAATAAAAAATATAAAGATATGGAACAAAGATTAGAGAAAGTAACTAAACCTTTAGGAATCGATAAGTTAATTAATAAGTTCCCATATGAAGTGTCAGGTGGTCAACGTCAAAGGGTTGCAGTAGCGCGTGCGATTATTACGAACCCAGCTCTAATCTTAGCGGATGAACCGACAGGAGCGCTAGATTCAAAATCAACAGATCAACTGTTAGAAGTTTTTGAAAAACTTAATAACGCAGGACAAACAATAATTATGGTTACGCACTCTGTGAAAACAGCAGCTCGTGCTAAACGTGTATTATTTATTAAAGATGGGGTAGTTTTCCATGAACTTAGAAAAGGAAATGCGACTACGAGTGAGATGTTCCAAAAAATTAATGACACGTTAACTTTAATGCAGGCAGGTGAGTAAGATGAGCTTCTTTTATAGCAAATTTGCTTTAAATAACCTTGTAAAAAATAAAA
>FLSC01482848.1_pt1 | contig 10726 bp, 12 predicted proteins | sample 1550561 | NCBI WGS metagenome assembly FLSC01 (sample SAMEA4031775, study PRJEB14383) | metagenome | biome: human; feature: oral; material: saliva | place: Philippines | collected 2014 | reverse complement strand
GACAACGTGCAGGCGCAAAGAGTTGAAGAGGCTATTATTATTGTGCCGGTAATGCACAATCAACGGCGCGAACCCGAATACGTGAAATCGACATTTACGCTATTCGTTGCCAATCGGCACAGGGTATATGATATAAGAGTGGACAGCCTTACTTATATAAAGACAAAAGTAGGGCAAAGAATAACGATAAAAATGCAGTAATATGATACAAGTAGGCGATAAATTCACGTATCACTGGGTTGGGCACGAAGAATGCTACAAAGGGCGCATTTATCAAGTGGAAGGTGTCTACAGGAATTGCACCTGTGGCAAGCCCGAATGGCTTACCGGCAAACCCGAAGTGCCCCGTCGCTCCCACATACACATACGGGCTAAATTGATAAAAGCACCCATAAAGTATATGGAAGGCGATAAGGGCTTTTTCTTCGGTCCATTAGATGCAGACACCCTGCGCGACATCGATGATCCCGATAAGTTGTGGGTGGAGATAGTATATCAGAAAGGCGACGAACTAAGCCTTTTCAATCAAAGTAAATAACAATGAAACAAACAGCCAACAAAAAAGCCCACCACAAGGCACGACCACCACCACGCCACAAGCCATCTATAGATGCACAAACGTAGATCTATAGATGTACGAGCGTAGATCTATAGATATACAAGCGTAGATCTATAGATATAAAAACGCACGGGCAACAGACATAAAAAAACAACCACCCTAAAGCCACAAACAAAAGCCCCAAGGCAAAGGGAAAACAACGGGGCAAAAACAAAAATAAAACAACAGAATTATGACAAAATGTTTGAATTTCACAATTAGAGAGCAAAAACTAAGTGTAGGACCAAAGAAAGGGCAAAAAGTGTACATAGCACGCCCAACCGACCGACAGAGAGTAACCCACCGCAAATTCTGCGAAGAAGTAGCCAGAGCCACCACCTTTACAGGAGCCGAAGTGGAAGCCGTGTTGCGCCTGGCAGCCGAAATGGCAAAACGCCACGTAGAGAGCGGAGAAAGCGTAGACTTTGGCGACATTGGTACACTATCGCCATCGTTCAAGTCGAAAGCCGTAGACCACATAGAAGACTTCAATGCCACTCGCGACATAAAGAAGCCAATGGTGAAACTACGCCCATCTACCCGCTACTTCACACTGGAAGGCGTAACCTACGAACGAGTAGAACCAAAACCAAAGAAAACAAAAGAAAACAAACCAGCCGGCGGTGGCACTCAACCTCACCCATAAGTAAAAAAACATATTGCACGTAAAACACTACGATACACACAATTAAAAAGTTGCTGAATAGTTGATATTCGGCAACTTTTTTTGTAACTTTGTGCTATACAAAGCCCACCCACATTGTATGAAACAACTAATTTTAAATTTTGATTTAGGCGAAGTAGCACAACGCAAAACAAAAATACGCCGTAGAGCCTTCACATTGCCCAGCGGTGATGCCACCATTACCACACCACAAGACCGATTGGCAAAGCGCAACCGCACCATCGTAGCCCGCTACTACTATTGGACCGAAATAAAACGACGCCGCTTTGACGATGTTATGAAGATACTCTCCGACTACGAATTTTTTGTGGGCGACCGCACCATACAGAACGCACTGGTAGACCAGGACGAACTGCTACACTCGCTGTTAGAGCAACGCCCGTCGGCACAGAAGCTGGCAAAGCAGTTCCCCGGCTTCGAGTGGCACTAATCGAAAAACTCCGTTTCATAAACCACCTTATACACCTTCAAGTCATCAGCTCTGCGCTCCGGCGTAGAGCTGATGCGCTTTAAGGGGTTAAACAGTCCACCGCCATTCCACCACTGCAACGCCTTATGGAGAGCTTCCAGCACATCGAAGCGTGCCAACGACCGCTCGCGTACAGCAGTAGGTGCAGCAGCATTCGTGCTGCCCTGAATAGCAAACACCACCCGAAGCTCAACCCTTGCACGTATGCGCTGCACACCACCCGACAGGCTTTCGCACTGCGGATAGCTAATATCAACCAAGCATGCCGGAAACGCCACAGGCGGACGCCCCGCAACGTTAAGCTGACCCTCGTCAGCATCTACCCATTTAATTTGTGAAACATTTGCCGCAATATGATTAGTAACGGCAAGAAAAAAAACTTTATTCATTGCTCAAATTTTTAATATAATCTACTACTCTTCCCTTTATTCTGTCGTTCAGCTCTTCGCTGTCGCCCATAAACTGACGCTGTGTAATATGCACCATTCGGCTATGCGCCTTTACGTTAGTGCTACCCTTTTTCGTGCGGCGGGTGTGTGCCGGCACCTGCACCTCGCCATCGAAACCCTCGTTGTGCACCTTGGCGTATGTAACCTTTTGGTTGCCCGCAGCAATAACCACACGCTGCGGCGATACAACCAGCGGGCGAATGCTGTTCATCATAGCCCCCGAATCGATGAGCAGCGACCCACGTTTCTTTGCCGTCCTGGCAGGCGCCCACGGGTTGCCGTCGAAAGCCTTTTTGCGAAAAGTCTCCTTAAAATACTCTGTCGCTGTTTCGGCAACAATCTCGGCAGTGTCGCCCATAAGTTCGTCGGGCATCGTTCGGAGGTAGTCTTCAAGTTCTTTTATGTTCATAATTGTGAGATTTTTAATTGATTATCATTATTTTGTCGAAATAATGGTATAACTTTGCAAGTGGGATGTAACGACCATAATCCAAGACCGAACCTCGGCGTGGCGGTGTGGCGGATACGCATAATCAGATTGACAGTTGGAGCATCCAAACGCAAAGGGGTATGCAGACACCACTATCCAACCGTATGACGCGGATTTGCCACGAGTGGCAGAACCAAGAATTAGGACGGCGGACGTAAGGACTGCATACCTCTGCCTTTTTTACCTACGAAACACAAGTAACCCCTTTCTAACTTTGTCATCGTGCAACTCATACCACGATTTGAATTTTAGTTTTCCGTCTTGTATCTTGCAGACACACACAATAGCCACACCATCATAATATTTGATATAAAACCAACGGTTAAGATATTGGTCGCTACCCTGTTTGTCTTTTTCGTCTTGCCCTATCCACACTTCATCAGGGTATTTCATTACCTCGTTGATAGTGTCAAGGTATTTTGTTCTGAAAGCACGCTTTTTCTTGGTGTCGGTGGTATGCTCATCAAAACTTTTCTTATCCATGTGCCACGTTCGTTTGGCAAAGTCTTCCACAGGCAATGCCTCTTCCTTTTCTACCACCTTCTTGTGTAAGTCCCACCAATCAGCGGCATTGCCTTCATATAGACTTGCCTTTTTCGTGGTATCACGAACAAGTTGCTTGTAGGAGTGTTTCAGTCCCCAATCGTCGGGTGTAACCTTATCCATTAGCTTTGTAGCCTTGTTTGGGAACTTCTTAACATACATCTGATTGGCATTGAAGACGTGCTGCCTCTTGCCCGGGTTATGGTCGAAGTGCGAAGCAACCGCATTCGCCCACTCTTTAGACTCGAAGAACTTATCTACCGTCTGTTGTGATTCCTTGACAATAGTCCCATTTGCTTCATTACGCAATAAGGGTTTTACCCTACAGCGACATTTCCAACCATTAGGTGGATAGATTTTATCCCAACGTGGGTCGTCGCAATGTAGAATAACGCCATCTAATTTCTTATGCTCCTCCCTTACCTTTTCATCACCAGCCGTAACATACTCCCAATATGGGAAGCGTTCACGTTTGTTTATCAGTCTTTGGTAGTTTGCTGCCGATTCCGCCGTAAGGTTTGCCGTTTCGTACTCGGTGCGCTGCCATACCTTGTTGAACTTGGTGCATACCTTTGCAGCCTCTCTTGAGAACTCTTCAAAGGTTTTTGCCTTGCGGTAGAGTTGGTTTAGCTTCTGCACCTCTGCCAATGTCTTTGCCGCAGAGAAGTGGAAAAGGTTTTGCTCCATCGCTGTAACGAATGCAGGGTCTAAGTTGTCGTAAGTGTATGCGGCATTCTTTATGGGGCGTTTAAACACCTTATGAATGGCGTTTAAAAGGTCGTCAGATATGAACTTGAACAGCTCCGCATCAAAGTAAGGAGCATCGCCATTTGCCACACGCTTTATCAGGCGGTTATCGAGCGTGTCATCGCTAAGCGTCGTTGTGAGGTATGGTAACTTCGAGTTCGCCCCCATCATCGTGGGGGCTGCGACGAAAAAATCTCTTAGCCGCCTGAAGAAAGAAGCTTCTGCCCTTTGGCGTGCCTGTGTGCTTTTTGTCGGTACTGCACCACCATCGCTATTCTGCACGGCTGCCGTTCCTTCGCCCTTGTCGATGTTCACAGGCTCGAAGGCGGCAGGCTGCCGCCTTGCTATCGGCTCGTCGTTTTCGGGTACGGGTATAGAGTATTTTTCATGCAAATAGCTTTGCGGTATGGGCATGATGTCTGACAGCTGCACAATGTCGGCTACCGTCAGCTGCTCTGCCGCCTTTGGGAAAACGAACTTGCCGCCATTGACGGGGTAGCCGCGTGCTTCGAGCAGGGGCAGTACGTGGTTGTTGAGCACACGCTGTACGAAGCGCATATCGCTTCTGTTTTTACCCTCTTCAACTTCTTTGTGCACCTCGCCCAATGAGCGTGCGCCATTTTCGCCTTGCACCGTTGTCAGTGTCTGCCCCAATATGGTAATGAGCATTTCTTCGTTGCAGGACTGACGGAACTCATTGTAGGAAGCCCCGCTACCACTGCCCGCTTCTTTCGTCTCGACTTCCGCCTCTCGGGGTATCACGACATAAGACGCCGAGCCAGCCTGTTCCAATGCCTGCTCCAGCAGCTTACGGCTCTCGGGGTCGTAAGTGTTGTACTTACCGATGCGCTGCGGCATGCCAAAGAGTTCTATCCATTGCGACCAGTCGCCGAAGCCACCACGCTTGTAAATGGCGAACGGTGTAGCCTTCAGTAGCAAGCCGTAGTTGCGCTCGTGCCCCAATATCAGCAACGATGTGTCGCCTTCGTATGGCACGCCCTTTTCGTCGCTGTCATTGATGACAATGCACTTGTTGCGCAAGTTGATGTGTTTTGCCGGTATGGGCTCAACACGGAAGCTGTCGGGGGTACAGATGAACTCAACGCCGCTGCGCCCGTAAATGCGCTCGTTCATTATCTGCCGCAGCAATTCCTCCCAGTCGGTGGTGTCCATGATGTCGGCAATTTCTTCCACCTCTTTGCCGTCCTTGTCCAAGAAGGTAAGCTCGGAGTTCAGCACTGCGTCGATGCGTTTGCTAACGGCATCGGCAAGCACGCCATCTATCAATACGTCCTCAAAAAGGTCGTACAGGCTCTTTACGCGTCCGCTGTCGGCAGAGCGTAGGGCGTTGCGCCAATCTCCCACGTCGTACACCTTGCGTGTAGGTGCTTTAACTATCAATTGATTTACCACGACGGGTTCAGCCGCCTTTGATATTTTGGTTACTGTATTTTTTTTCTTACTCATTGCTTAAAAATGTTGGTTACGTTTAGGGTTGCTCCCGAATATGTACTCATTGCTGCCGTCAGGCTTGCCGTCGCCATCGTCGTCGGCACGTGGCAGTGATGGCGTTACTTCGCCTTTCTGCACCTGCCGCAGCCACGCTATAGCCCTGTCGTAGCGTTTCTCTTTCAATTCAAGCTCCGCCCCGGCATTGCAAAGGTTTACGAAATGCCACACGGCAATGTCCTTTACGAATGTCAGCAGCAACTCGTTGCGCTGCTTCGGCTTTGGCTGGTTGAATATTTTCGCCCTGTCGTATGCGCCGAGGTAGCCTGCCGCTTCCTGCACGGCAGCGTCGATGGCAGCAAGTAGTATGGTGTCATCTTCTCGGCTGATGGTATCTATCGCCTCCTTATAAAGATGCGTTTCCACTTCCTGTGGCGACAGGAAGCCGCCAGTATAAGTCCACTGTTCCATATTTTAATATCTTTTGTTGCTTCGTTTGTGTTGCCCGATGGTGTAGCTGTCCACTGTCAGGGTGCGTATCTTTGAGTTGAGTATATACCACCCGCCCTCGATGCAGTCCACACCATCGGCGGGGGCTTTCATACGCTTGTTAAGCAACAAGAATTGCTCCTCCAAACGTTGCATGTGAGGGTTGTCTTTTTCGTCAATGTTGAGTATCAGCTTGCCCTGACGGTTGAGCGGCTCAAGATTTCCCTCTATGCGGTCGAATTTCTCGGGCTTCTTGCGGGTATCGGGCGAAATGGGTATAAACCCCTTTTCCTGCCCTTTGGCGGCAAACAGCGGCAAGAACACCTGCTCATAGAACGGGTCTTGCAACTTGTTGTTCTCAATAAAGTAGTACACTTGGCATTTGTCGCCCACATAGTCGTGTATGTAGTAATACCAGTTCACGTACTCATCGTTCACCACGTGGTCAAGGAAGCCCTTGTATATGTAGAAATTGCCGTCGTAGTAGCCAATAAGGAAAAGCGCCTTGAACGATGTTGCCTTGTTGCGTGAGTTGGACGGTGCAGGGTCGCCGTATGCAACGGCAAGCTGGAGCTTTGAAAGGGGCGGGCATTTGCCCCATGTCATTTCCTTGAAGACCTCTCCCTCCGACAGTGGGTTGTTGTAGAACTCCTGCTGAACGATACGTGTAGACAACTTTGACAGTACCCTGTCAATATCGGCTTCGGTGTTCTTCGCCGCCCATGTGCTTTTACCGTATTTGTCGCGTATATTTACTATATCCCAATGGTCGGCTTTCTCGCCCGCTCGCTTCACACAGCAGTCAAGAGCAATGAGGTTGCCGCAGAAAACTACCAGCAGCTTGCCGCTGATGCTTCGCGTCGGGAAAGCTGCGCCTTCGAACCAGTCCCACTTCTTGTTTACAATGTCAGGGTTGCGGCAGTCTTCGTCGGTATCGAAATCGTCCACCAGTATAGTGTCGGGACGCACCTCGTCCTTACGTGTACCACGGGGGCTTTCACCTGCACCCAGTGCGCGGAAGGCAGCACCGTTGGTAAGGGAAAATTCTTCCGCCGTCCACGAGCCAAATTCGCGCAAATCACCATAATAAGCCTTTAGCAGTGAATTGCGCTCGAAGCTGTCCTTGTATGGTTTCAACAGGCGGGTGGCATTGTCTTTTGAATTGCTTATAAGCAGTATATTGCGCTTCTTTCCCGTACATACAAGGTACATTACGCACATCATAACGGTGGTTGATTTTGCCAGCTCACGACTCCATGAAAGCACTTCGTACCACTCTTCATTCTTGCAAATACGGTTGATGGCTTTAATATGGAATGGGGCAAATTCGTGAGTGGCATATTGCCCAAAAAAGAATTTTATCCATGCAACGGGGTGTCTCTCCAAATACTCGAGCTTCTTCGTACGTTCAAGCGGCGAAAGCTCATCTACCGCCGTGTCCTTTTTTAAGTTGTTATAATAGGTGCGCCATTCTTTCAGCGCCTGCATGTCATCTACCTTACCCATTGCTCATCTGTTCTTTAATGTACGCATCAAAGTAATTCGCTATCTCTTTTGCCTTTTCAAGGTCGCGGGGGCGCAGCCAGTCCAGCAAGCGGCGGCTTACATTATATATATCACGCACCGAAGCGTCTTGCTCCAGTGCGGCAAGGTCTTCCGTCAGCTTCCGCCGTATCTGTGATTCGTTCTTGTCAGGAAATTGCATGCCTTCGGGTTTTGTCGCAATGGCGCGATCCAGCTGGTCAAGCTGCATCAGCGTCGAGTTGATGCGTTCCTCGCGTGTCTGCAGAAGGTTGAGCTTTAGTTTTTCCCAGTCTTTCACCCACTTACCGATAGTAACACGTGATACTTCCACGCGGTCGGCAAGCTCCTGCTGCGTAATGTTTGGCTGCCGTAAAAATATGAGCTTTGCCAGCTCCTTCTTCTTCTTTATGTCCATTTTTATTGTATTTATCTGCTGCAAAGTTACCATATAATAAGCGCAAAAAATAATGACGTTGCAAGCGTTGCAGATTCATTGTATAATATTTACAATACACTGTATGTCAGTATTTTGTAGTTTGCATACACATATTTCTTGCCTTAACTTTGCATCGCAAAACATTCAAAAGCGATGAGCAAAAAAACATTCATATTGCACGATGAAACGGTGAATACATACGGCTTCCGCATGCTCACCTCCGGGGCTAACTTGGAAGAGTTCCGCAAGAACCCCGTCATGCTGCTGAACCACGACGACTGGAAGATGCCTATTGGCAGATGGGAGAACATACGAATAGAAGGCACGCAGATACTTGCCGATGCCGTATTCGATGAAGCCGACCCCCGCGCCGTGGAGGTACAGAAGAAGGTAGACACCGACTTCTTACGCATGGCATCTATCGGTGCATGGGCGCAGGAAACCAGCGACGCTTACGACCTGATGCTACCAGGGCAAACCTCACCTACCGTAACGAAATGGACGGCACGCGAAGCCAGTATCGTTACCATCGGTGCAAACCACAACGCCTTGGCACTGTATGACAGCAAGGGCAACCTTGTGAATATGGGTAACTTTTCAAAGCACAGCACCCCTACGGCAACAATGGAGTACACGGAATTACAGGACATTTTCAATAATAATAAGATGGGAAAATTAACGCAGATTTTAAATTTGAGCGATGCTGCTTCAGAAGCTGACATCGTGGGTAAAGTAAACGAGCTTATTGCCAATAACGACCGATTGGAAAAAGAAAACAGGACGCTTGCCGATGCCATCGACGCACAGAAGGCGGAGCAGAAGAAGAAAGAACAGGAGCAGGCAGTAGCCCTTGTTGATGCTGCCGTAAAGGACGGGCGCATCGACGCCAAAGGCAAAGAAAGTTTCCTTGCCATGTTCGACCGCGACTTTAACGGTGCAAAAGCAGCCTTGGAGGCTATCCCAACACGTCAAAGTGTAACAGCGCAAATTCAAAGCGGCACACAACGCGTGGACATGGGCGACTGGAAGAGCAAGAGTTGGGACGAAATCGACCGTGCCGGCAAGCTGACACAGCTTAAGGATAACCACCCCGACCTCTATGCTGAAAAATTCGAGCAGCGTTTCGGCACAAAGCCAAACATGTAGGTGGTAAGTAACAAAAAATGACAAATAAATAACAGAAAAATGGCTATACAAAGAGAAATTTGGGTAAATGCTATCCAAGAAGGCTTATTCGCCGATAACAGCTTTTTAAGCAAGGCGTACAATGCCGATGAGTTCGTAAACATGGGAAAAGTTGTGCACATTCCCAATGCGGGTTCACCGTCGAAGACGAAGAAAAACCGCAGCAGCTTCCCTGCTGAAGTAAACACACGTGCAGATGTAGATCTGTCTTTCAACCTCGATGAGTTTACTACCGACCCAATTCGCATTCCACATGCAGATACGGTAGAACTGTCGTACAACAAGCGCGAAAGCGTGTTGCGTCAGGACAAAGCAGCGTTGCAGGAAGCAGTGGCAAAAAGCATTCTTTATGCTTGGCTACCGGCTAAAGAGTACTGCATTCAAACCACAGGTGCGTCCATCAAGGCACACACCGCAAAGGCAACCGGCAACAGAAAGGCACTTTGCCGTGCTGACATTGAAAAGCTGATGACGAAGTTCAACGCCGACAACGTACCGCAGGAAGGTCGTTATTTGCTGCTCGATGCGTACATGTACGATCAACTATTGAACGATCTCACCAGTGTGCAGAATCAAGCCTTTTTGGCAAGTGCCGACGCACAGCGTGGTATTTTGGGCAAGCTGTTCTCTTTCAACATTATGATGCGCTCGGAAGTTGGTGTGTACGCCAATGGCTTAGTAAAGAAAGAAGAGAACACGGAAGGTGCTGCCACCGACCTTGCAGCGGGCTTGGCATGGCACGAGAATAGCGTATGCCGTGCGTTAGGTGAAGTGAACGCCTTTGAGAACGAAAAAGACCCCACCTATTACGGTGATATTTACTCGTTCCTTGTGCGTGCTGGCGGTCGCCCAATGCGCCAAGATGTCAAGGGGCTTATTGCCCTCGTTCAAGGCGAATCAGTGTAACGACCATGCAGCTAAAGTACTTAGTAATACATTGCACAGCTACCCCCGAGGGGCGTGAGGTGTCAGCCGACGAGATTCGTCGCTGGCACACTGCTCCGAAGGCAGCGGGCGGTCGAGGTTGGAATCAGGTCGGCTACACTGACATGATACACCTCGACGGCAAGGTGGAACGCTTGGTGCGCAACAACGAGGATATGCAGGTTGATGCCTTTGAAGTTACCAACGGTGCCAAGGGTTACAACGCCGTAGCCCGCCACATCGTCTACGTGGGCGGCGTGGCTGCCGACGGCACACCGAAGGACACACGCACGGAGGCACAGCGTAACGCCTTGGCAGCCTACGTGTATGACTTCCACCGTCGTTTCCCGCAGGTACGTATCATCGGGCACAACGAAATAGCCCCCAAGGCTTGCCCGTCGTTCAACGTGCAGCAGTGGCTCAAGGCAATAGGTATCAGGCAAGTATAACGAAAGAAAACGCAATGGAAACACTCCTACAGATACTGCAATGGGCAATACCATCGGGTGGCATTGGTGCAGCCATTGCGTGGCTTGCCAATCGCAAAGTGGCGTCGGCAAAGGCAAAGAAAGCCATTCACGACACCTACAAGGCGATGTACGAGGACATATCACAACTATTAGTAGAAAATCAAAAGAAGAATGAAAAAACTATCAATTCACTACAGGAAGAGCTTGACAAGGCACGCACCGAAAGCGCACGCATCAAGCGGTCGCTGGACCGCCTTTCGCGGGCTAT
>FLSC01002679.1_pt1 | contig 10743 bp, 8 predicted proteins | sample 1550561 | NCBI WGS metagenome assembly FLSC01 (sample SAMEA4031775, study PRJEB14383) | metagenome | biome: human; feature: oral; material: saliva | place: Philippines | collected 2014 | reverse complement strand
TAGAGCTTGCCAAACAGAAAGGAGAGATTATTCAAACTGTGGAAACAGAAAAGATTATATCTTCCATTAGAAATATATATCTTGGATTGTCATACAGAAGTGCATTGAGCAGCCAACTTTCTATTTCCGAATTGAAAGAGCAAATATACACAATATACTATTTAATAACCAAAATAAATAATGCGCACACAGACCACATCCCAAACAACAGGAACACTACTTAGTCAACAAGCTCCCTTACATCAACTGCTTTCGCTAAAAGTAGTCATGTCTACAAAATGAAGCAACAATAAAATACCTATTTTTGGGTATGTACATTGTTTTTTTGAATAGAAAAATTGAAATACCTTTGCACCTTGAAATGATTTTTAAGAAAAAGGCAATTATTAAAATAGTAAAATGTTGAAAAAAGGACAACGAACGCAAAAGATTCTATCGGCTCCAGACTCTCTTTTCAAGGGATGCTTGCTAATGCTGATGATGCTGTTTTTAAGCATCTCTGCCACGAAGGCATACAATAGCACGAACGCAAGTTCTGACAAATCCGAGGAGGGTAGCGTGACCCTTCAAGTTACAGATTCGCTAACGGGCGAGCCTATATTAGGAGCTGTTGTGAAAGATAGCAACGGCAAGACATACGTCACCAACGAGTCGGGTACCTGCGCTATAAAGTTAGACAACAGCGGCAAGAAGGTGAAAATCACTGTCACATTCGTAGGTTACAAGAGTTACATTTCTTATGTGTCAGCACAAACACGCACACTGAACATCAAGTTAAAGGAAGAAGCACTGCAATTAAGTGATGTAACGGTGACATCAAAAAAGAGACACACCAACATCATGCAGCAAGCCAAAACACTGGATCAAAGTATACTCGAAAAAGGTGGTGCCACCTCGTTGGCAAAAATGTTGGAGTCTATTCCAGGTGTTAGCTCTATCAGTGCCGGTAGTACGGTGGCTAAACCTGTTATTCAAGGTATGCACAGTAGCCGTATTCTATTGATGAACAACGGTGTAAAATTAGAGAGTCAGAGTTGGGGTAACGACCATGCACCGGAGATAGACTATACAGGTGCCAGCATGGTAGAGGTTGTAAAGGGCGCAGAATGTATCCGTTACGGTTTTGGTGCCATGGGAGGTGTGGTATTGCTCAACGATGCGCCCCTACCCTATGGACATAACAAGCCAATCGTGAAAGGAGTTACCAACATCGGCTATGACACCAATGCCCGAGGGATAAGTGGTTCGGGAAGCATAGAGGCTGGTTGGAAGAATTTCGGTATGCGCCTACACGGCAACTATACTCGTGGTGGTGATTACCATACGCCCGAATACATCATGAACAACACGGGTTACAATAACATCAGTATGTCTGCCATGGGTGGTTTTGAGAACAAGCGCATCACGGCAACGGTGCTTACAAGTTTGTTCTACCAACGCTCTGGTATCTATTTTGGCAGCCAAATATCTGACTTGGCACAACTACAAGAACGCTTCCGCATTGGTCGTCCAACAGAGTCGTCATTGCAACCATTCAGTTATAAAATTTGCATACCCTTCCAGCAATCACAACACTTCACGCTGAAAGGCGAGGTGAAATATCGCATCAATCCAAAGCAATCGCTGGATTTGACGTTGTCGTTCCAAGAAAATTTGCGACAGGAGTATGAGAACCGTATGAAAAAGGAGTGGAGCGTCATCCCGATGCAAGATCTCATATTGAAAACATACAAGGCCGACTTGTCATATCGTGCCTCATGGAAGCCTTACAAGATGTCTACCTTTGCAGGCTTGGCAAACACATACCAAATAAACTACAACTTCCCAGGCACCAAGAATCCTGCCTTCGTACCAAACTTTGCGGCTCTCACTATGGGTGGCTTCCTGTTGCAAAAAGCGACTTTCTTTGAAAAATTGCAATGCGAATTGGGCTTACGTTACGACTTTAGAGTGATGAGCGTGAGCGGTTACACGACGTTGAACAAGTACGACTATTACGACGATTTCAAGGTTTACAGCAATTTCACCTCGAGCTTTGCTACTCACTATCAGTTTAACGACAATTGGGACATGCGTGCGAACATAGGCTGGTCATGGCGTCCACCAGACATCAACGAGCTTTATGCCATCGGTCTTCAAGAAGGTTCTTACTGGGTAGTGGGCAATAGAAACCTAAAGAGTGAGCGTGGCTGGAAGTCCATCTTAGGGGCAAGGTATCGCAACACATGGGTATCCGTAGAGCCAAGCCTGTTCTACCAACACATCAACAGTTATATATACGACCATATCGGCAATGGCGCTGACCGTTTTCACAACAGTCCAAGTGGAAAATACGCCAAGTTTATGTACGATCAGGACGATGTGAGACTGTATGGTGGCGATATAGAAGCTACAGTAAATCCCATTAAAGGACTCAGTATCGTGGCAAAGGGCGAATGGATATTCGCACGCAACATTACACGAAACGACTGGTTGCCTTTCATGCCATCAGACAAGTATGGGCTGTCAGCCAACTATGAACATGTCTTCGGCGCAGAGAAAAAGATAAAGGCCTCGTTCTCTCTCACTGGCAACTATGTCACGAAACAGGAACGTTTCGACCCCAACAAGGATTTAGTGGCAGTATCGCCCGACCCTTACTTCTTGCTTGGCACCACAGCAGACGTTGCCTTCAAGCTGCCCAACAACAGGGAAATAAAGGTAATGTTGGTAGGCGATAACATCCTCAACACATTATATAAAGAATATACAGACCGATTTAGATATTATGCGCACGAACGTGGCATGAACTACTCTTTGCGCACAATCATTAAATTTTAAGAAAATGAAGTTACAATATAAGACAATAATGCGATCAACTATTTTAGCTGTAGGATGCTGCTGCATGCTTGCCGCATGTTCAATCAATGATGTTGATGAATTCTTGAAGACGGTAGTAATAGCTCCTCCTGCTTCTATCGAGTACAATGGCAAGGGACACTCACAGATATACGTAGTAAGTGCCGTACTTAGAATGGGGTTCAAGGGTGGAAATATAAAGGTTGGAAACTTTGGTGCCGACAACAGTATAGACAACACATACGAACAAGACTCGTACAACATGATAAGCGTGAACACGGATAAACCGACAGACTATCCGCTCATGCAACAAATTGAGATAAGTAAGGACGACAATGGGCAAATGCAAATTACCAGTCAGCGTGACCATTTTGATGTAGTTGCATCAGATGACGTTTATTACGGACTTGAGCTTACGTATTATGGAGCCAACCACCAACAAATTAATGCTGAGTTCATACAGTTCTATTACAAGAAAAACGGCGACCCTGACCTCGACAACTCCACACTGGTACAACACCAACACTTCTTTACTATTGGCAACGAAGTATTGGAACACAGTTACACCATAGATGGTAAAACCGTATCCAAGAACAGTAAGCAGGGTTTTTATCCACACACACTGGATGAAAAATCCACTTATTATCCAGAGCTTACTTTTGAAATGGAGGGCGACAAGTTAAAGAGCTGCGACATCACCACTACCAATGCGCTGCTTGCACCTGAAAGTGGGAACAAATCAGATATCATGCCGTATGACAGCGCTCTGATAGACAAGGCGATAAATATATTCCCTACGCTGAAAAGAGATCAAGCCACATGGACTGAAAATGGTTATAAATTCTTTCAAACACTCACCATGCAACATGCGGCAGAATTTGCTAACAAGTTGTTTACTTACCAATACCGAGATACCGACCCGTTTGAGAAACAATTGGGATATGAATATCAAGAAGGTAGCGGTGACGGCGGTGTAGTTGACGATGGCACAAATGCACTGAGACAAAGACAAGGTGATTTCGTGGAATTGCTGCATCAATGCCGGAGAATAGGTACGGGTCCAAACAATTTAGACAGAATGGGATTCAAGGGAGTGCTGCAATTTAACCAAGCCAACACCGAATTTGCTATGCAAATAAGCCTATGCAACATCGTATCACAAATGGATAAATCAAAGAATACCATTTGGCCCAAATATGGAAATGATAATCCAGATGCCAACTCAAAGACTTGTTTCGAAATTCCAACATTCGGAAATGGAGATGGTAGAGGACTTTATAATTTTAATGAAATAAAATCAGAATGGAGTAATCACGATATTGATATTCCTTTAACATTCCGCGTCATTGCAGACATGAAAGATGGAGACGAGAAGTTCGTGGAAGATTTCAAAAAGTTCTATCCTCACATGAATACGAATGAAATCAAGAATTATTTCTTCAATCCTCAATATTTACTGTTAAGGAATCGCAAGAATATATTCGTCATGTAGACTCCAGCTAAATGGAAGGCATTTGCGCATCATCATTCCTCACATAGCTGACACGTTCTCCTAACTAAGGAAAAATTACATACACGGCTAAGAGGAGTGAGAGTATGTAGCAAAGTGCCAATTATACTAAACTATCTAATCAAGAAATTTACATAAAAAAATAAAATGAAAAAATATAGTTTTTGCTTCATTCTTATATTGATGCTATGTACATCATGCGATGATTTCATCTTTGGTAACATGGACATCAATTACAACGAAAATCCACTTGAATACAAAGAAGTGCCACACAGCGGTGCGGATGCCATGGTTGACAGCTTACAGAAAAAAGCTCCCTTTGGTGATGCCATGAGTAATCCCGACCAAGATGGCGCATTCAATAACTGGGCTCGTTGCTTAGTCATGTTCAAGGAAGGACACTCACACGGAGATGAAAAATTTCATGGCAATTATGTTTACCCTGCAGCGCCATGGAGACAAGAAGAATTTGTCATAGTAGAAAACAACTCACAAAAATTTCCAACTGTAAAGGTGGAGTGGGAAAAGAGTATTCAAACTGTTTTTGAGAAGAAGTTAGGAATACCTACTCCTCAGCAACCTTACATTCGCCTTATAGGTGGAGATAAAAACCTTTGGGGTATATGCTTGTTCTTTTTGGATAAAGACGGAAAGTTGCTTAACGATGAGATATACAAGCACTCTGATGAGTATCAAATATTCTTTACCATCAGCGACGTGGACGATAAGGGTAATCCATACAAGATTGAAGACTGTCGAGGTACATGGGGAGTTGACAAAAATGGGAAAGATGGCAAAGTAGACGAGCATCCAGTCGTATCACCTTATTTCGAAGGAGTAGATAAGGACGAAACTTTAGGTCACGATATTTTCATGCGTAGACAAAATGCAACCAAGAATTTGTTTGAATATGCCTACCGTGACACATGGCATCAGAATGCCATGGCTGACGGTATGCGCGAGTTTTACAACATTAGGTTGCTGCCACCTCTTGATGCCACCGATGCTAATTCATGCGTTTCCTATGACAAGGACTGTGTAGGGCTAAAAGGACATATCAACTTTTACTATGAAGCTAACGAGCCTTCATCTAATTTTAGACCTGAAATAGATGGACGATATGGGTCTGGAGAGAAAAAAGACACATGGCCTTTCATGGTAAAAGGTTTTTCTGGTGAGTCTGTAGTATATAGCCGTCCTTCATATATATTGCCATACTTCTATCTTTCCGTAAGAGTAATGAAATGTCAAAAGGGAAAGAAGGCATACATTACTAAGGCTACTATTGCCAACAAGGAACTGGACTATGCTGGATATTGGGACGGGATGAAGAGTGAAAAAGCCTGCGCGCCATTCTATAATCCTTTCTGGCAATCGAAGAATACGACCCTTGAGGTTCCTGAATGGAAAGAGCTTATACGCTTTAACATACCTATCAAAGTGTATTGCAATAGGTTCGATTCCGACCCAACAAACGTTTCTCCCGCAGAACCTTATTATTTCTACTTAGGCAGAGAGATTGGATTAACTGGAAAACAAGCATACGATGCAAGCCAAAATGTAAAGACGCATGGCTTTGGCGCATTTGGCAACTGGTTCCTCTAACTCATACAATTATTATCAACAACAAAAATTATCAGTACAAATAAACAAAACAAGGATATGAAAAAAATAAATTATACCTTGATATTAGCGTTAATTGCTTTATCATCTCTTTTCACTGCATGCCAGAGAGATGGAGACATGCCAGACAGAACTGATGCTAATTCAACAGTAGACCACCTCATTTTCAAAGAAGTTTTTTACATTGGTTACTGCACTTATAGAGATTTGTCCTCCATGGGCTTCAAAAGCCAGTATAGCAGATACGAGGATGCTAATTATATTGTGATATACAATCCAACCAATCAACCGATATCGCTTGCCAATATGGCACTTGCTTGTCATGTTGTCGACCCAAGTATTCAATATTCGTTCCAAAAAGACGGAAATGGAGATTTTACCAAACGATATTATGGAATTGGAGGCATGTCGTACTTCCCCAACGACCCTGTGACAAAAAAGCCACATGTCATACAGCCTGGTGACAGTGTCATCGTAGTGAAGTATGCGTGCGATCACAATAAGAAATTCCTTGCCGAAAATGAAACCACAGAAGAAGAGGCAAAGAAAAACTACTATGGCTGGGAAGCTCTGCCCGACTACAGTAAACTTCCAAAGGACAAGACCTTTGAATTATGCAACCAGCATTCACCGAAAAACGGAATGTGCGACCCTAACGACAAATTTGACAACAAGGATATTCCAAACATGCGTGACCTTGTTTTGTGGGATGGACTTCCATTTAAGGGACCAAGCCAGAGTATGCGCATCGCTTTGGTGAAATTGCCTGATGGCGATGCTTCCAAGCCTCATACCAAAGACGAAAATGGATTTTATCCTGACGAATCGCCACGTTCACGCAACAATTGGTATCAACTATATGATTTGTACGGAACTGAGCAGGACCAAATTAATGACGAGACAGATCCGCTGAAGAAAAGAGAGCTGGAAAAGAACAGAAAATACCCAACGGCATACTACCACATGATATATAACACAACTGGCATGGCTGGCGTCAATGCTATTGAGCTGAATTACAATTGGGTTGTCGACTTCCTTACTATTTGTCCTTCGACAGAGAAGAAAATGGACTTGCTGACAGGCCCAAGCTCTGTAACTGTATATGATGCGACAGGACACCCTGTAATGGAAGGAACAGAAGAAAAGAAAGAAAAAGTATGGTGGTACGACAGAGGAACGGCAAGTGTCTGCAAGCGGATATTTGGAATTAATGACTTTTCTAATCCCTCATTCGATCCTTCGGAATTACAAGGTGCGCTAATCCGTCGTAGCAATGGAAAGGGATTTGTAGCCGAGATGAGTTCTGCACTGAACTACACGAAAGGTGTACCATCACTGTGCAGACGTGACAGCAAGGGCAAACCGTTAGACATGACTGCATACTGGAAGGTCAACTCCATCAACGCACGTACGAAGAAGAAATAAGAGTGGAGACATACAAGAATAACTAAACAACAATAACTGATAAAAAGAAAAACTAACAAATGAAAAAGATGATGCTATGCGCATTGACAACAATTGCGCTTTTCGCAAATTGTACACGTGACGGACAACCAGAAGAAAAGAAAAATACCGCTGAGACAGAAAGCGCAGACCTAATTATAAAGGACATTTTCTATGCTGGAGACTTCGTGGAGACACCCTACGGCAACAAATCTGAAGAAACGGATGACAAGTTTATTTCCGTCTACAACCCTACCGACCATGACATAAGCCTTGAGAACATGGCTTTGGCACTCTGTCAGTACAACGCTGTTGACAAGATTAACTTTGACAAACCTAATTGCGATTATAGACAGAAAGGGTTTGGGGTTTCCAATATGATTGGCTTCCCTAAAGATAAAAGTGGCATGCCATACATCGTAAAGGCAGGCAAAACCATCGTTATTGCCATGAGAGCCATCAATCATGCGGAAGGATACAAGAAGTACTTGACAGAGAATGGAGAAGATCCAACCAAATACAAAGGTATCGAAAAGCTTATCGACCTTTCCAAAGCCGACTTTGAATGGGGACAGAATGGTAACGAAAACGTTCCACACATGACGTTCCTCTATTGTAAGGAAAACGACAAAGAACAGGAAAAACGAATGAAAGAGGACAAATCTAAAGTCGGAGTATGGGATGAAGACGACGATGAGTATGTACCTTTCGGATTTGAGCGTAACTTCACCATTGCGCTGATACGTTTGGCAGAACCTATCGAGAAGATAAAAGAGAATATGAACAATGCCAAGGTAAATGAAGCGTTGCTAAAAGAAATTGAAGAGCCGACGGCAAAGTATGGACGCTATGTCATGTGGAACGAGAGTGGACATCACTCACATTCACAAATTTTCATGTTCTTACCGAACCAATGGGTCGTAGATGCTGTAAACGTAAGGTTCAAAGGATCTACTACTGAAAAAAGTTTCCCTATATCGGGTACGCTGGACAAGGGTTGGAATGGCGTTTACGAAAAGGCTGATGACAAGATAGACGTTGGTGCAGGCAAGATGATTACTCGACGTTTCAATGGAAAAAGATTATCCGATACAAACAACTCATCGGTTGACTTTGAGGTCAAGAAAGTAGTTGTACCTACGAAATAAGAAGGCATGGGCATTATAAATGCCTACCTTCTCTTGCTAAACATCATGAAATAGGTTTTACTTAAATATGTTTAATTTAATGTTTTTATAGTATGAGAAAAATTTACATGTTAACAATGAGCCTGTTCGTTTACATGGGTGTATTCGCAGGCAACGTAAACGGCACTATTGGTGATAATTTGAAATGGACGTTTACCGATGATGGCACACTTACCATTAGCGGAACTGGAGAGATGGAACACGCAGATGGTAACTCAGGGTATGCGTGGGGAACAGACAACCACACATTAGACCGTTCCTTAATCAAAAAGGTAGTCGTGGAGGGGGGGGTAACAAGCCTTGGCGAATACATCTTTTGGGATTGTCCAAGCCTTACGGAAGTAAAATTACCAAACTCACTGACCGAACTTAGGAAACAATGTTTCAAACATTGTACTGCGCTCAAATCCATAATATTACCTGACAATATCTCCATGATTGAGGAGAGTGCCTTTGAAGAATGTAGCGCTTTGGAGACTGTTACTTTCCCGAAAAGTTTGAAGGAAGTGAGTACAAAAGCATTCTACAACTGCAATCTTAAGAAGGTAGATCTTTCACAAACACAAGTAGAAACAATTGGCATGGGAGCTTTTGCTCACAATGCTCAATGTGAAGAGGTGTACTTGCCAAAGACACTCAAAACCTTCGAAGGTGAAGACGAGGGTGCTTTTTCTTCCTGTGGTGTGAAGAAAGCCGTATGTAGTGCAGTAGAGCCTCCCAAGACAATAAGTGGCGTATACGATTTTATAACAGGTGAGAAGAAAACAGATCCTGTTGATTGGGTAAATATTTTTAGTGGCTTTGATGACGATTTTGTATTGGAAGTGCCAGCAGGAAGCGAGGAGAAATACAGAAGCGCAAACGGCTGGAAAAATGCAGCCAACAACATAGCTACTGGTATCCGTGGTGTCAAGGCATCTCAAGGAAAGGTTGGTGTATACGACATCACTGGCAAGAGATATATGAACCATGATGATGCACAAACAGTCAACACATTGCAACGTGGCGTTTATATCATCAATGGAAAAAAAGTGTTAGTTAAATAACACACTCATTTATCCCCACCTATAGAATGTATTAAAGATGTACCTAAGAAAAACGTGCATAGAGACAACAAATTCCGTGCATCATAAAACAAAAGTTATTCTATACATACTGGAGGTGGGGATTTTTTATTTTATCAAATTTACCTTAGGCTATACCTCGTGTTACACAAAAACACAAGATAAAAAAGACTATTGCTGTCCGTTAAAACTTTTTGAGCCTAAAAAATTAGGGCTGGATTCCTCCTGACTTCGTCACTTTTTCAAGACATATTTGTAAGTACTTTATAATCAATGCTTATCTTTGTTGCTTAGGGTGACGTGCAAAAAGGCGAGTAAAGTAGCAAGCTCGACCCCTTATACGAGAAATAACCTGATTTTTTACATTCTTGCCAAGAAATATTGGATGATTTATATTTCTGGGTGACACGATGACGAAGTCAGGAAAAAGCAGTGGATGGTACAGAGAAAGGAAAGATGAATTACACACTTTTAAGGACACTACCAGAATCACTTTTTATACTAATAAATTAAATATGAGGAAAATTTTTACATTTTTAGTGTTGCTATGCTGCGCAACAACCTTGGCTTTTTCCGCCCCTGTGGGCAGACAACAAGCCCGACAAGCTGCATTGGCTTTTATCAAGAGCCATGTAAGTACTAACTCCCAGGTCGCTACACGAGCTTCACAAGCAACACCCTCGCTCAACGAGGTGGCAAGTACCAATGCCTACTACATTTTCAACGTAGGCAAGGGACAGGGCTTCGTCATCGCCTCTGCTGACGACCGCACGGCTGACGTGTTAGGTTATGCAGAAGAGGGAACATACGACGAGCAGCAATGTCCGGCATCGCTCAAGATGCTCTTGGCACAATATCGACAGGAGGTGAGCATGCTGAACAACATGCCTGCCACCACAAAGCCTGCCACCACGCGCGCCGGCAGAAAGCTGCAGCCCATTGAACCGTTGCTAAAAACCACATGGAGTCAGTACAGTCCCTACAACCAACAAACGCCTATGCACAACGACAAACACTGTGTTACGGGATGTGTCGCCACGGCAGCAGCCCAAATTATGGGCTACTACCAGTATCCAAA
>FLSC01000498.1_pt1 | contig 10843 bp, 9 predicted proteins | sample 1550561 | NCBI WGS metagenome assembly FLSC01 (sample SAMEA4031775, study PRJEB14383) | metagenome | biome: human; feature: oral; material: saliva | place: Philippines | collected 2014 | reverse complement strand
CTATTGCTGATCATATTAATGAAATTGAACCGAATTATGTTAAATTAAGTGATGCTAACTTAGTAGCAAAAACCGATGAGTTTAAACGTCGTTTGCAAAAAGGGGAAACGTTAGACGACATTTTGCCAGAAGCATTTGCTGTAGTTCGCGAAGCATCTAAACGTGTGTTAGGCATGCGTCATTTTGATGTGCAGTTGATCGGTGGTATTTGCCTTCATAGAGGTAATATCGCAGAAATGCGTACTGGCGAAGGTAAAACATTAGTTGCTACATTGCCAGTATATCTAAATGCATTGACAGGTAACGGCGTACATGTTGTTACAGTAAATGATTATTTGGCTACTCGCGATAGTGAACAAATGGGTCGTTTATATAACTTCTTAGGCCTTTCTACAGGTCTTATTGTTGCTAATCTCGATTATAACCAACGTAAAGAAGCATATGCATGTGATATTACATATGGTACAAATAATGAGTTTGGTTTTGATTATTTGCGCGATAACATGGTATCCGATGTATCTCAAATGGTACAACGTCCATTGAATTACGCAATTGTCGATGAAGTTGACTCTATTCTTATCGATGAAGCGAGAACTCCATTAATTATTTCTGGTCCTGGTCAACGTTCCACAGATAATTACTACAAGTTAGCTAAAATTGTTCCTCATCTTGTAAAAGATGAAGATTATACAATTGATGAAAAACAAAAGACTATTGCACCTACTGACTCTGGTATCGCAAAAGTCGAAAAAATGCTTGGTGTTGAAAACTTGTATGATGCTGAAAACATCGAGTTGAACCATCTACTTGGTGCCTCTCTACGTGCTTATGCTATGATGCACCGAGATACGGATTATGTAGTTAAAGATGGTGAAGTTGTTATCGTCGATGAATTCACAGGTCGTTTGATGTTTGGTCGTCGTTATTCTGATGGCTTACATCAAGCTATTGAAGCTAAAGAAGGCTTGAAGGTTGAACGTGAAAGTCAAACATTGGCTTCCATTACATTCCAAAACTATTTCCGTATGTATAAAAAGCTTGCTGGTATGACTGGTACAGCTAAAACTGAGGAAAAAGAATTCATCGATATTTACGGTTTGGAAGTATTGCCTATTCCTCCAAATAAGCCATTAGCCCGTGTAGATTTGCCAGATCAAATCTTTAAAACTAAGGCTGCTAAATATCGTGCCGTAGTACGTAATGCTGTAGAACGCCATCAAACTGGTCAACCTATCTTGATTGGTACTACATCTATTACACAATCTGAAGAGCTTTCAGATATGTTATTACGTGCAGGCGTACCACATAAAGTATTGAATGCAAAACATCATGAAAAAGAAGCTGAAATTGTTGCCAATGCTGGTCAAATGGGCATGGTAACAATTGCTACAAACATGGCTGGTCGTGGTACTGATATTACATTAGGTGAAGGTGTACCTGAATTAGGTGGCTTAGCTATCCTAGGTACTGAACGTCATGAAAGTCGCCGTATCGATAATCAGTTGCGTGGTCGTGCTGGTCGTCAAGGTGACCCAGGTTCCTCTCAATTCTTCTTATCCTTAGAAGATGATTTGATGCGTATCTTTGGTGCTGACAATATTACAGGCATCATGGATAAACTTGGCATGGAAGAGGATGAACCTATTGAGCATTCTTTGATTACTAAATCTATTGAACGTGCTCAAAAGAAAGTAGAAGATCATAACTACAATATTCGTAAATATGTACTCGAGTATGATGATGTTATGAATCAACAACGTGAAGTATTATACGAACAACGCCGTCGTATTTTACGTAATGAGTCCTTACGTGACACAATCAATGAAATGATTGATAAACTTGTTACTGAATCTGTAGATGCTTATGCAGATGAAAAATTATATCCAGAAGAATGGGATTACGAAGGTCTCTACAAGCACTTGAGTCAATATTTCTTAACCGAAGATATTATGACTCCTCAAGATATGGAAGAATATAGTCGTCAAGAATTATTAGAACGCTTGCTTGAAATTGCTCATGCTGAGTACCAAGATCGCGTTGATATGCTTGGTGATGCTATGTTTGGCCAACTTGAAAAGGCTATTATGTTGCGCGTTGTTGATAACAAATGGATGGAACATTTGGATAATATGGATATGTTGCGTGAAGGTATCGGCCTTCGTGCATATGGCCAAAAAAATCCATTGGTGGAATATAAATTTGAAGCCTTTGATATGTTCCAAAACATGATTGCTGCTATCCAAGATGAAACAATCATGGCGTTGTACAAAATTCGTGCACAATTGATTCAAGAAATTGAAGAACCAGTTGACCACTTAGAAGGTGCACAACCCCATCATGAAGATGTGTTGGAGCCACAAAACATAGATTAAGATTTGTGAATGGCACGTTGCTCAATGGGATTTCCTTCTGGGCAACGGCCATTTTTCTATTTTATTAAGGTGATAGTTTATCGATGTAATAAGCTAATAAGTTAAAGGTGGTGAACATAAATTGTTAGAAGATTTAAAACCTATTATTTCTAATCTAGAAGAACGTATTTATGGAATGAGGGATTCACTTTAACATCGCTCAGAAAGAAGATCGAATCTTTACACTTGATGTGCAAATGAGCGACCCTACATTTTGGGATGACCCAGACAAGGCTCGTGAGATTTCTCAAGAAGCCACACAATTGAAAAATGCTGTAGAAAGCTATAAACAACTTGTTAGTGATATTGAAGATGCTAATGTAATGCTTGAGATGGCAATAGAGGAAGATGATCGTTCTTTGGAAGGTGAAATCAAGGATTATGTTCAACAAATAGAAGAAACTGTAGAAAAACAAGAAGTTCTTTTATTGCTTAGTGGTGAATATGATGCTAATAATGCGATTTTAACATTCCATGCTGGTGCAGGTGGCACAGAGGCTCAAGATTGGTGCTCCATGCTGATTCGCATGTATTTACGTTGGGCTGAAAAAGCAGGATTCTCTATTGAATTGATGGATGAACAACCCGGTGATGAGGCAGGTACAAAATCTGCTACATTTTTAATTAAAGGTGAAAATGCCTTTGGTTATTTGAAATCTGAAAAAGGTGTACATCGTCTAGTGCGTATTTCACCATTTGATGCTGCTGCACGTCGTCATACATCCTTTGCTGCTGTTGATGTAATGCCAGAAATCGATGATACAGTAGAAATCAATATTGATATGAAAGATGTACAGGTAGATACATACCGAGCTAGTGGTGCTGGTGGTCAGCATATCAATAAAACAGATTCTGCTGTACGTATGACGCATAGGCCAACAGGTATCGTAGTTCAGTGTCAAACTCAACGTTCTCAAATGCAAAATAGGGAACAAGCATTACGATTATTGCGCGCCAAATTATTTGAATTAGAATTAGAAAAACAAGCAGAACTTAAAGAGCAAATTGGTGGTACCTATCAAGCGATTGAATGGGGTAGTCAAATTCGGTCGTATGTATTCCACCCATATAATCTCGTTAAGGATCATCGCACAGGGGTTGAAACAGGGAATGTACAATCCGTTATGGATGGTAATTTAGATCAATTTATGGAAGGTTTCTTGAAAAAAGAAGCGAATTTAACAATTTAGGAGTTCTTATGAAAAAGTTTTTACTATTCCTATTAGTGCTGATTATTGCTTTAGCAGCAGCAACTCAATTTTTATTACCTTCTTATATTAGTTCCCGTATTGAAAAACAGTTAAATGATTCACTAAAACCATCTTCTCAAACAGTAAATGTTGAGTCTCAACCAGGATTTAAATTACTCTATGGTGAAGCTGATCATGTATATGGTTCTTTAGATGATGTAAAACTTGGTAAATTAAACTTTGCAAACTTCAATTATGATGCAACACAAATTCTTGTAAATCCAATTTCATTATTGGCTAGCCAAGAAATTGATGTAGTAAGTGTAGGTAGTTCTAGTATCGAAGGTACTGTGACTAATGAAGATTTGGCTAAATTCTTAAGTACTCAAGCTGGTAGTGAAATTCAAGATGTAAAAGTAAACATCAATAAAGATAACATCAGCTTAACTGGTAATATGAATGTTGGCATGGTATTTAAAGGTTCTGTTAAATTAGATGGCAACTTAGAATTAAAAGATAATACTTTACTATTCGCACCTAAAAAGTTCACCATTAATGGTGCTACTATCCCAGGTTTGACATCTAATGTATTAGAGGCTACAGAAGTTTATAACTTTAATAACTTCCCAATTCCTGTGAAAGCTGAAAGCTTAACTGTTGATAATGGTGAAATTCACATAAAAGTTAAACCTGTACTTAACTAGAAAGGATTTATCGTGAATCATCGGAATACACAAAAAAGTAAGTACTCTTGGATTCTAATACTCTGTATTATAGTGGGACTTGTATCCTCTTTATATTTGGTATTTGAACGCCATCAGATTGAAAAATCTCAAAATCATATTGAAAATATCGTAGATTATGATGCTGTTCTAAGAGCTAATGCCTTTGAAAAGCGCAGTCAACAAGAGGCTTTTGATGCACTTCGTAATGCAGGTGTAACAGCATTCGCCATTTATGATCGTACCTTAGAAAAAGCTAAGGATGCTGGTCAAGTTAAGGTGTTAAGCTCCGAAGAGATGGATGCAGTCCGTGTTAATGGGGCATCCGTTAAACATGGTGCAACCTATGTAGCATTAATTTCTGGTAAAGAAGGTTACTATAAAGAAATTCGTGAAGACTTATATCATCGTATTGGTAAAGATAAAGTTAAAGAGCTTAATACTAGTATTGGTCCGGTCCTTGAATTATATGGTGCTACCGCTGATAGCTATCTAAAAATGAATCTTGGTATTTCCAAGCTACAAGCTCAAGAAGTTGCTAATCGTGGATTTAATGTTATAGTTCGTCCTACAAACTACAGAAATGTAACGTCTGAAGACCTTCAATATCTATTTAAACGCCTTGAAGGAATTCCACATGTTACTGGTATGATTTTTGCTGGCAAAGAAGCTCTTGGTGCGCCTAACTTAACTGATGAAACCTTAGAATTATTACATAAAAATCACATTCCTTTAGTTGGTATCGAAGCTGTTAACCAACTTCAATATGAGCCACAACAAGGTTTCTTAGAAATGGCTGCTAAAGAGAATTATAGCGTTGGTCGTGTATATACAATTGCTAAGGATGAATTAAAGAAAATCACTCCAGAAGAAGCAGCTCAACGATTCTATATTAGTGATATTGAACGTAATATTCGTTTTAACTTATTCCCTATGTATGAAACAGGTGTAAACAATGAAACAGTATTACAAACAACTATTAACTATATTGGGATGACCACTGAAAAATTATCTACTAAAGGTTATGAATTCGGTCCTGCTGATATTTATCCTCCTTATACGCCAAATCCTTTATTAGTAGTCATCACAATGATTGGTGCTATTGCGCTATTCGTTTATGTTGCTCAAATGTTAGTTCCAATGCGTAAACATACACAATTGGTAGCATTCTTTGGCATTTCCCTTGTATCTGTAGTATTATTCATCATTACAAGTGGTACATTGATTACTCAAATCTGGGCTTTATCTAGTGCTATTATGGCTCCTGTAGGTGCCATGATTCGCTTGATGGAGGAATGGCGTCGTTATGATGGAGCTCGTCCATTAGGTGCTATTAAATCTACCGTATTAGCAGTGCTTTATCTCGTAATTGCTGCATTATTTGCGGCTATTGGCGGTATGTATATTGCATCTTTATTAGGAAATACGAAATTCTTTATGGAATTTGCTATCTTTAGAGGTGTTAAGTTAACATTTGTACTTCCAATTGTATTGGTGATCATCGCGTACTTACAACGTTTCCCTTTGTGGAAAGGTCGTATGATTAACTCTAAAGAAGAAGCAAAGAAATTTGTAGTTGAATTCTTAACAATGGATGTTAAATTTTACGTATTCTTTGTAATGGCTGCTCTTGGTGGCGTGGCATGGGTATTTGTTGGCCGCAGTGGTCATACGGCAGGTGTTCCTGTACCAGGATTTGAACTTATGCTTCGTCGTTTCCTTGAAAATACATTGTATGCAAGACCTAGAGAAAAAGAGTTCATTATTGGTCACCCAGCATTAATGTTGGCTACGTTTGCATTCTTACGTAAATGGCCTACAGTAATCCATTTCTTATTAACTATTGCTGGTGTTATCGGCATAGCTTCAATGGTTGAAACATTCTGTCATATTAGAACTCCTGTATTCATGTCTATTATGCGTGGATATGATGGTTTATTAATTGGTGCTCTCTTAGGTTTGCTTCTTATCATTGCTGTACGTTTCATGATGTACGTAACACAATGGTTCCAAGCGCGGGAGGTTGACCATGAGTAATATTGTTATCTCTGGTTATTATGGTTTTGGTAATGCTGGTGATGAAGCAATGCTTTGTGCCATTATCGATGCCATTCGCAAAGAGGAAGCAGATGCGCATATTACGGTTATTTCTGGTAATCCTACAGAGACAAGCAAAAAACATAACATTCATGCAGTGGGGACATTTTCTGCATTTGGTATTTTAAAGGCAATTGCCAATTCTGATTTAGTGATCAGTGGTGGAGGCAGTCTTTTACAAGATGCTACAAGTATTCGTAATACATATTACTATTTAAGTATTATGGCTTTAGCTAAAATGATGGGAAAAAAGGTAATGCTTTACTCTCAAGGTATTGGGCCTTTAAATCGTCCCTCTACACGAAGAGCTGTTAGCTTTATATTGCGATTTGTGGATACCATTACAGTTCGTGATTCTATTTCAAAATCTGAATTAGAGTCCTTAGGAATTGAAGATGTAGAGGTTACAGCTGATGCTGTTTTGGCTATGCAACCGGCAGATTTGTCTATTGGTAAACGTATTTTAGAAGGCTATACATCTAAACTACCTAAATCTATAGAGAATCCAAAACGAATTGGTGTTGCTGTTCGTAGTTGGAAAGATGATACAGAATATCGTGAATCATTAGCCAATGTGTTGAGCCGATTACAAGAGCAAGATGAGGTAGAAATTATTTTTATTCCTATGTCTCATCCAGAGGATACAAAAGAAGCTAAAATTATCGCTAATTATATGCCAAAGGGGGCTATTGTTCTTGAAGGCCCATTCTCTACAGAGGAACAAGTATCCTTATCGGGGAATGTGGACCTAATGATTGGTATACGTCTTCATGCTCTAGTATTTAGCTCTTTAATGGGGAAACCTGTTATCGGTATTTCCTACGATCCTAAAATTACAAGCTTCTTACATATGATTGGTCAGGAACCAATAGGAACAATGACACATCTTAGAGAAGAGGCGCTATATCAGCGATGTCATAAGCTCTTAAATTCCAGAGAAGAGTATCAATCCTCTTATGATCGTATTGAAGCATTGCGTTTAAACTCTCAACGCAATGCAGAAATCGCTATTTCATTACTTAAAGATTATTAATATATTGGATCCAATCCAGAAAGTGAGGTCTCTATGGCTACATTAACACAAGATGTTAAACAACTAGTTCAAGAGAAGGCAAAAGCTATTCGCGTTAGTATTGTTCAGTCTGTAACGGCAGCAAAATCCGGTCACCCAGGTGGTTCTTTATCTATCGCTGATGTGATGGCCTTGTTGTACTATGTAGAAATGAATGTAGATCCAGCAAATCCAAAAGCTCCAAATAGAGATCGTTTTGTCCTTTCTAAAGGTCATGCAGCTCCTGCTTTATATGCTACATTGGCTGAAAAAGGTTATTTCCCTAAAGAAGAACTTTTGAATTTACGTAAAATTGACCATATGTTACAAGGCCATCCTGATATGAAACATACTCCTGGCGTAGATATGTCTACAGGTTCCTTAGGCCAAGGCATTTCTGCCGCATGTGGTATGGCATTGGCAGGCAAAATTGACAATGCTGATTATCGCGTTTACTCCATTTTAGGTGATGGCGAGCTTGAAGAAGGTCAAGTATGGGAAGCAGCAATGTTTGCTGGTCATTATAAACTCAATAATTTGACTGCTTTTGTTGATTTTAATGGCCTTCAAATCGATGGTGATATTACTAAAGTACTTTCTCCATTGCCAATTCCTGAGAAATTTAAAGCTTTCAATTGGAATGTTATTGAAGTCAATGGTCATGATCTTGATGAACTTTATAATGCTATTGAATCTGCTAAAGCTTTCACAGAAGGTCCAACTTGTATCGTAATGCATACTGTAAAAGGTAAAGGCGTAGCTGAAATGGAAGGCCAAGCAGGTTGGCATGGTAAAGCGCCTAGTGCAGAGCAAGGTGAAACCTTTGTTAATGAAATTATGGGGGTACAATAATGGGTAAAGCAACACGTGAAGCATATGGTAATGCGTTAGCTCGCATTGGTAAAGAAAATACTAATATTATCGTATTAGATGCAGATTTATCTAAATCTACTAAAACTGATACATTTAAAAATGTCTGCCCTGATCGATTCTTTAATGTAGGTATTGCAGAACAAAACTTGATTTCTGTTGGTGCCGGACTTGCAGCAGCAGGCAAAATTCCATTTGTTTCTTCCTTTGCTATGTTTGCAACAGGTCGTGCGTTTGAACAAATTCGGAATGCTGTATGTTATCCAAAATTGAATGTAAAAGTATGTGCTACTCATGCTGGTATTACTGTAGGTGAAGATGGTGCTACACATCAAAGCTTGGAAGATATTTCTTGTATGCGTACTTTACCTAATATGACTGTAGTAGTGCCTGCAGATGAACGTGAAACAGAAGCAGTAGTTGAATGGGCTGCATCTTATGAAGGTCCTGTATATGTTCGTTTAGGCCGTGCTGGAGTAGATGATGTTACAGCTGAAGGTTATACATTCGTACCTGGTAAATCTACTACATTAGTAGATGGTTCTGATGTAACAATTATCGCTTGTGGTGCTTTGGTTGGACCTGCAGTAGAAGCAGCTAAAACTTTAGCTGAATCTAATGTGTCTGCTCGCGTTATCAATATGGCTTCTATTAAGCCTATCGATGTAGAGGCAATTGTAAAAGCAGCTACTGAAACAGGTGCTATTGTAACAGCAGAAGAACATAATATCATTGGTGGTCTTGGTTCTGCTGTGTCTGAAGTTGTTGTGGCTAATAAGCCTGTTCCTATGGAATTCGTTGGTGTCCAAGATACATTTGGGGAGAGTGGTACACCAAAAGAATTGATGGCTAAATATGGTTTGACAGCAAAAGACATTGTAGAAGCAGTAAAACGTGTAATCACTCGTAAATAATCAAAGGGGATCCCATGATTGAATTTAAGAATGTTAGTAAAGTCTATGATAATGGTTCTGTTGCATTAGACGATGTGTGTTTAACTATAAATGAGGGCGAATTTGTCCTCATTTGTGGTCACAGCGGTGCAGGGAAATCAACTCTATTTAAATTGTTAACTCATGAAGTAGTACCTGATTCTGGTACTGTCATTGTTGATGATTTTGATGTTACGCGTATGAAGCGTAGTAAAATTCCAAAATTACGTAGAAAACTTGGTGTTGTATTCCAAGATTTCCGTTTATTACCAAACAAAACGGTATCAGAAAATATTGCCTTTGCGCTTGAAGTAATTGAAGAAAAACCAAAGGTAATTAAGGAAAAGGTAAGTCATGTACTAGAACTTGTTGGCTTAAGTGATAAAGCAAATGATTTACCAGAGGATCTGTCTGGTGGTGAACAACAACGTGTTGCTATTGCTCGCGCTATTGTAAATCGTCCATCTGTACTTATTGCTGATGAACCGACTGGTAACTTAGATCCTGATACAAGTAAAGGTATTGTAGATTTGTTTAAGCATATCAATAATTTTGGCACAACTGTTATTATGGTTACCCATAATATGGATCTTGTTTCGTATTTAAATAAACGTGTTATTCGTCTAAAAGATGGTCGCGTTCAAAGTGATAATATGAGAGGTGCAGAAATTAATGAAGCCTAGAACATTGAAATACTTTTTTAAAGAAGCCCTCAAATCTATGAAGCGTAACGGTCTTATGACGTTAGCATCTATTTCTACAGTGGCTTTATCTCTATTTATGCTTGGTGTATTCCTTTGCGGTGTTATCAATTTGAATAACATGGCATCTAGTTTAGAAAACCAAGTTCAATTGAGCATCTATTTAAAAGATGGTTTAACAACTGACCAAATTATGGCGGTAGGTAAGCAAATTAAAGCTATACCAAATCTTAAGCATTTAGAGTTTGTTAATAAAGAACAAGCTATGAAAGAATTCAAAGCACGGCTCGGTGATCAACAGCAATTGGTAAATGCATTAGGCGATGTAAATCCATTGCCAAATTCTTATGTATTAACCTTTGACAATCCTAGTGATGTTAAGGCTACAGCTAAACTAGCAACTACATTCCAAGGTGTTGAAAGTACACATTATGGTCAAGATATTGTAGAAGAACTTTTCCGAATTACTCAAGTAATCAGAATTGGTGGTATTGTATTAATCGCATTCTTAGCAGCAGCTACATTATTCATCATTTCTAATACAATTCGCTTGACTGTATTCGCCCGTCGTAAAGAAATTGCCATTATGAAATATGTTGGTGCTACCAATGGTTTTATTCGCTGGCCATTCTTGATTGAAGGTATGTTGTTGGGCTTAGTTGGGGCTGTAATCGCCGTACTTTGTGTAGGTGAGTTTTACCATTTCATTACCATGGAAGTTTCTGAGTCCTTAGCATTCTTCCCATTAGTACCAATGTTCCCATTCTTCTATGATGTGGCTATCTATATTTTAGGTGGCGGTATTATAGTCGGTGCTATTGGTAGTACGATTTCTTTAAAACAATACATGAAGGTGTAATGTTTATGAA
>FLSC01000023.1_pt1 | contig 10903 bp, 10 predicted proteins | sample 1550561 | NCBI WGS metagenome assembly FLSC01 (sample SAMEA4031775, study PRJEB14383) | metagenome | biome: human; feature: oral; material: saliva | place: Philippines | collected 2014 | reverse complement strand
GAGCTGCTCGTCGTCACCCTGGCAGCGCAGAATACGCCGCTGGCCGTCATCGCGGTGACGATGCTGCTGGTGAACTTCCGCCTCCTGTTTTTCGCTTTTTCGTTCCCATTGCACGTCATTGAGGGCCGTGTCGCGCGCCTCTTCTCGATGTACGCCCTCGTGGACGAGGCCTACGCGCTGACCGCCGCCCGACCGAACGGGTGGACGAAGCCTCGACTGTTGGCGATGCAGGTTCTCTTCAACCTGACGTGGGTGACCTCGAGCCTCGTGGGCGTGTCCGCGGGCTCGTTGATCCCCACGCAGATTGAGGGCCTCGACTTCGCGCTGACAGCCCTGTTCATCACATTGACGCTGGACGCGGCGCGCACGAGGCGCGCACTACCCTCGGTCCTCCTGGCCGGCGCATCCTTCGCGGTGGCCATGGTAGTGGCACCGACGCAACGCCTCTTGGTGGCACTCCTGCTATTCGTCGCGTGTCTCGTGGGGCGTCACATCCTCCATCGCCGAGGTATCCTCCACTCCCCCGAATCTGCCGCCTCGGCCGATGAGCAGGGGCAGGCGACTCCCGAGGGGGGTGCACAGTGACTCCGACGCTGGGCTACCTGCTGGCGCTCCTGGTGATCGTCTTCGTCATCGACTTCACGTTGCGCGCTCTGCCGTTCAAGATCCTCGAGCCGCTGCGCGATTCGCGCTTCGTCTCCGACATGGCGGTGTGGATGCCGCCGGGCATCATGCTGATCCTGGTGCTCTCGACGCTGTCCCAGGGCATGCAGGTGGCGGGCGGACGCTGGTGGGCGGCGCTGGTCGCCACGGGCATCACCGTCGCAGTGCACCTGCTGTCCGGCCGCAAGCTCCTGTGGAGCGTCGGTACCGGAACGGTCGCCTACATCGCGCTGCTGAACTGGTAGCGCGGCTCCCAGGCGACGAGGGGGATACCGGCTCTTCATAGTTGGGTGTGGGTGGGGGCATCTAGGCCTTTTGCGTTGAGGGGTATTCGGGGTTGGTGGTTGGTGGGGTTGGGGTAGCCTCTGGTGGTGCGTCTGCCTCGTTCGATAGTGTCCGTTGATGGCTTCGGTGGGGTGTGTTGCTGGCTCGGGCTGTGTCGAGGTAGGCCTAGTGGGCGTCCTTCCACGTGTGTAGGGTCCGGCCCGGGCGAGTGATTTCGGGGATGGGGCACGTTGGTAGGCGCTTCATGAGGTTGTGTGGCCAGGTGTCGGCCGTGGGTGGGTGTGGCTTGGTGGAAGACGTCTCGGACTTGCTGGGCGCAGTGGTAGGCGACTTCGACACTGATATGCGCCTCATCTGCCGTGAAGGCCTCACGGAGTCGTTCTTGTTGACGCTTCGTGAGCCGATCACGCCAGGCGCGCAGGAGAAGCCGGATGTGGCAGGAGGGGATCCCCCCTGCGCCCGCGGTGACCGGTCGTGTCTTGCCCGGCGCGACGGCGTACCTCACCTGGGGCGTCACCGGCGAGTGTGACGATGCGACAGGCACCGCGCACGCTGGTTGCGTCCGTGGAGCAGGCCAAGGCGATGGCGTTCTTGCTGTCCCTGGAAGGGATCCAACGTCGCGATTCACACCCCCGCACGGAAGTCCTCTCCGCGCTCAGCCAGCCAGTTCTTGTACACGGTGCCAGACCTTCCCGGCACCAGGTCCACTCAAGCGAGCCGTGGGATGGCCATTCCCGCGAGTGGCCGCGATGCCGGTGAGCTCGCGGGCCCCGGCGGCGTCGGTCTTGGTGGTGCCACACGCCTCTCACCGACTCTGGGTACCCGCACCCATGCGAAACGGGCGGGGTTCAGATGCGGCCGTGCAGGCACGGCTTGATAGGGGACCACACGGTGTTCCACGTGGTTGCCAGTTGTCGAGCCAATCTAGCAATGGTGGCTCCCCTTGACGCGCAACTGTCGGATCGCCCAGCGGATCGCCCGCACACCCAAACGCACCCGGGGAGCACACACCTTCTCGCTATGCTCCAGGAATGCCACCGTCTGGCAGGTAGTTTCACGGCACATCCAACGCCGTATTATGCCACCGGATCCGCACAGAGGCCGCGGCTCAGGGCGCGTCGATCACCTCCACCACCATACGACCGTGACCGTGAGCAAGTCACCCCACAACCCGGGCAGCCAACCAGCTGGTTGCACGACTCAACATCGAGCACCAGAGCATCTGGGGTGCGAGCCACGCCCATCAGATGGAAACCCTCCAAACCAACGAGCAGATCACACCGATCACAACGACCAAGCCACACAGAACAACAGCAGGCAGGGTGAGACACCACCCAAGGTCCTTGACGACAGCGGGGATAGAAGACCGCTCATCATCAAGGACCTCGACCCCTACCCCCAACCCCCGACCAACACCCACTCACCCACACTCAACCCTGAAGAGACAGTTTTCCGATTAGGGTCACGACGGGCTGACGTAAGCGAACGGTGAGCGTGCCGTTGCGATCGCAAATAGATCAAGCGGGAGACCGGTACCGGAGAGGAACTGCTGGTCATCGATTCCCGCCTCGTTGATCACCTCACGGGCCCGAGCGAGCATCGATGGAGCCTCAAGGGACGAGATTCTACCGGGCTCAGCACGTCGCCAACCATTCTGCGACATACGAATCATGGCGTTCCTATAAGTCACGTCTCTCATGACGCCGAGCGTACGAGCGCGATAGAGAAGCGCAGCAAGGCTGACGCCCCAGTGTTCCTTTAGCTCAGCAAGTTTGCCCCAGCCACGAGACGCAGTCGTTGCAGGCAGATGCAGCGCGATCTCCTCAGCTGGCATCAGAAACTCTGCGGCGAAGCGGTTGGCTTGCTCCTCCGCAATCTTCCCACCAGGTTCGGCATCGTGGTGCATAATCAGGTGCCCGATCTCGTGGGCGACATCGAAGCGTTGTCGGTAGTAGTCCTCTTTCACAGGATTGAGCACGATAATCGGGCGCGTGCCGGTGTGCAAGGAATAGGCGTCGATTGCCGCGACACCAGGTTCGCTAAACACGACGACCACACCAGCACGCTCCGCCAGCCGGACAACGTGTTGGATCGGCCCAGGTGCGACACCGAAGAAGTCTCGGGCTTCACGCGCCACTTCCTCCGGTGAGGCATCAGCTTCATCTGGAGCCACGGGGAGATCGGGCAGCGACGCCTCGGGAAGCTCAACGACCTTCTCGAGGCGTCCGGTGACCTCCGTGACGAATTGGCCATAAGCCTCCGCCTCGTCCTGAGCGACCTGCGGGGTTGAACGCAGCGAACGGAAGTGTGGCTTCTCAATGTGGGGAGGGGGTCCCCCAGCAAAGAACTGTGGCTCAACCCTCAGCGCCAATGCCAGTTTGGCTACTGTGGCGCGATTGGGTCGCTTAGCCCCGCTCTCCCAGCCCGTAACCGATGCTGGCGACATCCCGATCAGCTCCGCGAGACGAGCTTTTCGAAGACCGGCAAGATGGCGCGCCATCGTCAACCGCTGTCCGTTGAAGAACGACGTGGCGTTAGCGAGCGCTTGAGTGGCGTGTCCCGCGCTAGCCATTCGAAGTGGCCGTACCGTCGCCTGCCTGCGGCTTCTTGATGCGAACAGTGATCTCTTCAACCTGTGTCGAAGGAGCGCCACCCGGAAGCACAGGGGAAAAACCCCCTCCTGTCAGTCCAGGAGCCGTACCGCCGTCAAGCAAAAGACGACGCCAGTGCCAGCATGAATCTCCCCGGAACTCGGGGTTCTTACTCTGACCGATGTAAAATTCAAACCTCCCGGTCAACGGTTCGTAAGAGTGTGCAGCAACGAGCGTCACTCCTTCGAAATCATCGTCGCCAGGAATTCCGGCGACTGTCTGCAAGCCGAAGTCCTCATCCGTGAAAAGCGTGTCCTGAGTAATGAAGGACTGTGATGCCACACACTGTTTTGCTTTACTCCGTTCTCCCCATTTAATATGATCGATCCCACCATACATGAACGACTGCAGCAGTACGCGATAACCGTCAGCCGCCCATCCCGGCGATCGCTTGTAGTCGCTTCGACTGACACGACCCGGGGGAAGTTGCGGCATTGCCCGCCACGCTTCTGGCGTAATGCCGCGCCCGAGGATATCTTCGCCGAGATTGTTAGCTCCGTCGGGGAGGGTATAGCGCCCATTGGCGGTCGCACGGTCGAGAAGGTCGCGGAGGTACACGAAGTTATGGACGCCAATGATCATCTGATCATGGCCGGCATCTTCGTCGTAGTCCTGCCCCGTTCGAGCGAACGCCACGGGCGCAGCCCATCTGAACACCTTAAGCAGTCCGGAATGATCCAGGCTCTCCAGCGCATCATCTTCTAATGTCACGCCCTCCAGAGTAGCACATAGTAAGTATACGGTGCATGTAATTTTACTTTCGGCGTGTCGTCGATGACTGGAAGCCAACTGTTGAGACGGGATATCTCGTCATGTTGGCATGGGCGCGCCCACTGGAGTCACGAGCGCCGGAGCGCCTTGCGGTCGAACGATCACCACCTGGTGTCGGGCTCGGGTGATGCCGACATACAGCAGTCGCCGCGCTGCGGCACGCTGCGCCTGGGTGTCCTTATCGCGCAAGAAATCGCCCTGGTACTGCTGCCCCTCGATGAGCAGGACGCCGTCGAACTCTTTGCCCTTGGCTTTGTGGATGGTCATGAGCACGCAGCCGCGAGGGTCGCGCTGGTCGGACTGAAGTTTGACTACGTTAAGCATGCGGCGTACCAGGTCGGTGGCGCGACGGTAGGTGCCGCGAAGATCCCAAGCCGAGACAAGCAGGTCTCCGATCTCATCAGTCGCTCGGAAGAGCCTAACAAACTTGGCGTTCGCCAACAGATCCGACAAGTCTTTCCCGACACCGAGCAGATCACGCGCGTGTACCCAGTCCTTTGCTGGATCGCCCTGTAGCACCAGCCCGCTGTTGTATGAGGCGGTGAGGGCCTTGGCGCTCTTCAACCGCTGCGCCTCACCTCTACGTGCTCGGTCAGCGGCCGTGCGGTACCGCTCGCTGGCCTCCCGGGAAGATTTGCTCCTACGGGCAGCATATTTCGCGTCGAAGTAGTCGGCGATGCGATCGAAGGTCTGACCGAGTGCAGCCTCCTTGGGGTGGCTCTGCCACTCCAGAACCGAGGCCACCACCAATGCGGCCGCTGCGGTAAGATCGGCGTCCCACAGCACGTCGTGCTCGACGGGTCTGATTATCTGACCGTTGAGGTTGTGTTCCTGCCCGAGGATCGTCGACAGCTTCCCGACGAGCGCGTTTGTTCTCGCGAGCACGACGACCGAGGGGTGGGCGATGTCCGCTTTGCGAAGCGAGTCGAGCATCCAGGCGACACAACCGTGGACGGTGCTTTCGAATGTCCTCGGCACGTACGAATGCGTGATCACGTCCTTGGTGTTCAGCAGAGGTCGATTCGTGAGCACAGCATTGGCGTACTGCAGGATGCCAGCGTCGGGGCTTCGGTGGTTCTCCCCGCTGAGATCAAACTCGGCGGGCCCGAGGTGGGTACGCAGGTGTTTGAGGCGCTCTGGATCCACCCGCGGGTCGTAGTCGAAGATCCGCTGATCCGGGTCAGCCATGAACATGGTCTTCGAGCGTGCGGAGAGCGCCTTGACCAGATCCCATTGCGCATCATCGGTGTCCTGGAACTCGTCCAGGATAATCACGGGGTATTTATTGGCGAGCAGGGACGCAATCGACGCACTGCCAATGACGAGTCCGGCAGCGGCTGCGGCGAACTGACTGAATACGTAGCGACCCTCATCACGCGCGAGGCGTTTGGCTTCGGCGTCCCAGTCGCCGCCGAAGACTGCCTTGGCAAGTTTCTCTTCACCGGGATAGATAATGCGCGGAACGTGCCCAGTGAGCAGGCGACCATGCGCTCTCAGGATGTCCATTGCGAACGCGTGATAGGTTCGCACTGCAATCTGGCGCCGCTCTTCCGATCGCAAGATGTCGCAGCAGCGGATTTCTGTCTGGCGAACAGCCGCTCGGGAGAAGCTGAGGAAGAGGATTTCCTGGCCTGGGTACAGGGCGGGGAGCATAACCTGGGCTTTCAGAAGCGACAGGGTAGTTTTGCCGGAGCCTGGGCCGCCGAGCACCAGAACGGGACAGTCGTGCTCCAAGACTTCTTGGGCGGTTTCGGAGAGCTGCACCTCCATGGCGCTCATTCCTCGGGCTCTGCAGCACCAGCCGGTGCAGCCGCGTCGTCCAGTATCAGTTCAGACTCATCCTGGAGCTGTTCATTGATAGCGAGAAGCGCATTACGGATGAAGGCAGGCAGATCAGCCTCGGTCTGACACTGCTCAATGAGCGTGCCGGTATATCCGAAACCAAACGCATCGCCCTTGCGAGCCTTCAGCACCTTCTCTGCCAGTGTTGCCAGGTCATCGTCAGCAACCTGTTCGGGCACGTAGGGGTAGCTTGCCGGATAATCATCGCGCTGCACAACCGCATCCAGGAAGCTCCGCAGAACACGCGTCGGAACCTGCTTCACGAGAATCTTCTCGATGCCCGCTTCCGGCGACTCCCAGAACTCATCGAACGACTCGATGTTCTCCTTCGCGTTCGCTGCATCACGGACGTTCAGCTTGTCCCGCATGCCATAGACCCGCTTGCCGAGAGCCTTGAACATCGGCGCGTACCGCGGCACTTCGCGGTCACTACCCGCATTAAAGAGGGTGACACCTGTGAGATCGACGTGCATGTAATCATCCCGGAACTGTTCGAGTGCCGATGAGACCGCGTGCACGGCAACCATCTCCGTCTGCCCCTCAAGTACGAAGACGGCACGGCCTAGGATTGCCTCGGCAAACTGGCGGCGCTGCGTACGGTAGGTCTTCGGCTTGACATGCTTGGTGTCGATCGGTGCACCGGAGAAAGTATCCCCATCGCGCGAGAGAATCACCACGTTCTCCGGGTCGAACTGCTCGATCACGTAAGGAGAATGGGATGTGACGATCGACTGTCCCATTTGCTGTACCACGTACTTGGTCACGCGCCGCTGGATGTGAGGAGGAAGCGCGATCTCCGGCTCCTCCATCACGAAGATGACCGATTGGTGTTCCTTCAGATCCGCGATGATCGTCAGCAATGCGAAGACCAGCAGATTAATCGAGCCGGTGCCCTGTCTGGTGAACGGCACCGAATGGTTGCTTGGTTGCGTCGCAACGAAGAGTCGGACGACCTCACGTAGGTGCTCGCGCGTCAAGTCTGAGGCGAAGAACCCCACCGAGTTCTCAGTGGGAGCCAGGTTGACGAATTTGGCGAGGCGCGTGCGGATGTTCGCCCGGATGACCTTGAGCTGTTCGTTCTCTCCGATCGCAGGATCAAGGCCTTGCAGCGCCCAAAGCGCATCCCGCCACATCTCCGCTGTACCCTCGCCTCCGAGCCGGAGGATTGTATCGAGCAGCGAACCGCGCTGCAGACTGAGCGCACGAGATCCAGTGCGCAGCGCTCGCAGGAAGATGAAGCCACAGAGTCGCTTGTGCGCACGGTTGAACTGTGTGCGGCCCGAGCCGAGTGATGCACGCTCATCTTCATCAAGCTCATCAAGTTCGGGTAGCGGGTGGTCGAAGAACGTGTCCCCAATGAAGTCGTCTTCCTCGCGATCGTAGCGCCCGACGAAGATGATGGGAAGCGCCCAGACAATTCCATCGCCATCAGCGGCTTGGAGGCCGTTCTGTTCCTCGTCAATGAAGGAGAGTTCCTCGTCGTCCCAGCGACGCACGTGCACGCAGAACCTGCGTAGTTGCTCATCCGAAAGGTCTGTGAGCACAGCGCGAACGCGAATTTCGCGGGGGTCACCCTCATCGTCGAGGTAGGCTCCATCGGAGAAATCGTGTTCGTCGATAACCGGACGGCGGTAGAGGCGCTCCAGGCCCAAGACGAGCTCTAGCGCCTCGCACACTGTCGACTTCCCGATGTTGTTTCCGCCGACCAGCAAGGTGTGCTGCTGGAAGACCACACGCCCCTTTGTGATTCCGCGGAAGTTATCGATCTCAAGCAACCTGACCCGCATGCCGTGGCCTCCTCGTCACCTTATACAGCTGTCTCACTGGGATTGGCTGCTTGATTTAACAGGGCGCACACCAACACCAGTGAGATGACTTCGTCTGCTAGTTTACCAAGTCTGCGCACATTGCCACCCTATCAGCCAGCGGATATGGCTTGGCCTGAATGGTCTCAGGTTCCAGTCGCACTCGTCCGTCAGGTACGAGCTTGGATCCGCAGCCGTCGCCAAGCTGAATCGTCCTGGATTTTGTGGAGGATTGGTTATGCCGTCGCGAGTGAGGCAGCAGAATGGCTGTAATGAAAATAGTGTTCGGCGGCAATGGGTGGGAGATCGTCATCGACCGGGTGAAGGCAGGTGCGGTTGTACCGGTCGGCCTACCTGACGGTTGGGACTCCCGGGCCTCCAACGTCGAATCCTTGATGCGTTGTACCTTCTCAGCATTAGTTCCAGGCAGGTCACCAGCTTCGATCCAGACCCTTCCGGATTCCAGCCGCGCAAAGTTTGTGGCTTGATCCCCAGTTCCTTCGTCAACGGTGCGCACTCAGTGCACCCCAACTAAGCCGACCGGCACACCCCCAGACTCGCACCGTCATGGGGCGCGGGTCCGCACTCAATATCAACAACGCTACCACGCCGAGGGTACGGCACTGTGGGCGCGTGTGTCCGCGAGCGTGGGCATTCCTACCGTCGATGTGGGCGCACCCCTGCTGTTCATACACTTCGACCGAAGACGAGCCAGATCGACGATATCCTCGGTCTTTCGCGCGCCCTGTAGGCCTGCAGGCACAGCACCTTAGGGCATGTCTTTTCAGTGGGTTGGGATCAGCGTCGGACGCATTTGATCAATTTTCGTGGTCCCTCGTCCCTCATTCACGCCGTTCCCCTTCGTCTTATCCCGCATACAAGGGCAGGACCAAGCCGCCCAGTACAACTCACATCGTCTAGAATAAAAAAATTCTTATGTGCGTAGTCACACGGGAGGCGATGGGTTGGATTCGTCGGCATTGTAGCCGGTTAGCAGCGCGCTTTCGTGGCACTAATCGGCCTAGCACGCACCACTTAGACGGCCGAAACGAGAGCATAACCAGGCGCACACAGAATCTAAGTGGTGCAGCCGGGTGCCCCGCTCAGCACTCCCCATTGAACATGACGTAGTGATACAAGGAAACCCGGAAGGCCGCCCCCAGGGCGAATCACACGAAATGGGTCGCGACGCTGTCCGCCAGTGCCGAGGCCAGCCCGACTAGGTAGTCTGTAGAGAGACGGCAGAACTGGCTGATAGCAATCCCGCGGGCTTTGGGGACGAAGAAGAACAGCGCCTCGGAGGGAGGCACAGGACTGCACAAACCACTGGGGCTGGACGCAGATGTTCGAGTGCAGCAGCTGCGACTGTCCGGGCTTCGAGCCGCAACGTCGGCACGTCTCTCAAGCCGAGGCTTTCGGGTAGGCCGGGTCATGGATCGGCGCGCCGACCACTCCTTCATTCTGTGCGGCCTACGGGCGAATTGTCGCGGGTGCGCGTCATTCCCGAACCCCGGCGCGGAGCGGGGCATCGCGGCGGCATGTGACACCTGGATCGCCCCTGCACGCTGCTTTAAACCGGTTTCTGGGGCATCTGATCCCGATGGGGCGGCACGGTTTTCACTCGAGGAACGAAGCAGCAGAGCAGGGCACGAAAACACGGTGTGGATGCGGGTATCATGGTGGGCTCACGGGTGGAGAAAGCTATGCGGTAACCGCAGAGTCTCCGCGAACACGATAGGATTGTGTCCATGCACACAGAGTCGTACATTCACCACGGTCACACGGTTTACGAGCATCGCCTTGCAGTCCCCCTGGATCATCTGCGCCCCGTCGGCGCGGACAACCCGACGATTGAGGTGTTCGCCCGCGAGGTCGTGCGCAAGGGCCGCGAGGACTCCCCCTACGCGGTGTTCCTCCAGGGCGGCCCAGGCTACCCGAGCCCGCGTTTCGGCTCGTTCACGGGCGGGTGGATGAATCGTCTCCTGCAGGATTACCGCGTGGTGCTCCTCGATCAACGAGGCACGGGCCAGTCAACCCGCATGGATGCCCAGGCGCTCTCACACCTGGACACGGACGAGGAGAAGGCCGCGTACCTGCGCCACTTCCGCCAGGACCAGATCGTCTACGACGCGGAGGCGCTGCGCCGCGAGCTGTGCGGCGATGACCCGTGGACGACGCTCGGCCAGTCTTTCGGCGGCTTTATCACGACCTCGTACCTGTCGCTGGCTCCCCAGGGCCTGAAGGCCAGCCTGATCACGGGAGGCCTGCCCGGCCTCGTCCATGTGGATGACATCTACCGCCTGACGTATGAGCGTACGGCAGCGCGCAACCGCACATACTTCCGCCGCCACCCCGGGGATGAGCGCACGGTGCGCGAGCTGTGCGCTCATCTGGCGGACACAGTGGAGACGCTGCCGACGGGTGAGCGCCTATCCCCCGCCCGCCTGCGCATGATCGGCATGATGCTGGGCGGGCAGGGCAACACGGATCAGCTGCACTACCTGCTCGAGGGTCCGTGGACATCGGTTCGAGGCGAGCGCCGCCTCTCGTCCCAGTTCCTGGCGGCCATCGGCTCGCAGGTGGACGTCGCGCCGATCTACGGCGTGTTCCAGGAGTACATCTACGCGTGCGCGACGCCGTCTCTGGCGGGCACGGCGACGGCATGGGCGGCAGATCGACTGGCTGAGGAGATCCCAGGCTTCGCGAAGGACGCGGACCCGCTGGACGAGAGCGAGCCGTTCTACCTGACGGGCGAGCACTTCATGCGCCGCGTGTTCGACGAGGACCCGGGCTTGGCGCCGCTGAAGGGCGTCGCGGAGATTCTCGCGTCGACGACGGAGGCGGCCCCGGTGTATCTGCCGGACGTGCTGGCGCAGAACACGGTAC